>Ga0172369_10007894_pt1 | contig 12231 bp, 15 predicted proteins | sample LakKiv25m_FD_114539 | JGI IMG/M metagenome (GOLD analysis project Ga0172369, IMG submission 114539) | Freshwater microbial communities from Kabuno Bay, South-Kivu, Congo - kab_022012_11.25m | ecosystem: Environmental > Aquatic > Freshwater > Lake | place: Democratic Republic of the Congo... | reverse complement strand
GGTCGAGCTACTGGATCCGGAGCAAAACAAAGCCTTTACCGATCATTATGTCGACTTTCCCTTTGATTTGTCTCAATCAATTTTTGTGGCGACAGCCAACAACACCGAGAAGGTGGCGACAGCCGTAATGGACCGGATGGAGGTAATTCAGATGCCCTCTTATACAGATGAGGAAAAAATCCACATTGCCAGAGAATATTTATTGCCCTCAGCTATCAAAGAGGCTGGTCTCAAAGTCCAACATCTCAAAATCGAAGACAAGGTTTGGCCAACTCTTATTCGCCCCTTAGGTTTCGATGCCGGTATCCGCACCCTCAAGCGCATTATCCAAGGCGTTGTTCGCAAAACCGCCTGGAAAATCCTCAACCACGAAGGCAGTGCTTTCACAGTAAATGAGGCTAATTATCGCGAGTTTATGGAGTGATTAATTTGCCAAGCAATGGTATAAGTTGTTAGAATAGTGAAAATTATTGCAAACCAAGGCAACATTCCCAAACTTAGTAGGTAATAAATTAATGAATATCCAAACACGCGATGGATTAAATACCACGCATAACTTGTTTCGCTAATTATTTGTACAAACTGATTGTATTGAAACCGGTTTCGTTGTAAATAGCCGATGAAAAATATAAGAAACGCAAGTGAGAAAGAGACAATAGTGGCTTTACCAGGTAATTCAGGTAGTATTGCCAATAATAAAAAGCTAACTAAAATTAAAATAAGACACATTGTCATAGTTATAAACTTATGCCAATAACCTCGATCATAGTTATAAATAGCTACGCCAACAAAAATAAAAATTAAGTAGGGAATGTTATCTATAAATATTCGATGACTGATCGGAATTAATGATAAACCAGCTACCATAATTATGGTGAACAGAATTTTTATAGGACTATGCCATACATGTCCAGCTTGTAATATCAGTGAGAGTAAATAAAACTTAATTAATACTAAAAGAAACCAAACTCCGGTATCAAAAGGAGTTTGCTGCAAAATGTCCTGTAGCAAAAAAGAATTAACTAATAACTGTCCTAAACTTGGACTAAAAACAAATCCACTAATTTTAGAATTTAAAAACAGTATGCTTAGGACAAAAAGTAACGAGAGTAAATATTTTGGATAAATCCTTTTAAGTTTTTTCCAAAGAAATTCAATTGATTTGGTTTTTCTCACTGTTTTTTGAACAAGAAATCCACTTATTAAAAAAAACAAACCTACTCCAATCAGGCCAAAATTTATATTTTGTTGAAAAAACCATTTTAGCGGTGAAAAAAATGAAACGACTTTTATTGGCTTTAATAAAATCTGTTCCATCATTGATTGATGAAAGTACCAAAAACTGCCGAAGAAATGGGAGATTACTACAAAAATAATGGCTAATGCCCGAAGATAATCAAGAAAAAAGAGCCGTTTTAATTTAAGATTTTTTTTGTTCAGCGGGTCCATTATGTACCAATATCTTTTCAGCAAAAAAATTATGAGGTTTATTAACTAAATGAAGATTATACACTTTCTTTACTTTTCCTTTTCCTTCAATTTTTTTTACCTTAATCCATGTTCTTTTCTCAGTTAATAAATAATCATTAATTTTAACTTGGTCTACTCTAAGCCATTTATTATTTACATACAACCGATGATTTGGTGTTACTTTAATTGTGTTATTAATTACATTATACTCATAATAACTATTATTATGAATTAATAATTGCTTAATTCTATTTTCTTTAAATAATCCTTTCTCTTCGTCATATGATAAAACTTTATCATTTGGGTTGATATCTTTAATCTTCTTCTTTTTGTTATTTACTAAAGTAATATATGTGTCGTGAGTAAAACAACCACCACCACTTGCAAGCAAAGGTCCGCTTAAAAGACTATCAATTGAATCATATGAATCGTTAATACGATTATAAAGATCAACTTTAAGTTTATTAACACTTAGTTTAGGTTTTTGATAATATTTCTTTTCCATTTTTATGACTATAAAATTATAATAAGATTTTTTTTTGGTATAGAATGAATTAAGTCCCATTCTGTTTCATAAATAACATTATTATCTTTTTTAACATCTGCAACTGATAATTCACTGCGATCATCATTATCTAGTATTTTAAGCCATGATGTAGGAATACTAAAATAATTTGAATTGCCCTGTACTTGTATTGTAAAATCCAATTGAGCCCCAGTTTTAGAATAGTTTACAATATTGGCCTTTGTTATTTTGCCCTCAAGCCGATAACTAATAATTGCCTCTTTGGTTACTCCTTTTTTTAATACTCTTAAAGAAGTCAAATCTTCATCCGATAAAGCCTGATTTTTGTTAGAAGTAGGATATATTTTATTATAACAATTTAATATATCACTCTTAAAGCAAGGATTAACATCAGGTTTTGATAAAGGAGTTGATAATTGAAACAATACATATAATTCAATTGCAATAATAAACATTAGTATAAGTGTCATTCCTATTAATATTCTCTTAATGCTCATGTAATTAAATTACACATTTTTAATATTTATTGCAAGTAAAGAATTTATTGTTTCTTTTGATTTATTTAAATCTAATATTTTAATATAATCAGAATAATTAATTAAACTAATAATCTCAGTTTTAAATTTATGTTTTGTTAGTTCTTGTTTTAATTTTTCAATAATAATGTCAATTTTAACAATAGCTTTTTTTTGAACAATTTTATCAAACCATTGGTTAATTCCACTCCATCTATATCCAAAAAAGATATATATAACACCCTTTTTTCTAAAAGACTTAGTTAGCCGATTAATTTTATTCATGTTAACAAAAACCAGTTCTTCTAATGAGTTATTTTTTTTATAGTAATGAAATATTTTATTTTTTTTAAAAAAATCTAACTTGTTAGTTAATAAATAAAGTTCAATTTTATATGGCTTTTCTTCTTGTTTTTGCAATATTGTTTTTATAATTGAGAACAGTTTTTGTAACTGCTTATTAGAACAATAATCAATTTTTTTTTCAGGAAATCGGCAATATGCTTTATACGATACATTAGTTCTATTCCAGTTTAGATAAACTGTTTTTTTATCAATTTTATTTAATAAATCAGTTTTTTGTTCTGTTAAAACCGATTTGTTGTTATTATGTATTAGATCTTTTAAGTCTTTTATAATTTTGCTCATAATATTTATAGCGTTTGGGAAAAATTTTTGTTGGTTCATCAATAACTATTTGAGGTTGCATTCCTGGAATTAATACTTTAACTACAAAAAAACCCTCTTTTCTTAATGTTGGAATAGTTATATTTTTATAGAATATTTCAAAACCTTTTTTTTTGAAAAGTTTTAATAAATATGGCAATTTATTCTTTTTAATATATTTTTGTCCTAAATGATTTGATTTACTTATTTTTGGCATATGATCTAATAAATGTTTTGTATATTTAAGTGTTCCAGGAGCGCTATAGTAAATTCCATCTAATATAATATCATCAAGTTTAAAATTATTATATTTAACTTGAATTAATTCATCTTTTCTATAATTTATACGAGTTCTAAAATCAATCCTAACTGAAAAAGCCTCTAATAATGCTTTTTTTATTGCTTTTTGTGGGTTTAGTAGAGTTCCATAACCTGAAGAAATAACAGGTCCTACTCCAGTGCTATCAATTAGCAAACAAATATATGTTGGAACAAAAAAATCAGTTGGTAGCTCAAAAATAATTGGATAAAGCTTATATGAAAGACATTTATTAATAATTTTTTTTGTTTCATTATTGCAATGATCTAAACTAATTCTTAGTGGAACAATTTTATTTAGTAAAAATAATGTTGCAGCATCTCTTTCAATTACTTCATATATTCCTCTAATAATTGCACTATTAAGGCTTGTTCCGCCAGCTAATCCTGAATGGTCATGGCCAGTTAGATAAGGTTCTTCTATATTGATTACGTATTTTGAATACTCTATATAGTTTGGATGTATTAATTGAATAGGCACATAAAGCTTTCTTTTTTGAGTTAAATTCATAGCTTTAATCCAGCCTATTTTTAAATCACTTATGTTTTCATTTAATAAAGCATTTTTTACAATTACTTTATTTGTATAAATATTTGGGTTTAATGCATTTTTTTTAATTTTTGAATATGTATCGAAAATTATGTCTTTTTTAGAAAATGAATATGCGCTTGCAAATTCTAAAGCCTCAATTAATGCTTTAAGTAAAGCTAGTTCTGAATTTTGGTTATCTATACCCATTGAAGTGTAACAATAGGCCTCGCGATTATAAAACTGATAATCAGTGTTTTCTATAACATTAAATAAGGGAAATCTTGGTTCATCGTTATAATAATAAGTTAAGTCATAGACTTCACTAATAATTTTATTTAACACTAATTTCTTGTACAAATCTTCTATTTTCTTTCTCATTTTTGGATTAATTTATTCAATACAATTTTAACTTCTTTTAATTGATTAATACCATTTTTCAGGTTATAAAATTTACTAAACTTGTCAATGAATTTAATTAAATTAATAACCTGTATATTCTTGAACTCTGGTTCCGGAAATAGTTGACTGCTTAATTTAGACATAAACTGCTTTTTGTTGGTTATTTTTTGCAATTTAGTTTTTTTGCTTTTGTTTATTAGGATTAACTTGCTTAATCGACATAATTTATTATTAATAGTAATGTTATCCTGATTATCAAAAGGTGTTTGCCAGCAATAATATTTATTATTTATAGGATAAATAATTAGATTATCATCTGTAAACTTATCTAGTTTAGGCATTAATAATTTGCTTAGAGTGGTTTTTCCAGTACCTGACGAGCCAGAAATTACTAAACATTTGTCTTTGTTTTTAATTGCAGATGCATGTAATAAAAAACCACCTTTTTGACTTAATAATATGAGTAATACTTTTCTAATAATTAACTGCAATTGTAATTGGCTTATATAGTAATAACTTACTATTTTATTTTTAGCACGATAGAAATAGAAGTTAATATAATAGCTTTTTTCAATTTTCTTGTAATACACAGTTCTTCTATCATGAATATTAATTACATAATCTGGTTTGCAATTAGTTGTAAGTAAAAAATTTAAATATTGTTGTTTTGTTTCTTTAATAAACATAAAGATGTTTTTAGAAGTTTTTTTATCATAGCTTTGACAAAATTCAATTTTAATATTAAAATTTGCAATACGCATATTTAAAGCCTCTATTATTGGTTGACTAGGCATTTTTTATTTATAAGTTAAATCCAGAAGCTCAAAGAGCATTCCTGTTTGGTTTATATCTGTAGTTTTGAGATATTCTTTTTTTTTACTACTCAAATTATTAATTTGATTTATTTTTTTAAACACATTCATTAATACGCTTCCTTTTTTTTTATCATCTTTTTTAATAAGCTTATTTAGAAATTGAAACTTATTACTTAAAAAGTAACTTAAAAATAAATAGTCTAATACATCTGGATTATTACTATTTTTTTGGGCTTTTTTAAACATATTTATTGCAGTTAGAAAATTTTTATCTACTAAATTACAAAGACCTAAACCAATATAACTCCAATAATAATTAGAATCAATTTTGAGCATTTTTTTAAACTCATATTTAGCTTCTTTAATACGCTTACTTTTTAAGTAGAGTAAGCCATAGTTATTATATAAGGAGTAATAATTTGGATTAAGTCTAATAGCCATTTTATAATACTTTTTTGCTAGTACTAATTTGTTCATCTTATAGTATAAATAGAATTTTCTGAAGCATTTGCCAGCAATAATTTTTTGATTATTATTTTTATTATTTAACCCGAATTTTTTTGCTAATATATTTCCATAGTATTTATATTTCATTGGTGTCCAACCTCCATTTACTGAGTAGGCGATAGTAATAGAGTCATATTTGATTCCTTTTTTATCAATTATTTTTTTAAATCTATCTATGCTAAGCCAGATTTTTCTTTTCCCAATATTTTGTGTTGATGCTGCTTTGTTTATATTCGGAATTACAAAATAGTCTAGATCTATATCAAGAATTACTCTATCATTAATATTTAAAAGACTATCAATTGTAGTAACAATAAATGAAGTATTATTAATACTTGTTTTAATGTTATTTTTTTCCAGTATTATTCTGTTAAAAAATTTTGGTTCTTTAGATTTAATCTGATGTAGTAATTGCAGTATTTTAAGTTGGTTAGAAACAAAAGTAGCTTTAGTTCCTGGTATTATCCAATAGATTTTATTAAACATATTGTCTTTTGTAGCTTTATGTAAGTAATTACCACTACCAATATGTTCAGTTCTTTTTGTAGAAACATAATTTATATCAAAATCGTGATGAGCATCAAAATGAAACAAAACTCTATTTTCTATTTTTAATTTTTTCCATATTGTGTATGCTTGAAAATGATTATCAATAATGTTAATTTTCATAATTAATTCGTATTGTATTATATTAAGATTTTTTTTACTTAAATGAATAAACTCGAAAATACTTATATTAATTTTGTTTTGTATAAAAAAAATAAATTCTCTTTAAAAGCTCGGGGCAGTAGTATGTTGCCATTATTAAAATCAGGCGATTTAGTTTATTATCAGCGCATTAATTTTTCAAAGTTGTTGATTAATGATTTAGTGCTTGTAAAGAAACAAAATTTTTTCTTTACCCATCGCGTGATTTATAAAACTCCTAAATATGTAATTACCAAAGGCGATAATAATTTAGAAAGCGATGGCAAGGTTTTTCCAAAGCAAATTATCAGTAAAGTGATTAAAGTCAAGCGGGGTAGTCGGGAGCTTACGCCGGAATCTTTGTATTTAATCCAATCTACTCATTATCTGCAGGAGATTGTCAAGATCAATACTGCCTTTGCCCAAAAGGGTCTGAAGTATCTTTTTCTCAAAGGCCTTCCCCTTCATCTTTATTATGAAAAAGCCCATCCGCGCAGGCTTTATGCCGATTGTGATGTCTTAGTAAATTCAAAATATCTTTCTCTGGCAACAAAAATCTTAAAAAAGCACGGTTACCAGCAAGCCAATAAAGAACTATCTGCTGGGCTAAAGAAGATTAAAAACTATGAGCCTGAACTGGTTTTCTACAAAAAACTAGCCAGTGGCTTTATGGTTACATTTGATCTTCATCAAGAGTTGGTTTTTCAGATGACCGAGCTGGGGAAGCTTAATAATTTTTACTCTCAAAACATGCTCAGCCAATTTACCAGTGCCGCTTTTTTTAAAAAGCGGCTTATTAGACTTAATAAAGCCTCTTACCCAATTTTTTCTGCTAATTACTTAATTCTATATCTTGCTCTTCACCTTTTTCACCACAACTTTGAAGGCGCTTTTCGTTATCAGTTTCTATGTGAAGTCATCAAAAAAGAGTCAGGCAAAGCGCGCTTTTCGTGGGCAGAAGTTGAGATGCTTATTAAAAAATACCGCTTGCAGTCTTTTGTTTATCCGGTTTTTGTTTTGCTTAAAAAATATTATTTTGCCAAACTTCCCTCCAAATTTCTCCAGAGTATCAAGCCCCAAAGCCAGCTTCAGCAAAAGGTAGTTACCAGAATTATAAAAAATACTGATATATTCAGTACTGAGCCCAGAATCAAGGCGGGTATTAGGCGCTTCACTTATCTTTTTTTGCTGTCCCCAGAGTCGCTTTGGCGACGGGTTCTAGTATTTTTCCAGCCCAGCGTGCTCTTCTCAATCCTCTGGGTCATTAAAAAAAGGCTTTATTCTGCAGTTTAGCTACCTAAAACCTATTCTATAGCCAAAAGGGCCCCATCCTTTTTTAATGCTAGGCTCAATGTATTTTTTCCAGCTCATTTAGCAAGTTTTGCCTAAGTGATTTAATTATTGGTTTATAAGAAAGAGGCAAAAACTCTTCAATTTCTTGTTCTAGCAATTTTGGTTCTGTTTTTTTTATTAATTTTTCTGTTTTCTCAAGAAAATTACTGTCGATTTGTAAATATTTCCTTAAATAATTATTTCTTAAAATAAAAATATTCTCTTAATATGTTTCTTAATGTTACTTGTGTTCTTGCGGCGTTGTGTTCAAGAAATGCTTTTTCTATCATAAATTAGTTATATATTTTTTTGTATTAATAATAAGGTTAGGTTTTTGAAAACAAAGTAAATATGCCTTTAATTTTTTAAAGTTAATATTTTCCAAATAAATTCTGTCATTCCATTTTTTTTTGTGAAGATAAATATAATAACAATAATCTGCCAAAGCCTTTTCTGCTGTCGCAATGTAAATTTGCTCGTCTTCAATTTTTGTTAAGGCATAGCCAATAAATGCCTCCTTTTTTATTTTATGATAAGCAAATAGAGTCTTTTCCGATTCAAATTTGCGCGTTGGTTTGGTTGTTACCGAAGTCATCGTATATACTGTTTCAGGAATTATTCCATAAAAAGACATTGCTGTTTCAAATGAGATATAAGAGGGGTGATACAAGGAATTGGCAATTAGGTATTGGCTAATATAGCCTCTTTTAAAAGCATATACGCCGTTTTTTAAACGTATAATTTTATTTTTCTATATGTTGTAAGATAAAAAAGATTGCACAGTTCCTCTTTTGGCCCTAGATAGCAAGATAATGTTTTGGGAAGTAAAAATCTTCTTGCCCATCAGAGTGAGCCTTTTTTCTATCTGAAACAAGTTCAGTTTTTGCATATTTATATAATGAAACTGAATTGGAATTTGTCAACTTGACAAATTCCACCCTTTATTCCATAATTACTACCATATGATTAGTATTTCTGGAATAAAATACCAAGAAGAGTTGGAAGCATTGCCTTTTTTCAATAAAAAACAGGCAGGGATGCTTATTGGTAAACAAGCCAAAAATCTAGATAAAAAGCTAGAGCAGCTTACAAAAATGGGCTATCTTTTAAGTTTTAAAAAAGGGCTTTATACCACTTCAGTTTATTATGAAAAAAACAACGACTCGGAATTTATGGAATATATTGCCAATAGTTTAAGGCAACCTTCTTATATTTCTTTAGAATATATTTTAGCAAGAGAAAATATGATACCAGAAATGGTATATATAGTTACTTCTATTACTACCAAAACATCAAGAAATTACACTAATTTTTTGGGAACTTTTACTTACAAAAATATAAAAAACAAGTTATTTGTTGGTTACAAAGAGAAAAAGGGGGAAAGCAAAATTGTTTATGAAGCAACCAAAGCAAAGGCGCTATTTGACTTTCTTTATCTAAAAAAACTAGAAAACACAAAGCAAGAACTAACAAACGATTTAAGAATAAACTGGGATAATTTTAGCCAGAAAGATCTTGAAGAATTTGCTCAATATGTGCAAACATCCTCTTCTACCAAAATGGCAACTGTTTTAAAAGTTATTAAAGAAAATGTTTATTGACAGTCTAAAAAAAGCATATCTTCAAAACAAAAATAGTAGTTTTGGCATAATGCGTAATTTTCTTAAAGAGGCAATCCAGCCTTATCTATTAGATTTTATTTATAAATCACGTTGGGGAGACCAATTTATTATGAAGGGCGGTACTTGCCTGCGTTTTTGTTTTGACTTGCCCAGGCTGTCTGAAGATGTAGATTTTGATATTGAAAATTTTAAAGATTTCTCTTTAAAAAATTTTATTGCTGATCTGGAAAATTATTTTCAAAAAACCCTGCAGTACAAAAAAGTAATTATCAAGCTAGCAGGCAACAAGAGAACTATTTATTTAAAATTTCCCATTCTAACAGACTTTGGAATGAAGATAAGCAGGAGCGAGAGTAATTTCATTATTGTTAGGCTTGATTTAGCGCCTGCCATAGGTAAAAGCTACCAAACTGAAGTTTCCATAAAATCCACTCCCGCCTTTTCTTTATTGATCAAAAGATATTCCCTGCCCGATCTTTTTGCTGGAAAATTATCGGCCATTTTAACTCGCGAGGTAATAACCGGAAAGGTAAAGAAAGAGCGGTTTAAAGGGAGAGACTATTTCGACTTAATTTGGTTTATGGAAAAAAAAGTCAAGCCTAACTGGAATTATTTGCAAGAAATTACTGGTCTTAGCAAACAACAAGCGCTGGTAAAAATAGAGCAAAAGGTAAGCAAAGTTACCAAGATAATGTTAACAAACGACTTAACTCCTTTTTTTGAAGATCAAAAATTTATTAGCCAATTTATTAATAATTTTCATAACCTGTATAAAAATTTGTTCTTGAGTTCGGATATCCAGGTTGAATAGGTTGCTGTAGTAAAGAGTAGACAGCCCCTTGTCGCAAAACATACGCTTTTTATTTTATTATCTTTTTGTTTTTTAGTTTTAAAACAAGCTCTTCAAAATCGTTTTCTGCCCGTGTTTTTTTGACTTTATAGCGCTTGAGCATTGCCTCAATAATTTTTTCCTTTTCCCAGCCGCTTTTAAGCTTGGCAAAGATGTAACTGGCGGTTTCGTTGAAAGTAAATAGCACCGATTTATCAGCGTCAAAAATCACGGTTTCTTTGCCTAGTTTTTGAGCAATCAGGCCTTTGTTGATTTTGTATTTATTCATTGTTTTTTCCTAACTCATAAAGCAATAATTTATTAATCAGTAATATACCATTTTTCGGACTCACGTTAATTCCCAGATGCAGTTGTCTTTCTGGAAACAGGCCAAAGGGGAATGAACTCCGATAATCCTCGCTTTCAAAGCTTGCCAAAAGTTCTAGATCTTTGTCATAAATTAGCATATTTGTGCCATAAGGGTCACTAAACTCCAAAATTATTGATTCATTGGCTTTTACTTTATCCAAGCCAAAATACTTTAGACTATGTTCTTGTTGGCCATCGCGAACGCTAATATAAGCTTTGTTTGTCTCTTTACTATAGCCAATAGAAATTCGAATTAAATCTTGCCACCACTCTTTATTCTGCAAATTCAATCGCCCTGATATTAATAGTTCAGAATTAGTATTTTGTGTAGAAAAGTTAATCAATATTTTAAAAGGGGATTCCAAAACTATAGGTTCCAATGTTTGGTTATGCCAATGTTTGTCTTGATTGCGGTATACCAGTTGATTTTTTTGGTTTAATGAAAAGTTATCCAGTACAGCCAGATTTTTCTTTAGGTCCCGCACTCCAAACAATAGCCCTGTGTCTGTTAAATCAGGCTCAGTTACCAAACTGCTAAACTCATACAAATCAAGGTTTGCCGGCTCTGTTTGTTTTGGTGCTTTTGTGAATTTTAGGGTTAAAGAAGTATAGCCAAAAAGCAAAACAGCGACCAAAAGCAAAACAAAAGTAATGTTGGTTAGGACTTTAGTTTTATCCATCTTCATAATTTCATTTGTCTGCATAGCATTAATACTAACATAACTGCGCTTTGTCTTAAAATTTTCAAATCAAGTAGTAATGAACGGTTATTAACATATTCTAGGTCGTCTTTCATCCATTTGTCAAAATCCTGGTGCTGAGCCCCGCCAACTACCCAAAGCGAAGTAATGCCAGGCAAAATGGAAAACCTTGGTTGATATTTTTTCTTAATTTTATCTGCTTCGTTTTTGGGCAAAGGTCTGGGCCCTACAAAAGCCATTTCACCTTTAATGATATTAACTAGTTGTAATAGTTCGTCTAAGCCCGTGTGTGAAATAAAGCGGCCTATTTGCGTGTATCTTGGGTCATTTTTTATTTTAAACACCGGCCCGTCTGCTTCATTTTTCCCTCTTAATTTAGTTTGTTCTTTGTCTGCTCCAACTTTCATAGTGCGGATTTTATACAGCCAAAATGGCTTTTTATCTTTGCCCAGCCGTTTTTGTCTAAACAAAAATGGTCCTTCTGAGTCTAGTTTTACCAAAATATAAAGCACCAAAAGCCCCGGGCTAAAAACTCCCAGCATCATTACAGCCACCAGGCGTTGAATCATAGTGCTAATTCTATAACTAATTTATGGATTTATTTACTTAATTTGTGCTTAACAAAATCAGCTACTTGAACCTCGAGCTCTTGCTTAATCTGTCGATCGGTATATCTTTTCTTCAAAAACTTCGTTTTTGATGGGATTAAGTCATCGAAGTATATTAATTGTTGCAAAAAAAGCCTGTCGTTAAAATCAATTCCGAATTTTTTTTCTGCTAAATTTATTATCTTTTCTAGAGTATAAAGTTTTGTCTTTAATAAAAAAAATAGGGTCTTGTCTAGATAACAGTTGAGAAACTGTTAGAATAGATTGTAATGACGATAAAAAAGACATATATAAAACGGGTACGAATTTCAGCATCAAAATTTCATCTCATAGTT
>Ga0172369_10007893_pt1 | contig 12232 bp, 10 predicted proteins | sample LakKiv25m_FD_114539 | JGI IMG/M metagenome (GOLD analysis project Ga0172369, IMG submission 114539) | Freshwater microbial communities from Kabuno Bay, South-Kivu, Congo - kab_022012_11.25m | ecosystem: Environmental > Aquatic > Freshwater > Lake | place: Democratic Republic of the Congo... | reverse complement strand
TGGATCTACGCCTGATGACAGGTCCAGGAGAAAGGATTTGGCATGGTGAACAGACAGAAGCTGACCGAAAAGGTTCTACGAGAGGCCATTCCCGCCGAGGGGCGCGACTATCAGATTTTCGACACCGATGTGCGTGGCTTTGCCGTCTGCATCTATCGGGGCGGTGGCCGCGCCTTCACACTCGACTATCGCTACGCCGGGCGCCAGCGCCGGATGACCTTTGGGCGCTGGCCTGAATGGGGTGTCTCGGCGGCGCGGGAACGTGCCAAGGAACTGCGCCGCGAGATCGACGCAGGGGGTGACCCCCTGGCAACGCGTGGCGCGCTGCGCGAAGCGCCGCGCGTTACTGATCTGATCGAGCGCTATGTCGAGGTGCATTTGCCGCATCTCGCGGCTCTGAGTGCTGCCGACCAGCGCTCCATGATGGAAAAGTTCATCGGCCCCGCTTGGGGCAGGATGCTGGTCACGGAGGTTTCCGCCTATGACGTCGAGTTGCTCCTGACCAAGGTCGCCGAAGGACGCGCACGTCCCGCCAAGCAGAAGCCGAACAACCGCGCGCGCAAGCTGCAAGGGGCCAAGCCCACGCCTGTGCGCGCAAACCGCGTCGGCGAGGTGATCCGCAAGATGTTTGCCTATGCCATCAAATGGGGATGGCGCGAGGACAACCCTGCCATGGGGTTCCGCCGTCGGATGGAGACGCCGCGCGAGCGATATCTGTCACAAGAGGAAATTTCACGTCTGGCCACGGCGCTCGATACGGCGGAGGACGACCGCGCTACGGGGATCATCCGCCTGTGCATGTTGACAGGCGCGCGCGTGGGCGAAGTTCGGCAGGCCCGCTTTGAGGATTTCAACCTCGAGCATCTGAGCTGGACCAAGCCTGCCAGCACGACCAAGCAGCGCCGTGTTCACCGCGTGCCGATTTCCGATGAGGCCGCGGCTATCGTCCGCCAGCGGCGCATCGCTGTTGTCAAAGGATCGCCATGGCTTTTCCCGGGCGACACGCCGGGCCAACCCGTGCAGGAAATTCGCCGCTTCTGGGCGCGCATCCAGAAGGACGTCGGGATTGAAGATGTGCGCATCCATGACCTGCGCCACACCTTCGCTTCGCTGCTGGTGAGCGGGGGCGCATCGTTGGAGATGATCGGCAAGTTGCTGGGCCACAGCCAGATGCAGACCACCCAACGCTATGCGCATCTGATGGACTCGCCCCTGCGCGCCGGCGTGGGCGCCGTGGCCGCCGCGTTTAAGCCAAAGCCCCGCCTTGTGCACAATGCCCATCCCCAGCCGGTCGACGTTTCTCTCGCCGAGACCAGCCCGCTTATCGCTTCGGGTGCTTGAACTTCAATGCCTTCAGGATCGGCGCCAGTCGCAGCCGGATCGACTTTTCGTCGGGGAAAGTTCCGTCCTCAGACTGCATCGAGAACCAGTCCTGCAACTCCCGGATCCACTCGCCTTGCGACTTCGGCAGGCCTTCCTCAAAGACGCGGCGAGTGATTTCGACATTCATCCCTGCCCAATCGTATTCCCCGGCATCGCCCAGCCCAGCGCCCCCGGCGACGCGGCCGAAGAGGTCGTTGGTCATCTCGAACTTGTGGACATCCTGGCCGAGGATCATCATGTCGCCGATCGAGACCAGAACGCCTTCCTCAGGCGTCGTGATATAGAGCCAGTCAGCTGCCTCGAGCCGTTTGACACGCTGAAGATGTGCTTCCTGTGGCCCTGTTCCACAGCGTCTGAACATGGGCAGAATATCCGAGGGGTCGATGCTGATCATGCCGGCCACCCGTTCGTCACCGCAGAGCACGGGTGGTATCCCCGTGACAATTTTGAGTGATCCCATCGCGGCCCAGCCCGCAATATCGGAAACTGTGCAGCCCCAGCGCGCGGCTGTTTCGTGGACAGGATAGAAGGCGCGTTGTGGAAGTCCCATGGGCAGAAATCCTTTCACTTGAGTTGTTGCCAAGCCGAATGAATTCCAAGCAAAGTGACGTCGTGGATGTGTCTCGCGACGAGGGGCGAGGCTCAGAGGCGCCCGTCTTGCTGATTCGGCTCGAACATCAGTCCATCGTAATTCACGTCTGGGCGAAGAATCTTAGAGTCCGATTCAGAATGGCGTGATTGATTTCAAGCTCTTGCGAGGTGCCGGGTAATGCGCCGGATATGGGCGATCAGGACCCACGCCTCTGCGCTCTCGGTGGATTTTTCCCAATCCTTCGCGAGACGTCGGCAGCGGCCAAGCCATGCGAAGGTGCGCTCGACGACCCACCTTCGAGGGAGCACTTCGAACCCCTTGGCTTTGTCGGAGCGCTTGACGATCTGGAGCGTCCAGCGCCCGAGGCTGACAAGAGCATCGCGTAACTTTGGTCCTGCATAGCCGCCATCGGCGAACATGTGGCGCAGTTTTGGGGCCTCGCGGCGGAGTTTCGCAAAGACCTTGGGCGCGCCATCGCGATCCTGAATGCCGGCGCTGTGGACCTCGCAGGCGATCAGGTTGCCGCAGGTGTCGGTGATGATGTGGCGCTTTCGTCCCTTGATGCGCTTGCCCGCATCATAGCCGGAAAGGGAGGTATTTTCAGAGGTTTTCACACTCTGGCTGTCGATCACACCCCCTGACGGATGCACATCCCGCCCGGCCGAGTGGCGCGCCTGTCCGACCAGCGCCCGGTTGATCTCGGCGAGCAGGCCATTGTCGCGCCAGCGGTAGAAATAGTATCGGACTGTTGAGACCGGCGGGAAGTCACGTGGCAGGAGCGACCACGCGCATCCCGCCGCCGCGATATACTGGATGGCATCCCAGACCCGGCGCAACTCCACCTGCCGAGGACGCCCAAGACGATTGCGGCCGGGCAGCAGTGGGCAAACAACAGCCCATTCTTCCCCCGTCAAATCGCTTGGATAGCGCGCGGTCTTACGCTTATGCTGCGCACGAGTGCGTTCGGTCCAGGCCATCGTGATCTCCGTTCAGCTTTGCAACCGAACAGAATCACAACCTACTGAATTCACTCAACTCATTTCCGATCAGCCTCTTACTCCCTAGATGGCCGTTCGGACATTTTCGTTGCGGAGCCATGCAATGTCGTTCGTCAATGCACGTGAACTGCTGCCCATCGCCGAAACGGCAAAGGCGCGATAGCGCGGGGTCAGCCTTCGGAACATTATGCGCGAGTTGTCAGAGAACCAGCTGAGGTGAAGGTGCTGCCATGGGTGATGCCGGTTTAACGCCGTGGAGGGCGGGAAGCGGACGGTCGGGCGCACGCTTGGCTGCTGAGAGAATAGGCAAAAAGCAGCCGTTTGGAGGTGCGCGCGGTATGAGGCGAGATGCCATGCACCGGTTTTTGTATTCTTGTTCAGACACCGATCTTGGCTGACGACTCAGCCCCTGCGACCGCAAGGCAGGCGGCGATGAGGGCTTGGGTTGCCTTGGACACGGGCCGGCCCAACGGGGTGCCGAGGAAATAGCGGTGCCCGGTTCGGATCGGTGCGACGGGCAGCGCAACAAGACGCCCCGAGGCCAGTTCGCGTTCCAGAAGCGGCAGGACGCCAAGCGCAAGTCCCTTGCCCTCCAGCGCCAGGCCGACCGACTGGATGTAGGACGAGCACTCCCTTCGCGGCGCTTCGTGGAACCAGCCACGCAGGGCTTCGGTCTGCCAGTTGACCCATTCGGGTGCCTCCTTGCCGTAGTCCAGAAGGAGGGTCGGGCTGCCCGGCATGGCCACCGGGGCGATGGTCTCGTCGAAGAGGGGGAGGCAGTCCCAGCCCTCGGGCGGGGTTTTGCCGTAGAAGATCGCAAGATCGGTGTCGGCGCGCAGCACATCCGTCACGTTGTTGGCGGTGACGACGGAAACCACGGCCTCGTTCCCCGCCATCTGAAAATCGCGCACCAAGGGGGCAAGCCAGAAGAAATTCACATTCTCATTCGCGGCGATCTGGATGATCTGGCGCGGCTTTTGCGCGCGTCGGGCGGCGGCAATGGCATCTTCCAGAAAGGCCAGCCCGGCTTGCGTGCGCTCGGCAAAGGCGCGGCCTTCGGGGGTCAGGATCAGGGACCGACCAAGGCGGGTGAAGAGGGTGACGCTCAGATCGGCCTCCAGCGCCCGGATGCGCTTGGAGACGGCGACTTGGCTGACATGCAATTCCGCCGCCGCATGGGTGAAGTTTTGCAGCCTGGCTGCGGCCTCGAAAAAGACCAAAGCATCAAGCGACGGCAGGGTGCGGCGGAAGTAATCCATAACCATAGGTTAGACTTATTCCCAAGAAAATGTCCAGTTTTCCGGCGGCGCGGTTTTGCGCAAACTGCGCGGCAACAAGAGAGGGCGGGCATGCGCAAGGGATACGACTATATCATCGTGGGGGCTGGCACGGCAGGTTGTGTGCTGGCGCATCGGTTGAGCGCGGATGGGCGGTTCTCGGTCGCCCTGCTGGAGCATGGCGGCGATGACCGGACGTGGATTTTGCAGATGCCCGCCGGGTTGCGGTCGGCGTTCAAGCCGACATCAAAGTATAACTACTGGTTCAAGACCACGCCGCAAGCGCATCTGAACGGGCGCGAGATTGACCAGCCGCGCGGCAAGGCCTTGGGCGGGTCGTCCTCGATCAACGGCATGACCTTTCTGCGCGGCAATCCGCGCGATTATGACGATTGGGCGGCGGATGGCTGCAACGGTTGGTCCTTTGCCGATTGCCTGCCGTATTTCAAGAAATTCGAGCGGGGCGAGAAAGCGGACACGTTCCGCTCGGACAAGGGAATGGTGGGGGTGCAGACCCAAAAAGACCTTAACCCGCTGAACGCCGCCTTTCTTGAGGCGGGCCAACAGGCGGGCCATGCGCTGACCGAGGATGTGAACGGCTTTCGGCAGGAAGGCGTCAGCCGGTTCGAAATGTCGGTGACGGGCGGCTATCGCAATTCCTCGGCCCGCGCCTATCTGCACAGCCAGCCCAAGCGGGCAAACCTTGATGTGATCACGGGGGCCAAGGTGCTGCGGGTACTGGTGGAACAGGGGCGCGCGACGGGGGTGGAGGTTTCGGTGCGCGGTCAAGTCGCCCGGATCGAGGCCAAGTGTGAGGTTATCATGGCGGCGGGCGTCTTTGGCACGCCGCAGATCCTGATGCTGTCGGGGATCGGGCCGGAAGCGGGGCTTGCCCGCCACGGCATCAAGACTGTCGTAAATGCCCCGATGTTGGGTGAAAACCTGCATGACCATATCGAGGCCCATGTGCAGGTGGAAACCGATCAGCCGGTGTCTTTGAACAAATACCTCAAGCCGCATCTGATGCTTTGGGCCGGGATCCAGTGGTTCGGCTGGAAAGGTGGGGTGGCTTCGGTCAACCAGTGCCATGTCGGGGCCTTCCTGCGGACGGATGCAGAGGTCACGCATCCGAACATCCAGTTCCACTTCTTCCCGGTGTTTTTCGGGCCGAACTGGATCCCATACCCTGCGCGCAACGGCTATCGGCTTGGCGCGGGCACCATGCGCCCCGAAAGCCGTGGCACGCTGCGGCTGGCCTCGGCCAACCCCGAAGATGCGCCGCTGATCGACCCGAATTACCTTGCCACCGACCGCGACCGCCGCGAGATGCGTGAGGGGCTGAAGATGGCGCGCGAGGTGCTGATGCAGCCCGCCTTCCGGCCCTATCACCGGCGCGAGGATCTGCCGGGCGACAAGGTTCAGACCGATGCCGAACTGGATGCCTTTATCCGCGAGGATGCCTCGTCGGCCTATCACCCCTGCGGCACAGCGCGGATGGGCGCCGATGGCGATGCGCGCGCGGTGGTTGATCTGGCGTTGCGGTTCCGCGGGGTGGAGGGCCTGCGCATCGTTGATGCCTCGGTGATCCCCGCCGTGCCGTCGGCCAATATCAACGCCGCCGTCTTTATGATCGCGGAAAAGGCCGCCGACATGATCCTTGGCCGCCCGGCGCTGCCGCCGCAGACCGTTCCCTATTACAAGGCGCTTTGACATGATGACCGATCCTCGCTTTGCCGAAAGCGCTTCGTTCCGCCGCAGCACGGGCAATGCCGCCCTTGTGGCAGGATGGGAGGTCTGGACCTGCGCCGACCCTGAATTCCGCTATTCCTACGATCAGGGCGTCACGCTTTTCGTCTACGAAGGCGCGGCAGAGGTGGCTTTCGCCGATGGCAGCCGGGTGGAGTTGCGCCCCGGCGACACGATGACGATCCACGCAGGGTCCAAGGGCGTCTGGACGATCACCGTCCCGATTCGCAATTCGTGGCGCCCCTTGCCGCGCTGCCAGCCCAAGGGATCACATTTCATCGGCGGCGCTTTTGTAGACGACCCCGAGGGCCAGCGTTTCGCCTCGACCCATCCCGCGACGGGCGAGGTGATTGCCCATCTGACCACGGCCAGTGCGGCTTTGGTCGCCCGTGCCGTTGCCAGCGCCAAGGCTGCGCAGCCCGGCTGGGCGGCGACGCCCCCGGCGGAGCGGGGCCGCATCCTGCGCCGCGCTGCCGATCTGATGCGGGCGCGCAATCATGACCTGTCGGTGCTGGAAACCTTGGACACCGGAAAGTCCTTGCAGGAAACGCTGGTGGCCGATGCAGCATCAGGCGCGGCCTGCCTTGAGTTCTTCGGCGGGCTGGCGGCGGCGATCCATGGTGAGATGATCGAGTTTGGCGGCGCTTTCGCCTATACAAGGCGCGAGCCTTTGGGCGTTTGCGCCGGGATTGGCGCGTGGAACTACCCGATCCAGATTGCCGCGTGGAAGGCCGCACCGGCTTTGGCGGCGGGCAATGCGATGGTCTTCAAGCCTTCGGAGCAGACGCCGCTTTCGACCCTCGCCTTGGCTGAGATTCTGTTGGAGGCCGGAGTGCCGCCCGGCGTCTTCAACGTGGTGCAGGGTTTTGGGGCGACGGGTGGCGCGCTGACCACGCATCCCGATGTGGCAAAAGTCTCGCTGACCGGATCGGTGCCGACGGGCAAGCGCGTGGCCGTGGCGGCGGCAGAGGGGCTGAAACAGATCACGCTGGAACTGGGCGGAAAATCCCCGCTGATCATCTTTGACGATGCCGATCTGGAGGCTGCCGTCAGCGCGGCGATCTTAGGGAATTTCTATTCCTCGGGGCAGATTTGCTCCAATGGGACAAGGGTTTTCGTGCAGGAGGGGATGGTCGAGCCGTTCCTGTCGCGCCTTGCGATGCGCTGCAAGGCTGCGGTGCTGGGCGACCCTTTGGATATGGAAACCACCATGGGGCCGATGGTCTCGGCGGCCCATGGCCAAAAGGTGTTGGCCTGTATCGCGGCAGGCAAAGCCTCGGGCGCGCGACTGGTCTGTGGCGGCGATCAGGTGACGGTGCCGGGGTTTGAGACGGGCGTCTTCATCGCCCCCACGGTTTTTGCCGATGTCACCGACGACATGGCGCTGGCGCGCGAGGAAATCTTTGGCCCGGTCATGTCGGTTCTGTCCTTCCAGACCGAGGCAGAGGTTCTGGCCCGCGCCAATGCCACCGAGTTCGGACTTGCGGCAGGAATTTTCACCCGCGACATCGCCCGCGCCCACCGTATGGCTGCGGCGGTAGAGGCCGGAACGGTCTGGATCAACGCCTATAACCTGACGCCGGTGGAAATGCCCTTCGGCGGGGTCAAGGCCTCGGGCATCGGGCGCGAAAACGGCCTGGCGGCGCTGGAGCATTACACGCAGGTGAAGTCCGTCTACGTCGAACTGGTTGCTGCCGCCGCCGCCCCGTTCTGAGCAGCGGGGCTGTTACCAAAGCCCTTCGATCAGTTCGCGCACCGCCTCGACGGCGGCGGAGGCCCCTTGCGCGCGGGTCACGATCTGAATGCAGGTTGGCGGCAGATCGGGCAGCCCGGTCAGTGGGGCAAGATCTTGCGGCAGGGTTCCTGCCGCCATGACCGTGACCGCCAGCCCGGCGGCGACTGCGGCATGAATGACCTGGCCGCTGGCGCTGACCAAGGCCAGCCGGTGCGGCTCACCCAAGCGCGGCAGGGCGGCGGCGCGAAAGGCGCAACCCTCGGGAAACAGCGCGAGCGGCCAGACACCATCCGGCGGCCGTTCAAAGCCGGGGGCGGCAACCCACAAAAGGGGCGGACGCGTCAGGACCCGCGCCTGCGGCAGCACCTCGGGCAGGGTGACGACCGCCATATCGAGCGAGCGCGCCTCGACCTGCCGGCAAAGATCGCGGCTAAGGCCGGTGACGACGGAAATCTCCACCCCCGGCAGCCGCTGGCGCAGCGCGCGCCAAAGCTGTGGCAGCATCGGCAGGACGTAATCCTCGGCAATGCCCAGCCGGACACTGCCCGCGACTTGGCCCCGCATGACCCGAGCGATGAAACCATCATGAGCATCGACCACGCCCTGCGCCTCGGCCCGCAAATCCTGCCCGGCAGGGGTCAGCGTCACATCGTGATAGTCACGCCGGAACAGCGAAACGCCAAGCAGCGCCTCCAGCTGCAAGATGCGCTGCGACATGGTGGCCTGCGAACAGCCAAGGCGCGCCGCCGCGCGCGAGAAGCTGCGCTCTGCCGCGACAGTCAGGAAGGCCCGCAAAAGTTTGGTGTCGATGTCATGCATAGCATTGGATAACCCGATACCATTTAGAAGTGAATATTGTTTTACCGATTGGGTGCCAAAGACCTATTCCATGATCAAACAGGAGAATCTCATGAAAATCGGTTTCATCGGTCTTGGCATGATGGGCGGCAATGCCGCCAAAAATATTATCCGCGCGGGGTTTCAAACGGTGGTGCATGACCTGCGCCCCGAGGCGGCAAAGGATCACCTCGCCATGGGTGCGACATGGGCCGACAGCCCGAAGGCACTGATGGATCAGGTGGATTGTGTGGTGTCGATGGTCTTTGGCCCACCGCAATGCGAGGCGGTGCTGAAAGGGTCGAACGGGCTGATCCATGGCGATTGCGCCGGGAAATATTGGATCGACATGACAACTTCGTCGCCGAAATTCATGCGCGATCTGGTGCAGGATTTTGTGGCCAAGGGCGGCCGCCCGGTGGATGCGCCGGTGACGGGGTCTGTCGATGCTGCGATCCGCGGCGACATGCCGATGTTCGTCGGTGGCGAGGACGCGCATATCGAAGCCGTCCGCCCGGTGATCGAAGCGATGGGGGAACTCCGCAAGGTCGGCCGTTACGGCAATGGCTATGTAGCCAAGCTGGTGAACAACCAGCTGTGGAAAGTCCACGCCGCCGCCATCGGCGAAGCGATGGTCTGCGCCAAGAAGGCGGGCATCGACCCGGCCGTGTGGTGGGAGGTGATGAAGGGCGGTGCTGCCGACAGTTTCGTGCTTTCGCACGACGTGCCCTCGATCTTTGCGGGCCACTATGACCCGTCCTTCCCGATCAAGCTGTGCCTGAAGGATCTTTCGCTCATCAAGGAGCTGATGGACGACACCGGCGTGCGGTCCGAGATGACCGATGCCACCCATGCCCGCTTCCGCGAAGCAGGCGCGCGGTATGGCATGGAGGCAGGGGAAATGACCGTCTGCAAGCTCATCGAGGAAGACGCAGGCATTGACCTGCGCGTCAAGGGCGACTGGGTGGCCCCTTGGGAGGTCAAGCACAGCTGAACCTCTTGGCGCAGCGATTGTCTGGGCAAGCCCCCCGACCCAGTGCAAGACTGAAACCTCCTGCGCCTCAACGACCGGTCTGCCGTGGATGGCGGCTTTGTGACGGCGTGGTTTTCAGCATGACCGGCAGCTTTGGGCCGAGCGCGTCGATGCAGTTGTCCCGGCAGAAGGGGATCTGGTGATCAAGCTTGGGCAGGATGGGGGTGGCGCTACATCAACGCCACATCAACCCGCGAATGCGGGTTTCGCGTCGTATTTGCGGCTGAATGTAGGCGAATGCGGCCGAATGCCGGGTCACAAATTTCGCGATATCAAAGGCTTGTCGGTTAAGTATCTGGATTTGCTAAGTTATTGGAATCGTTTGGGTATAGGCTCATAACCTGAAGGCCGCAGGTTCAAATCCTGCCCCCGCAACCAAAAAACAACGCGTTTCCAAACGCTTACGCGCCGCGATCCGGGGCGGCGTTTGCGTTTCCAGAACCCGTGGAAGCACTGTGGAAGCAAGAGGGCGCGAAGTCCTTCATACTGCTTCGTAAATCGTTGTCCGCGATGACCGTTGCTTCCTGTGCCGTTCAATCGGGATCATCGCATCAATGCCAGCCTGGCTCCCGCTGTCGACCTTGCGTCTCGCACATGGACCGAGACTACCTCCAGGTGCAGCCGCTCGACAGCGATGAGCGTGAACTCCGTATTCCTTCCTAGACAGTTGCAGTGGCCACATAGATGCCCTCAGCGGCGATAAACTCATGTAGAAGAGTCGTAGGCATCGCATTCCATCGATGACCAAGCGCCACAGCGAGCGCCGCCGGCCCCGCGAAAAAGAGTTGAATCCCTCGCGGACGCAGTCGCGCAATTGAGGCATCAACGGTTCGTTTGATCACCGACGCAGCAGTCTGCGCGCTCTTGGCCGACGGAATCGGCTCTTCGAGATAGAGGGTCAATGCTGACTGGGCGGGAATACCTGCAGTCCGTCCTAGATCCGCAGCAGGATCGCGCAGAATTCCAACTGACACAATGAGCTGATCGCCGAGCAAAACAGATGGCTCTGAAACCTGCCAAGATTGTTTAGTATCAGGTGAGGGGCGTTCATCCGTCGGCCAAAAGCCGTCCCGAGTCCCTATCTCCACTTCGAAGCCGATTGCTGATCGGAATGACCATCCGACAGCCATGGCCGTCGTCAAGCGATAAGAACCGCTGAGTGCGATGCGCGACACCGCTTGGCTGCGCAACCACCGGGCCGTTCGGCCTAGCGGGACGAGAAGCTGCTCAGACCACTCCGTTTGCGTTGGGAAGGCCCCGCCCTGTCCGGAGAATGAACTGGCATCTATCTCAAGACTTCGTTCGTTAGCTTCACTATGCTCGGATCGGATGCGCAGCGGGAATGACTTCGGGAGTGGAAGCTGATGCCCCAAGGCCCCCTCAATCGTCTCGCGGAGGATGGCACGGCCGAGTGGCGTGCCTATTGAACGCCGTGCCAGCGCGCTCAGCGCGTCGAATGCCTCTGAGACCCGCCGAGGTAGAGCCTCAAGAGAGGGATAGGTCCGATCAAGCTCCAAGCCAAACAGCATGACAGCCGCGTCGCGATCAGGCAGATTGCGTTCACTTACCTCGACCGAACCGGCGACGAAGTCCCCTAAAGGAACACCATAGGTTTCGGTAAGCTGGCTTCGGAGTTCGGCATCGCTTGCGGCCATTATGTCCCCAAAGGGTGCGTAAAATGGTCGAGCCTTTCGTACCCGATTGGGGTCTCGGGCAAGCCAACTCAAAGTTGGCGGCAACCGTGGCGTTACGAGCGTTTGAACGCGAGCGGCATTCGGAAAAGCTGTCTCGAACTCGGAAAACTTCTGAAATACAGCGCGAACCTCGGCTGGTTGCAGTGAACCGCTCTTCGCCTGAAAGCGCTCAAGCAGCCGCTCTCGCGGTGCATGAGGTGCGAAGAACCGAGCTTCCAAGTCCTCCAAACCTTCAAACATCATCTGTTCGAAGGCGGGGTTCGACAACCATGCAGGGAGCCGTGCCAGACCGTCCCATAGCTGATAGTCAAACCCGTCTTGAGCGACCACACCTCCTATGCCACGGGCGTCGGTCAACGTCGGTGCATTCGAGCTGACTTTCAATTCTCCATCTCCAATGTCACCGCTTGCTCGGCGCCCTGGGGATCAAATACCCAAGCGCCGGCAGTTAGCGTTTCCGCGTCCAGTCGCACAATCATCAAGACGGCAAAGGAACCCAAGAATTGCGGATCCCGGACGATGCTCCGCATGGCGCCAACGTCCGGGCCGCTGGGCTGCACAGTGAAGCTCGGATGGCTGTGCCATTCCCCAATATAGTTGTAGCGCGTATATCGGTGCTCCGTCCGGTCAAAGAAGCGAATGGCATCCCTGGCGGCTTGAAGTAAATCAACGACGAACCGCGCAAACGTGCCCGGGCGGGACTGAACGGTCAATTCTGTCACCCTGAAATTCGACGGCTCCAGTTGTTCACCAAACAACTGGCCCCCGGTTTCCCTGGTACCTGACCGCTTGAGGGCCGCGACCAGCTTTTCAGCCTGATCAGCCGCTACCGCTATTTTCACCCACCGTCTCCCGAAACAGTTTGAGCGCAAACTTGATCGCCTCAGGTACATCTGCTGCCTGAGGTCTTTCTACCCGCTCGCCTACGTTTAGGCGG
>Ga0172369_10007892_pt1 | contig 12233 bp, 11 predicted proteins | sample LakKiv25m_FD_114539 | JGI IMG/M metagenome (GOLD analysis project Ga0172369, IMG submission 114539) | Freshwater microbial communities from Kabuno Bay, South-Kivu, Congo - kab_022012_11.25m | ecosystem: Environmental > Aquatic > Freshwater > Lake | place: Democratic Republic of the Congo... | reverse complement strand
ATCGGATCCTCAAGAGTGATAATATTTAATGTTCGTTCTTGATTAATCAGATCAATCATGCTAGCAAGAGAAGTGGATTTGCCGCAACCGGTCGGACCGGTAACCAAGATCAGGCCTTGATGAGAACGGGTAACCGCTCTTAAAACCGCCGGCATTTGCAAATCTTCCATGCTTGGAATAGTGGAAGAAATTATTCTGGCGACCAAACTGGGATTATCGCGTTCCCAAAAAATATTAACGCGGAATCTGGAGCCGTCTTCAATTTCATAAGAAATGTCCAAACCCCGTTCGAGCAAAAATTTTTCTTTTTGTCCGGGAGTTAAAATGGACATAATCATTTTCTCCAATTCCGTTTGCGTTATTGAAGTTGTCTGAGGAATTTCAACCAATTCGCCGTCAACTCTCAAAATCGGTTTTCGACCGACTACCAAATGAATATCCGAAGCAAAACTTTTTACGGCCGTAGAAAACAATTCGTTCAAAGTAAACATAAAAAAGAAGGTTAAGCTAAACTTACCCTCTTATTATAGCACACCACGAAACATAAATTAAACCTTATCGGGAAGTGAAAACCTCATCTACCAACCAGATCCCCCTAACCCTGACGCCAAATTGTCTAGAACCATGATTAAGCTGATTAACCCTGTTGAATAATGCCCTGCAATTCAACAGGGTTAAATGAAAACTATGATTAAATGCGGATACAATACGAGATTGGAAATGGAATTAAAATCATAGTCCATCCAATAATCAGATAAATCATAGTTCAAGACAAGGGGGATTTAGTAACTAGAAGTAACACTGACTTTATTCTTAATTACCGAACTATATTTTTCCCAAGCCATAATCAGACCAAAAAAAACGCCTGAGAAAAATAAGTCACCGAGCAAAGTATTGCGGAAAAATGGCAAGCCGGAAGCTAAACATTCCAATAAACCGCCGATAGTGGCCGGATACCAGGAAGAAAAAGCCCAGACAGCGGTATTGGTCAGTAAAAAGAAAACGGTTGAGCCGACCAAAGACAGAACCATTACTTTTGAAAAACGCAAATCATTTTTTAAAAACGAGCCCAATAATCCGGCGATAGCAAGCGAACCATAAACGACCACCATCAAACGCCAATCATAAAATCCTAAAAACATATCGCTTACCAACATGATTGCCAATAACAAACCAACGCTGATTTTTTTTGAAAAATAATAACTGCTGACCAAGGCCACGGCCAACACCGGTGAAAAATTAGCCGGATGATCGCTCAAACGAACTAAAAAAGCGATAAAAAAAACAATGAGTAAAATAAAAAATTTTCGCTGTTTCATATATCCGCACACTAACTTTCTTTGTTCATCAGTGTGTTAATTAATTTTTATCTTCAAATTAAATTTAAACTATCATTTATTACCGCGCAAAAGTTAGTGTGCGGATAAATTTAAAAAGATGATGATTCAAATTTCCATTCAATAGTGTCGTTGGCTTCCACTTGATAACTATCAGCGCCGATATTGGCCAATTTACCGTTTACCCAATATTGCCAATATTTATTATCCTGCCCATTTGTTAAATCGCCGATTTTAACGATCATTTTTCCTAAACCGGCATAATCCTTGGTCTTCAAATTAACTTTTTTTTCCGCGGTCATTTCGGTCAATAATTCCAAAGCGGTTATTTTAACACCCGAAATATTTTTTGACCAAACCAATTTCTGCTGACCAAAATTAATAATGTAATTAACCGTCTCCGCTTTCTTTTCCACAACCGGTTTTATTTCTTGCTCAACATTCTTAACAACGGTTAAGACCGAACTGTCGGCTTCTACATTGATTTCTTGATAGGTCTTTAACCAAAAAAACAAAGCCACAGTGGTTGCCGCACATAAAACAAGCCACGCGATTTTACTGTTAATGTTTTTTTGTTTCATATTTTAATATTCTATTCCTTTTCTAGCACTCAATCCTTGATCAAAATAATGTTTGACCGGTTTCATTTCCGTTACCAAGTCGGCTAAAGCAATAACTTCCTTATGGGCATTCCGACCGGTTAAAATCAGTTCCATCTTTTCAGGTTTACTTCGTAAAATCGCCAGAACTTCTGAGAGCTTCACGATACCCAAATTAAGCGCCGGATTGATTTCATCAAGTATCAGTATAGCAGTTTTCTCGGGAGAAGCAAAAATTTCCTTAACGATTTTCAAACCTCTTTCGCCTTCTTCCTTATCGCCGTCCGTTACCCCAAAACGAAACTTCTGCGTTGTTGGGTTGAATCTGGGTAAACCGGTTGCCTGATAACTGATGGGGTAATTATTTTTTACCAGAAAATCCAAAATTTTCCGTTCGCCGTAAAAATCACCGCCTTTGTCAAAATACACTATTTTTACATTTAGGCCTTGAGAAATCGCTCTGATACTTAAACCCAGAGCGGCAGTGGTTTTGCCTTTTCCGCCTCCCGTATAAACCTGAATTTTACCGGTTAATTTCTCCTCCATATAAATTTTTTGCTGGAACAAAGATTTTTGTTCCCTAACTACAACCGCTAGTGCCGCCACAATTCAAACACTTGTAGCAAGCGCCATTTCTAACCATCATTGAACCGCAAACGCCGCAAACCGGCGCGTCGGCCTGCAGATCAAAAGTAATTTTAGAATCTTCTGAACTTGATAAATCAATACTGGTCTGCTGAAAGGCCTTTTCTTCTTCGCTTTCACTTTTATTTTTGTCTTCTGCCGCGCTGATTTTTGAATTGTTGTCAACGGTTTTGTTATTGTTAAAATTAGTCAATTTTTCCAAAGGACTTTTATTGGTATGATTTATAATGCCATCTAAATCGTTCAAACCGACGTTCATTAAATCTTCTACCGGCAAAAACTTCAAAGCCAGCCAGCGGAAAATATAATCAACCAACGATTTGGCAATTCTGATATTCGGATTATTGGTAAAGCCGGACGGTTCAAAACGAGCGTGAATAAAATGTTTGACCAAGGTTTTCAAAGGCACGCCGTATTGCAAGCCGATGGAAATGGCTGTCGCAAAAGAATCCATTAACCCTGAAATAATACTGCCTTCCTTGGACATTTGAATAAAAAGTTCGCCCATGGTGCCGTCTTCGTATAAACCGACGGTTAAGTATCCTTCGTGATTGGCGATAGAAAACTTGTGAGTGATCGCTTGACGTTCATCCGGCAATTTTCGTCTGACCGGTTTTAAAACCTCGCTTTTTATGCCGGCTGCGCGTTCTTTTTTAGCGCCGTCTTTTTCACCGGTCGTTAGCGGTTGCGCTTTTTTGGAGTTCTCGCGATAAATAGCGATCGCTTTCAAGCCCATCTTCCAGCCCTTCAAATAAACTTCGGAAATTTCTTCCGGGGTCGCCGATTCCGGCATATTGACCGTTTTGGAGATCGCGCCGGATAAAAACGGTTGGACAGCGCCCATCATTCGCAAGTGACCCAAATAATGAATAAAGCGACTGCCTTTCTTCGGTTTGAAAGCGCAATCAAAAACCGCCAGATGTTTTTCGGATAATCCGGGAGCGCCTTCAATCGTATCGTTTTTATCAATATAATCCAAAATCGCCTGAGCGGAAACCTGATCATAACCGAGCTCGGTCAAAGCGGCCGGCACCGTGGAGTTTACCATTTTCATCATTCCGCCACCGACCAGCCACTTGTATTTTACCAAAGCGATATCCGGTTCCACGCCGGTAGTGTCGCAATCCATCAAAAAACTGATGGTGCCGGTCGGAGCCAAAACCGTCATTTGCGCGTTTCTAAAACCCCAGGTCTCGCCGGCTCTTTCCGCCTGAATCCAGGCATCTTTAGCGACCAAAGCCAAATCCCTATCCGCGTCAACCAAAGCAGGCAATGTCTCGGAAGCCGCTTTATGCTTGGCAATAACATTAAGCATCGGCTGACGATTAACGGCATAACCCTTAAATGGTCCGCAAATTTTAGCTAATCTGGCTGATTGATAATAAGCCCAGCCGGTCATTAAAGCGGTAACCGCTCCGGCATAATTTCTGGCTTCATCGCTGTCATAAGGCAAGCCTTTGCTCATCAATAAAGCGCCGATATTAGCATAACCTAAGCCGAGCGGACGATAATCATGACTGTTTTTTTCAATCGCCGGCGTCGGATAACTGGAATTGGCCACAATCATTTCCTGGGCGGTAATCAATATCTCCACGGTATGTTTGAAAGCGTCCGTGTCAAAAGTTCCGTCGGACAAACGATACTTCATTAAGTTGATGGAAGCCAAATTGCAGGCGCTGTCATTCAAAAACATGTATTCGGAACAGGGATTGGAAGCGTAAATCCGATCGGTGTTCGGACAAGTATGCCAATCGTTAATCGTGGTATCAAACTGTAAGCCCGGATCTCCACAAAGCCAAGCCGCTTGAGAAATCTGATCCATTACTTCCCGCGCTTTATAAGTATCAGCCACATCGCCGCTATTCACGTAATGGGTTTGCCAAGAACCGTTCTTTTCCACGGCGGCCATAAAATCATCGGTCGCGCGAACGCTGTTATTGGCGTTTTGAAAAAAGATGGAGCTGTAAGCCGAACCATTCAAAGAACCGTCATAACCCATTTCAATCAAAGCCCAGGCCTTTTTTTCTTCTTCGGCCTTGCAATTGATAAATTCCAAAATATCCGGATGATCAATATTTAAAATTACCATCTTAGCGGCTCGTCTGGTCTTGCCGCCGGATTTGATGACGCCGGCAAAAGCGTCAAAACCTTTCATAAAAGAGACGGGGCCCGAGGCCTTGCCGTTGGAACCGGCCAGATATTCTTTGGACGAACGCAAAACCGACAGGTTGGTGCCGGTACCGGAACCGTATTTGAATAACATGCCCTCGGTAACGGCCAGATTTAAAATGGAACGCATGTCGTCTTGAACGGAATTGATAAAACAGGCGCTACATTGCGGATGTTCTTCCACACCGACATTATACCAGACCGGACTATTGAAAGCGGCGTGCTGATTGATCAAAATATAAGTCAATTCCTGTTCGTAAATATCCGCGCTCGTGTTGGTTTTAAAATAACCCTGTTCCAAACCCCACTTGGCAATGGTTTTCGCGACTCTGGAAACCATCTGTTTGGCGCTGATTTCTCTTTCTGCCGTGCCGATTCTGCCTCTGAAATAATGGGCGGCCGCGATATTAGTGGCTGTCTGCGACCAAAATTTCGGCACTTCAATATTTTTCTGCGCAAAAACCACCTCGCCTTTATCGCTATTTATAATGGCATCACGTTCCTCCCAAACAATTTTTTCATAAGGATGGACGTCTTCCTCGGTATAGAAACGTTCAATTGTTAAACCCTCCGGTTTATTTTCCTTATTCAAACCGATGCTATTCATTTGTTCTTGATCAATTGTAAAATCGGTTTTGGCGGCGACGAATGAATTGTTCATAAATGCTGATGTTATTTTGATAAATTTTTTATTTTTTTATATCCTTGACCGGAGTAAAAAATAGAGCAAAAAAAAGATAACAATTTAAAGTTATTTTTTGTTTTAAATGCTCCGCCTACTACATTTAGTAGGCACTTATCATATTTTACCACAAGATATAGTAAATCAGCAAAGTGGTAAAAAGTGGATAACTATGGAACAAATAATTCTTTTATTTTTGTTTTTGTGTTTTTTTAGCCAAATTCTTCAAAGCTGTCTGCAATTTATGGGCTGATTTTAACAATTCTTTTTTTTCAACAAGACCAATATCCAAAGCGACCGTTTCCATAATTCCCGTTTCGCCGACCACAGCTGGCAAACTCAGACAAACGTCGCGCAAACCGTATTCGCCGTTTATGAAATGGGAAACAGGCAAAACCGTCCTTTTATTCATGATAACGGCGTCAATCAGAAAAGCGGCGCCGGCGCCAATGCCATAATAAGTCGCCTGCTTGCCTTTGATAATCATATAGGCCTCATTGCGCGCTTTTAAAAATAATTTATCAAAAACGCTTTTCTTGAATTTTTTCAAATTAATGATTTTTTCGCCGCCGACTGTGGCAGCGCTCCATAAAGGCAAAGAACTGTCCCCGTGTTCGCCCACAATATTCACATGAACGCTCTGCGGATTGACATTCAAATATTCTCCAACTAAAAACCGCAAACGCAAGGAATCAAGCAAGGTTCCTGAACCGATAATCTGTTTCTTTTTGGCAGGCAATAAATCAACGGCGATTTTGGTCAAAATATCCACCGGATTGGTAATCATCACCAAAATAATATTGGGATTGGTTTTAAAAATCTGTGGTACGAGAGTTTTGATAATACAGGCGTTTTTTTGCAACAAGTCCAATCTGGTTTCGCCCGGCTTTTGGTTGCAACCGCAGGCGATAACCGCGACCGTGGAATCTTTCACGTCCTTTAGAGAACCGACTTTTACTTCGCTGTAACCCAAAACCGGCACGGCGTTCTGCAGATCCATCGCCTGCGACGCCACCAAGTTCTTATTCAAATCCACCAAAGCGATTTCTTCGGCCACATTGCGGTGCAATAAACTGAAAGCGATCGTGGAACCGACAAAACCGGCTCCGAAAATAGTCACTTTATTTTTATCGCGATGCTTTTGTGGCATATTTTATTTTTATTATTACTCACTTAAATTTACTATCTTTTACCTAATCAAGCAAGAGTAAAAATACCCTGTTTTCCCCTTACTTGTCCCCCTGACGCCGGTGATAATCCTTAATCGCCGCCCGCAGCGCCTGATCGCCTAAAACACTGCAATGAACCTTACGATCGGGAAGACCGCCTAATCTTGCCAAAATATCCTGCGGCGTAATCTTCTCGGCCTGTTCCAAATCCATGCCGCCTTTTTCCAAAACCATCACCGACAACATGGAGGTGGAAGCGATCGCCGAGGCGCAACCGAAGGTCTGCCATTTGAAGTCCTTGATTTTTTTGGTTTTAGGATCCACCAAAATCCAGATTTTCATCATATCCCCGCAAGCCGGGCTTCCCACCAGACCTATTCCGGAAAATTCCGTCGGCTCAATCGTGGTAAAATTTTTCGGCGCAAAAAAATGCTCTTTCACTATTTCCGAATACAGCCACGGCGTCCCGTTCGTTCCGCAACCGTCGCTTAAATTATCCACCGTTGTTTTTAAACCAACGGTTTTTTTATTTAAAATATTTTTTGACATATTTATTATTATTAAAAATTTAAAATTAAAGATTAAAAATTATAAAATCCCCAATCTTCAATCTTCAATTTTTAATCTTTTAATTTTAATTCTTTATTTATATTATTTAAAATATCTTTAATTTCATCGGGATTTAAAAATTTCCAATATTTAACCACTCCGGATATGCCAATTAAAAATGGATATTTAAATGGATTCTTATTTGCCGCAAGCTCTTTATCATCCATAGCCATAAAACCCTCATGAGATTCTTGACTAGAACACCAACCATAAACTTTATAATTATATACAAGAATATGTGTTTTGATATTATCTTCTTCAAATGTTATTTCAAAACAATCTAAAGAATCTATTCCCTGATTAATATTTAAATCATCTACCTGAAAAGTATATCGACCAATAACAACATATTTTTTCTGAGCCTGCTCTTCTATACCAAGCTCAAATCCGAAAATCCTTAATTGATCCTTATAATCCAGTTTATTTGCATAATCTAATAAACCCCTTGAATTTAATTCATTAAATAAATTAGCTAATTCTACCAAATTATCTTGTTTTAATTGTTGTTCTGTTTTAACACTATCTTTTAATCCAGAATTATTATTAGAAGCTAATGCCTCTGGGCTAACAATACTGCCTGCAGCAATAATTATCGGTGCAACAAATTTTCTCAAATCTGAACTAGATTTATCCGCTATCTTTCCTAAAATACCAGTACTCTTATTGACATCTGAATTGTTATTTTTTTCAACTTAATTAAATTTTTCCACTGACATAATTTTTATAAAACAATATTAAATATTTAATTTTTAATCTTTAATATCCACATGCACCGGCGACATAGATCGTAACTTTTTGATGATTGGCGGTAAGACCCTTAACAGATAACGGATATCGCTTGGTTTATTGCGTTTGCCAAAGGAAAAACGAATGCTGCCGTGAGCCATTTCATAAGGAAGACCGATAGCCGTAATCACATGCGACGGATCCAAGCTTGCTGAAGTGCAAGCCGAACCGGTGGAAGCGCTAATGCCGAGTGAATCAAGATAAAGCAATAATCCCTCACCTTCCAAATCGGCGATCGTCACATTGACATTATTCGGCAAGCGTCTAAACGGATGGCCGTTCAAAATAACTTTCGGCATTTTTAATAAACCCTTAATCAATTGATCGCGCATTTTTATTAAACGGGCGGACTCTTTTTTGCCTTCTTTTTTGGCGATGGTCAGGGCAGTTGCCAAACCCACGATTCCCGCCACATTTTCCGTGCCGGCTCGACGACTGTTTTCCTGAGCACCACCATGAATCAAATTGGCCACCGCCACGCCGTTTCTGATATATAAAGCGCCGGTGCCTTTCGGACCATAAACTTTGCTTCCATTGACGGTCAACAAATCAACGCCGAGTTTTTGAACGTTCAAATCAAAAAATCCGGCCGCTTGGCAGGCGTCAGTATGAAAGATAATTTGCGGATTTTTGGCTCGCAATTTTTCGGCAATTTCCGCGATTGGTTCAATCGTCCCAATTTCATTATTGGCATACATAATTGAAACCAAAATTGTGTCCGGACGACATGCGTCTACCACTTGTTTCGACGTTACCAAACCTGATTTATCAACCGGTAAATAAGTAACCGTAAAACCCTGCGATTCCAAAAAACCGCAAGCGTGCAAAACCGCATGATGCTCAATCGCCGTAGTAATAATATGTTTACCGCGAGCTTGATTGGCAAAAGCCGTACCGATGATTGCGTGATTATCCGATTCCGTGCCCGATCCTTCAAAAACGACTTCGTTAGGTAAGCAGGAAAAAAAATCGGCAACCATTTTCCGCGCCTTGGATATTGCCTCGTTTGCTTCCCGCCCTTTACTGTAAAGCGCCGAAGGATTACCAAATTTTTCCGTCCAAAAAGGACTCATCGCTTTCACCACTCGCGAATCAAGATAGGTTGTAGCCGCATGATCCAAATATATTTCTCGTTTTACTGACATATATCCTTTTTTTAGAAATTAACGTTAATTAACTATTATTCATGAATTAAACACGAATAAACACAAACAGTCCACAAATATTCACGAATAACTCACAAAAAAAATGCAAAATTAATTTGCGCGCCATTTGTGTGTCATTCGCGTATATTCGTGATTATTCGCGCATCTTCGCGCATCATTTATGTTCTTTTCGTGACTTAATTTTAAAATACAAAAATTATTTATTCTTCATTAATAACAATCGCGCCCATCGGACAACTGGCTGCCGCCTTTTTTATTTCTTCAGGATTATCGCCTGTCGGATTAATAACTTCCGACTTGCCGTTTTTATTGAACCCAAAGGTCTTAGGGGCCAAAGCAACGCAAGTTCCACAACCAATACATTTTTCTTGATCAACAGTTATTTTTATCATAATGAAAAACCATTAATTTTTAATTTTCAATTTTTAATCTTTAATTATTTTTTCTTCTTTTTTGGAGCAACATTTTCCGTTACACCACGAACATCCGCCCTTGCTTTTGCTGACTAAAAAAGCCCCACAAACAATCAAAATAATCGGCCAAATGAGCGACCACATACCGACCGGAATCAGGCCAAGATTGCTCAAAAGCCACACAAACCCAATCACAATCAACAGCGTCGGAAAAAACATAATTTTGTTATGTTAATGATAAAATTTTTACCTGTCTGTATTATAACAAAAATCCGCCTGTGGGGGCAATTCATTAGGACGGGGCGAATTGTAGAGACGCAAAATATTGCGTCTCTACAATGAAAATACCCGCCATTGTCCCAATGAATTGCCCCCACCCATACAGGTGTGTTAAAATGGAACAGTTACATTATGAATAAATTGAACACTAGCAAAAAAATTTTTTTAATAATCCTGGCTGTCATTTTCGTATTGGCTGGCTGGTTTTTGTACCACAATTATCTGAAAACCATCAATAATCTGATGGATTTTTTACCGAATGCCACTCAATTCAGCTTGTTAAATAGCGCAAGCAATAATCTGCTTGTCACCGATAAAACCGGAAAAATAATTACCGACAATTTATTCAATACCAAAGGCCTTACTCAACAATTATTCAACGATGCGAACCAATATTTGCCATCTGCTCGCCAAAGTTTACTATTTTTTGTTGACGAAAACAAAGCCGGTTTAATTTTAACCTTACCGAAAAATCAAATTAAAAATTTTAAAAAAGAAAACCGGAAAAACGTGGTTGTTTTGAATTCCGAAACGATCGCTTTTGTCAGTTCGCCGGAATTGATAACCCTAATTACGAACGATGATAAAGAAATAAAAAAAGTTGAGAATTATTTACTGACGGACAACAGCAAACAGTGGCAAATCCGCTGGAATAAAGGGTTTTTAACGGCAAATTACCAAAATCTGGAGCTTTTAAAACTGTGGCAAAATATTTTACAACCTCTGAAAAATTCGCAGGCCTTGGATTATCTTTTAAGCGCGGAAACCGGCAGTGATTATTTGAGTTTAACCCTTGCTCCGCAAACAGTCGCGCCAAAACAAATGTCTTTGGAAACAACTCCATCATTAAACAATCTTCTGGATAATATTCCAGCAACTTTTACCAATATTTTGGCTTTAGAAGATAATTCTTCTTTGCCGACCAATGATCAAGCGTGGCAAACGATAGCTAACCAAATTCAAATAGCAAACGAAGCTAAAAGTTCACCGGAATTGTTGAAAGTTTTAAGCTCAATAACCGCGCCACTGGTTTTTGCTTGGAATCAGGATAAATGGTGGGTCGCGACTACGCCGGACAATTTATCAATCTTAAAAAAACATTTACAAATCTATTTTGGCAAAAACGACCCGAAAGAAAAAGCCAAACAGTTACCTGACGGTTCTTGGGCCACCGAACTTTTGAGTAATCCGGATAAAATCAGCTTCACGGAAACGGCCGATAAGGGTTGGCGGGTCTTTACCCCGACTTTTGCTCCGATAAATTTTGGTCTCGCTCAAAAGGAAAATCTGGTCCTTGGCAGTAATAATCTCTCTCTAAAAACCGAAATTCCCAATAAATTGAATAATAATTGCCTAAACCGGGATTCTTGGCAAAAAGACAATGATCTTTCCTCCTTTTTAAACCTAAATCAGGACTTTATTAAGACGGTTTTCCCCAAAAACCTAGATTTTTTAAGCAAAATTACGGCTTCTACCAGAAAAGACGGCGCCATGCGACTTTGTCTTTACTTTTAACTATCTCCATTCCGTCATCCCCGACCCGATCGGGGGTCCAAACAAGCCCACAATTATTACTATTTGGTAAAATTCTATCGTTAGGAAATTCCTTTTGAATAACGTTAATTATGTTTTTCCTCACTCGCACACACATAAATGCACATTAAATGTTCAAAAATTAGCGTGGATCCCCGCATCCGCGAGGATGACGGGGAAAGCTGTGGATAAGTTGTGTTTCCTGTGAATAAATATAGTGTTCAGTTTTCCCCTATTACAACACACTGTGGCTAATAATAGCTAATTATGGCCAAAATATATGGTTGCTTTTTATGGTAAAGTATGCTATAATTATTAGGTAGTAGATTATGAATGTACATTATAAATCTGAGAAACCTTTAAAATATATTTTTAGCCATTTTAAAGGATTTCTATTATTACTGATTTAAGTCAAAAATAGCTCCAACCTATTTTTGCGGTATTCTTCACAGAATATAGCAAAAACAAAAATAAAAATGAAAAATCGGCGATTTAGAGTAATCTAATATCACCACAATGATCAGTAATGATCTCTCTGATAAGTTGGTAAGAGAGCCCAATTACTCAAAGAGTCAAGTTTTTTCTTATCTTCTACTCCAAACAAGCAGAGGATAAAAAAGAGAATCTTTGGGTCAAGGCGTCAGATCACCTATATAATAATAAATATTTTAGAGGCGCCATCTGGCGCCTCTTTGTTTTGGCAAAATTTCCGTTTGACAATCATGGTTTAATAGAACTTTTGGTGGGGCTGGAATTATCGTTGGCCGGTCAAAATTTCCACCGTTATTCGGTATCGTCTTTGAGGATTTAATCCTCGGTGAACATTAAGTAAACTTTTTAATCGAT
>Ga0172369_10007889_pt1 | contig 12235 bp, 11 predicted proteins | sample LakKiv25m_FD_114539 | JGI IMG/M metagenome (GOLD analysis project Ga0172369, IMG submission 114539) | Freshwater microbial communities from Kabuno Bay, South-Kivu, Congo - kab_022012_11.25m | ecosystem: Environmental > Aquatic > Freshwater > Lake | place: Democratic Republic of the Congo... | reverse complement strand
GCGGTGTCGTCCGCGAGGGCCGCATACAGCCAGGCGGAACAGTCGCTCGCCAGGGCCGAACTGACTGTGTTGAAGGCCGAGCAGACGCTCAGTCAGCTGGAAGAGCAATACGCGGCGCAGTCATCATCGACTGCAGAAGCGGCATCGCCGGCAGCGGTGGCCGTCGCGTGGGCCCGCGGCGCATCCGATTCCAAGGTGCCGGCATCAGCGGCCGGTTCCGAGCCGGAGACCACCACCACCGGGCCGGAGAGCACCACGACGACCGAGCCGGAGAGCACCACGACGACCGAACCGGAGACCACCACGACGACCCACGCGCCGCCCCCGAGTACGACCACGACGCAGAGCCCTCCCACCACCACGACGCCGACCACCGGAGCCCCCAGTAACCCCGGAACAGGTGGCTCGACGGGCACAAGCACGGGCAGCACGGTCACCGCGCTCGACCTTGAGGTGGCCAAGGCGGAGGTCGCCGGTGCCGAGGCGGCCGTCACTGTGGCGGAGACACAACTGGAGTCGGCGGCGTACCTCCTTGATCAGGCCACGGCGAACGCCGCCGCCCGGCAGGTGACGGCGCCGATAGGGGGCACGGTCACGGCCGTCAGTGTCGGTGACGGCGACCAGTGGGGCGGCGGCGGCTCCGGCGGCGCGTCATCGGAGGCAGGAGCGGGCTCGACCGATACTTCGTCATCCACGAGCGGCACTGCGGCCGTGGTCATCTCTGATTTGGACTCCTTCGAGACGACGGTGTCGCTGGGCGAGACGGATATCGTGGGTGTGAAGGTGGGCGACAAAGCCACGCTCACGTTCGACGCGCTTCCCGACCTCACGTTGGTCGGTGAAGTCACCTATGTGGCCGCCGCCGGTACCGTGACGCAGGGGGTCGTGACCTATGACGTGACCGTAGTCCCCAGGATCGGCAACGACAACGTCAAGGCAGGGATGACGGCGACGGCGGAGATCATCACGCAATTGAAAGCGGATGTGCTAGCCGTACCCAACGCCGCGGTCAAGACAGACTCGAGCGGGGGCTACTACGTCCTGATACTCACCGATGGCGCACCCACTACCCAGACGGTCGAGACCGGGATCGCGAACGACGCCTACACGGAGATCACCACCGGCCTGACCGCCGGACAGGCGGTCGTCACCCAGACCACGGGTGGCTCCACCACGAACACCACCAGCAGGGGTAGCACCGGCGGGATCCTGGGTACAGGGTCCGGCTTGCAGGGGGGCCCGCCTGATGGCGGCGGCCCGCCTCCCGGCTTCGGTGGTGGTGGATGATGATCGAGTGCCGCGACCTGACCAAAGTGTATGTGTCGGGTGTCAACGAGACCGTGGCATTGAGGGGCGTCGATCTCCACATCGCCGCCGGAGAGTATCTCGCCGTGATGGGGCAATCCGGCTCGGGCAAGTCGACCCTCATGCACATCCTCGGAGCGCTTGATTCCCCCACGGGCGGAACCTACCTGTTCGAAGGCGTGGACATGGCGACACTGGACGAGGATGAACTCGCCGAGGTGCGGCGGACCCGCATCGGCTTCGTGTTCCAGGCCTTCAATCTTCTTCCTCGGGCGACTGTGTTGCGTAACGTCGAGCTGCCGCTTATTTACGCGGGCGTCCCTCGGCAAGAAAGGGAGGATCGGGCCATTGAGATGCTACAGCTGGCCGGGATCGAGGAGTCACATTGGGACCATCTCTCGAACCAGCTCTCCGGCGGGCAGATTCAGCGGGTCGCAATCGCGCGTGCCCTGGTGACCGATCCGGCGCTCATCCTCGCCGACGAACCCACCGGCAACTTGGACACCAAGACGGGAGAGCTGATCTTGCAGGCGTTCGCCGACCTGCACCAACGGGGGCACACGATCGTGCTCATCACGCACGAGCACGACGTGGCCGACCACGCCCAACGAGTTATCCGTTTGCAGGATGGGCTCATCGTCAGCGATCTCGAGGCGTAGCCGTGAGACTGAGCGACATCTTCGAAGAGGCATACCACGCCCTGTCTGCCAACAAAGCCCGTTCCGGCCTGACCATGCTGGGGATCGTCATAGGCATTGCTTCAGTGATCGCCTTGATCGCCGTAGGTCAGGGGAGTCAGCAGTCGATCACCAACAGTATCGAGTCGATCGGCGCGAACCTGCTCACCGTTCGGCCGGGTTTCCAGCGAAATGCCGGACCGGTGAGCGGCGGACGAGGATCCGCGACGACGTTGATGCTCGAGGATGCGCAGGCCATCGCCGAGCTGGGTGAGGTGGCCGCGATCGCCCCCGAACTGGATGGTCGCTATCAGGTGGTGACGTCCGCCGGCAACACCAACACCCAGGTGATCGCGACCAGCGCTCCCTACGCGGAAATCCACAAGATAGAGATCGCCGAGGGTGCGTTTCTCTCCGACGCACACGTATCGAATGCCTCTCGCGTGGCGGTGCTCGGCTCGGCCACGGCTGCCGACATCTTCGGCGACCCGGCCGACGGGGGTGAGGATCCCATCGGCAAGACCGTGCGCATCAAGGGAGTCAATTTCACCGTCATCGGGGTCACGACGAGCAAGGGAGGCACCGGATTCAACAACCCCGACGACGCCATCTACGTGCCCTTGACTACGGGTCAGAAGCTGCTGGCCGGTCAGAGCACGTACGTGTCGACCGTCGGGGTCGAGGCGACGACGCAGAAGGCCATGACGCAACTGGAGACCGACATCACGAATCTGCTCTTGGAGAGGCACGGTATCAGTGATCCCACCTCCGCCGACTTCTCGGTGGTCAACCAATCGGACATCGTCGAGACCGCTTCCGCCACCACGCGCACCCTGACGCTTCTGCTTGCCGCGGTAGCCGGCATCTCGTTGGTGGTGGGCGGCATCGGGATCATGAACATGATGCTGACCAGCGTGACCGAGCGCACCCGCGAGATCGGTTTGCGCAAAGCCCTCGGCGCGACGAAACGCGACATCAGCCTACAGTTCCTCGTGGAGGCCGTCGTCCTGACCCTGATCAGCGGCGTTGTGGGCATCATTCTCGGCTGGTTGGTTTCAGTGGGCCTGACAAAGTTCGCCGGTCTGGTTTCCCAGATCACCCTGCTCTCCGTGGTGCTGGCCTTCGGGGTGTCGGCGGTGATAGGCATCGTGTTCGGTTACTATCCGGCGCGAAGGGCGTCCGGACTCCATCCGATCGAAGCGCTGCGGTATGAATAGGGCTGGTCTCACAAGCTCAAGGAGGAGGAACGACACGTGAAACGATCATCGGTCATCGCGCTGCTGGTGGCGGTCGCCGTCATCGGAGGGGCCATCGGCTTCTTCGGCGGCATGAGTTACGGGAAGAACAACCCCTCTCCTCAGGCCGCCATGAACACGCTCGCCGATCTCAGCGCTGAGGAGCGCAGTCAGCTGGGAGGCGCAGGCTTTCCCGGCGGAGCTCCCGGCGAGGGCGCCGGCGCCGCGGCAGGCGCTCGGGGCGGCGGGTTCACCAGCGGCAGCATCGTCGACAACGACGGCAGCACGATCACGATCAAGCTTGCCGACGGCAGCACCAAGTACGTGCTCTATTCAGACTCGACAACTGTCTCCAAGACCGACACCGGTTCCTCGGCGGACCTCGTGACCGGCGAAGAGGTGACGGTGGTCGGCACGACCAACTCCGATGGCAGCATCACCGCTGCGCGCATCCAACTGGGAACGCCGGCGGGCGGTCCGCCGGACATGGGCCGAGCCGCCCCCGGGTCAGCGACCACGGCCAGCGGCGGGGCGGGCGCCGCTACCAGTTCTCCCTGAGTCGCGCGGGGACGGAACATAGCCGCTCATGGCGCGACCGACCTGACGAACGCCCGCAGGAACCGGGCCACCAACACCCGGTGTACCAGCGACTCGGTGCCTTGATAGAGTAGGCGGCGCGGGATAGAGGTGCCGCGCCCGAGTATTCGCGCGGAGAAGTCATCCACGCGTACTGCACAGGTGGTCGATGCACCAGACATGCCGATCTCGAACGAGAACGAACCGAGCCCCGGATGCTTGGGGTCTTCGCCCGCCCGCCCGACGAGCACTCCGCCGCTGATGGGGTACGCCAAACGGGCGTAATCCGGTCTCGACTCCAGAGACGGAGGACCCAGGCGGATCAGTGGTAATCGGCCGGTGGCGACGGGGTGCAGGACGAAGCCGCATAGAGCGTCGCCGTTTCCGCCTGTTTCCACGGCGGAAGCGACGACCAGGCCGGCGCAACTTGCGGGCACCGCACCGAAGTAGTGCGCGGCCATCTGCGCGGCGAGAGCAGACGGTGATCGCGGAAGCGAAGTCAAAACGGTCTCGACGGCCAGGAGTGACGAGACGCGTCCGCCACGCAGGCTCTCGCGCCGGTAGACTCTCAGACGGCGGGACCGCGGTCGCCGGTGTGTCGGGAGGGTCTTCATTGCAGGTAGTCTAGCAGGCGGCTGAACGGCGACGCTTCACCGCCCCGGGGGCGGCAGGCACCGCCCCCTATCGACGCACCCTGAGGCCGACCGGTAGAATGCTGTGTCAACGCCGACCGGGAGCTTGTCTTGAAACAGAAATCCATTGACTTCGACCGCATCGTCGATCGCAGCGGCACGGCCAGCCTCAAGTGGGGCGCGTACGGTTGCGACGTGCTGCCACTCTGGGTGGCGGATATGGACTTCCCTGCGCCGCCGCCTGTTATCGCCGCGGTCGAGGAGTTCGCCGCGCACGGCATCTATGGCTACACGCGGGTTCCGCATTCCTTGGAGGAGGCGGTGTGCGACTTCCTCGCAGTCCGCTATGGCTGGTCGATCGACCCGGAGTGGCTGGTCTTCCTTCCGGGTGTGGTGCCGGCGCTCAACCTGGTATGCCGCGCCTATGCCGCACCGGGAGAGGCCGTCATGACGGTCACACCCGTCTATCCACCGTTCCTCGATGCCCCCGGATTTCAGGGTCGCGTGCTGCAGGCGGTGCCGGCCGTCCTGGAGGAAGGTCGTTGGAGGCTTCCTTTGGCACAGATGGAGGCGGCGGTCACTCCGGCCACTCGGGTGTTCCTCTTCTGCCATCCTCACAACCCCTTCGGTCGGGCGTGGGAGCCGGGTGAGGTGGCCGCCGTCGTGGATTTCTGCCGGCGTCACGAACTCGTGCTTTGCTCCGACGAGATCCACTGCGATCTGGTGCTCGATGCGGTATCTCACCTGCCCGCGGCGACGGTATCGCCGGAGGCGGCGGCCCTGAGCATCACGCTCATGGCGCCGAGCAAGACCTTCAACATGCCGGGGCTGAACTTCGCCTTCGCCGTGATACCCGACCCGGATCTGCGGCGCAGCTTCGTGGCGGAGAGCCGGGGATTCTTCTCGCTTCCTGTGTGCTTCGCGGTGGTGGCTGCCGAGGCGGCCTATCGGGAAGGCGGACCGTGGCTCGAGGGACTTCTCACCTACCTCCGTGGCAACCGCGATGTAGTGGAGGAGTTCGTCGCCACCTCGCTCCCCGCTGTGACCATGACCCATGTGGAGGCTACCTATCTTGCGTGGCTGGATGTACGGGCCTTGGACATCCCGGATCCGGCCGCGGCCTGCGAGCGCGCCGGGCTGGGCCTTAACGACGGCAGGGTGTTCGGGGGAGAGGGGTTCCTCCGCCTCAACTTCGGCTGCCCGCGATCCCTCTTGACCGAGGCGCTCAGCAGATTGCAGGCCGGGTTGGGGACGCTGTAAGCCGATGAAGCTGTATCCTGACGTCCCCTCGCGACGGCGGACAACGATCGTTCGCGATGTGGTCGTCCTTCTCGCGCTCCTGTTCTTCGCCTGGTTCGGCTTCAAGACCTACGAAGCAGTGGATGCGCTCAAGGTGCTGGGTTCGGGGGTGGAGACCGCAGGGACCTCGGTACAGAACGGCTTTGAATCCGTCGCCGGCGTCCTCGGGGGGATACCCTTGGTAGGGGATCAACTGTCCGGCGCCATCCAGGGGGCGGGAGCGGGAACGGGCGGCGAGCTCGCCGATCTGGGTCGCCAGGGAGTCGAGCGGGTACACGATCTCGCGATCATGCTCGGCATCTTCGTCTTCTGTCTGCCGGCGTTCGTCGTGCTGCTGGCGGCCCTGCCTCGTCGTATTCGACAGGTACGTCGGCTGACGGCCGCGAGCGTGGTGTTGGCTAACCCCGACGACGAGGACCGGCGCCGGCTGCTGGCGATGCGGGCGGGTTTCGGACTCCCTTACGGCGTGCTGCTCAGGTATACGCGTGACCCGCTGGGAGACCTCGCCGACGGCCGCCACGATGCGTTAGTCGCGGCTGCGCTCGATGATGCCGGCGTCGGCCCCCGGCAGCGCTGAACCGCACCAACCCCGCCGGGATGCTCAGGCCATCTTGGACAGCCGTCCGGACCGCCTGTTCCTCAGCTGTTGCCGTCGTCGCGGGGTCCTCCGATAAGTGCCGCGATCTTCACATCAACCCCCATGTCTCGCCCGCGTGCGCACGTCACGGCGACGCGGCGGGTTGTCGTACGACCCGCAGTATGCCGCCCGTGACGATCGCCGTGACCATGCTCCACCTGGTACTGTAGCGGAATGACGGCGGTAGGAAACGAGCGGGACGAGATGGGGCCTGGGAGCCCTATTGGCCGAGCAACGCCGCCCACCGCTTCGCGCAACGGGCTCACCAGGATGATAGTCGGGCGGGTCGCCGCGCTCGTCGTTGCGGGCATCGGTCTCTACGCCGTGTGGCCGGCCCTTCTCGAGGTCTTTTCATCGTGGCCGTCGCTGCGCGAACTCGACCCGTTCTGGTTCCTGATCATGCCGCTGTTCGAGGTGTTGAGCCTCGCCTGTTTGTGGGCACTGACGCGACTTGCGCTCCATCGCCGCGGCTGGTTCCTCGCGGTGACAACGCAGCTTGCCTCCAACGCAGTGAGTCGGATCGTGCCCGGTGGGGCGGCGGCCGGAGGAGCACTCCAGTACCGAATGTTCAGGAAGGGCGGGCTGGAGGGCCCGCGCGTCGCGACCGGCCTTACCGCCGTGTCGGCGCTGACTACCACCACCCTGCTGGCCCTTCCGGTGCTCAGTCTGCCCGCCATCCTGGGCGGCCTGCCGGTCGACAGAAGCCTCCTGAGGGCGGCACTGATAGGCATAGTGGCTTTCGTCGGAGCGGTCGCGATCTCTACGCTCTTCCTGGCCACCGACAGGCCACTGCGAACGCTTGGGCGGCTCGCTCAGCGCGCGAGGAATCGAATGCGCCGCAAGAAGGTGCCGCTCGTAGACCTGGACGACCGACTGATATCCGAGCGCGACCTCATGCGGCATGTGCTGGGCAGGAAATGGTGGGTGGCGTTGCTCGGGGCCTTCGGCAAGGCATTGTTCGACTTCCTTGCGCTTCTGGCGGCGCTGATCGCGGTGGGGGCCCAGCCCAAACCATCGCTGGTGCTGTTGGCGTATGTGATCTCGTCGCTGCTGGGAATGATCCCGATCACACCGGGGGGGCTTGGGTTCGTCGAGGCCGGGCTGGTTGCGACTCTCGCTCTGGCCGGGGTCGGCGGCGGCGACGCCAGTGCCGCCACCCTCGCCTACCGACTCGTGTCCTACTGGCTACCCCTGCCTGCGGGTCTGGTGGCGTACCTCGTCTACCGGCGCCGCTACGGTCAACCCGACGAGGAGGAGACATGACCCATTGCGTCGGCATACGGCGGGAGGACAAGAGCATCTGGGAGCGGCGGGTACCGCTGACGCCGGCGGACGCTCGGAGCTTGCGGGAGCGTCACGGGATCGAGGTGCGCGTCCAACCGTCCCCCACCCGGGTCATCACCGCCGAAGAGTTTCGCGAGGCGGGCGTCGTGGTGGACGAGGACCTGTCGTCGTGCCGGGTGGTCCTCGGGGTCAAGGAGATCCCGAGAGACCTGTTCGAACCGGGCAAGACGTATGTCTTCTTCTCACATACCGTCAAAGGTCAGCCGTACAACATGGCCATGCTAGGTGCCTTGATGGACCTCGGCTGCACGCTCATAGACTACGAGCGTATCGCCGACGATGCGGGTAGGCGCTTGATCTTCTTCGGGCGCCACGCCGGACTGGCCGGGATGGTCGAGACGCTGTGGGCGCTCGGGCGGCGACTGGCGTGGGAAGGTATCCCCAACCCTTTCAGCGAACTGCGCCACACGTACGAATACGAGGATCTGGCCGCCGCCAAGGAGGCGGTGCGTCGGGTGGGGGAGAGGATCCGTCACGAGGGGGTGCCGGAAGCGGTGGTGCCGCTTGTGGTGGCCGTGGCGGGATACGGCAACGTCGCCAAAGGGACGTTCGAGATCTTGGACGAACTGCCCCTTATGGAGATCGATCCGACCGATTTGCGCGTGATCGTGGAGGGGGGAGCGGCCAGGGCCGACCTGGTCTACAAGGTGGTGTTCAAGGAGGAACACACGGTACAACCCGTCGACGGAGGGCGTGCCTTCGACCTCCAAGAGTTCTACGGGCACCCGCAGCTCTACCGCGGCGCGTTCGAACGCCACGTGCCCTTCCTTACCGCGCTGGTCAACTGCGTGTACTGGGAGGCGAAGTACCCGCGGCTTCTGACCAAGGAATTCCTGCGTCGACACTACGCGGAGGGCGCGCCGCGCCTGCGCGTGATCGGTGACATCAGTGCCGACATCGAGGGCGCGATCGAATGTGACACGCACACGACTGAAGCCGACAACCCGGTCTACGTCTTCGATCCGGCTACCGGCGCGACCGTCGACGGTGTCGCGGGGGCCGGCCCCGTGATCATGGCCGTCGACATTCTGCCCACCGAGCTGCCGAGAGACGCCTCCGTTGATTTCAGCCGCGTCCTCGCGGAGTTCATCCCGGCCATCGCCCGCGCCGACTACTCGGTTCCGGTCGAGGAGCTTGCCTTGCCTCCTGAACTCAAACGGGCCGTGATCGTACACCGCGGAGAGCTGACACCCGACTACCGCCACCTGGAACCATTCGCGCAGAGGAGGGATTCATGAAGAAGGTGCTCGTCCTTGGGGCCGGCATGGTCGCCGGCGCGCATGTCCGCTATCTCTTGGGCCTGCCCGACGTGCGCGTGACCGTGGCCAGCCGGACGCTGCGTAAGGCTGCGGAGATCGTGGCCGGTCACCCACGCGGCGAGGCTCGTCAGGTGGATCTCGCGGACGAAGCCGCACTCGAGCGGTTCATCCGGGAGTGCGATGTGGCCGTCAGCCTGTTGCCTTTCGTCTACCACCCCATCGTGGCGGCGCTCTGCGTCAAGCACGGCAGGCACATGGTGACGACCTCGTATGTCAAGGAACCGATGGTGGCTCTGGATGGACCGGCCAGGAAGTCCGGGGTCATCCTCCTGAACGAGATGGGTGTCGACCCGGGCATCGATCACATGACCGCCATGCGGGTCATCGACAGAGTGCGGGCGCAAGGGGGAGTGGTGACGAGCTTCAGATCGTGGTGCGGCGGCCTGCCCGCTCCCGAAGCCAACACCAACCCCTTCGGTTACAAGTTCTCGTGGAGCCCGAAAGGTGTACTCCTCGCCGGGATGAACCCCGCCCGCTATCTCGAGGACGGCCGGGAGGTGTTCGTCGACGGCGACGCGCTCTTCGACAGGCGCTGGACGGTGCCCGTCGCGGTCGAGGGTACGTCCATAGACTTCGAGGGTTACCCCAACCGGGACAGCCTGCCCTACCTGGATACCTATGGCCTGACCGGCGCACGGACGATGTTCCGGGGCACGCTCCGCTACGCGGGCTGGTGCGAGGTGATGAACGGGGTCAAAGCGCTTGGCTTTCTCGGAGAACAGTCGTGGGACGACCTCGCGGGGCTGACATACCGGCAGTTCACGGCCCGGCTGCTCGGAAGCGCGGGAACGGACGTCAAGGTTGAGGCGGCGGCGAAGCTCGGTGTGGGCCTTGACGCCCCGGTCATCCGCGATCTGGACTGGCTGGGCTTCTTCGGCGACGATCCCCTCACCATCGGACGCGGCGCGCCCGTGGACGTCCTCACCGCGCGCATGCTCGAGAAGATGCGCTACGCGGACGGTGAGCGCGACCTGCTCGTACTGCAGCACCAGTTCCTCGCCGAGTATCCAGGCATCGCGGGGCGGCCGGCGAGGAGCGGGCACGTCGTCTCCACGATGATCGACTTCGGCGTCCCAGGCGGGGACACCTCTATGTCCCGTACGGTGGGACTCCCGGCGGCCATCGGGGTGAAGCTGATCCTGCAAGGTGCCATCACGCTGACCGGCGTGCAGGTGCCGGTGGTGTCGGAGATCTACGAGCCGGTGCTGAGCGAACTGGAATCCATGGGCATCCACTTCTCCGAGACGTGGGAGACGGTTGCGTGACGGAAGCGGGCAGGCCTTCGCTGAGTCTGCGGGTCCGCTTTGCCCTCGACAACACCCTGGCGCGCGGCCCCGCCGCCCTGATCGTCTGGCTGGCGCTGGCTACGGGGGTCATGATCGTTCTGGCCGTCGTTCTCATCCTGGCGGTCGGGGGGACGCCGAAGGGCTCGGGGGTGCGTGACGTCCTCTGGAACGTGGCCTTCCAGGCGCTTGTGCCCAACCCGCCCGGGGATATCAGCACCCCGTGGCAGTACTTGGTCGTAATGCTCCTGGTCACGGTGGTCAGTCTGGCGATGGTCAGCATACTCATCGGTCTGCTCAGCGCCACGATACAGAGCCGGGTCGAGACCCTCCGTCGCGGACGGATACCGATCATCGCGAGCGGCCACACGGTGATCCTGGGATGGTCTGACCAGGTGTTCGACATCGTCGCGGGGCTGGTGGCGTCCAACAAGCATCACCGGAAGGCGGTCATAGCCATCCTGGGTGAGGCGGACAAGGTGGAGATGGAGGAGGAGATCCGTCGGAGGGTCAAGTCCATGGACCGGACCCGGGTGGTATGTCGACGAGGCAGCCCCACGCAGCACGCCGATCTCGATCTGGTGAGCCCTCAGACGTCCAAGTCGATCATCGTCCTGCCTGGTGACGACGAACTCATGCCCGACGCCGCGACGCTCAAGACGATCTTGGCCCTGACCGGAGCCCCGAACTGACGGCCCGAGCCCTACTACATCGTGGGGGTGTTGCGCAGGGAGCGGAACCTTGAGATCGCCAAGATGATCGGAGGCGACGAGGTGCAGATGGTGCTGAGCGGCCGGGCGATCGCCCGCGTGATCGCCCAGACCTGCCGTCAGGTGGGTCTGTCGATCGTCTACACGGAGTTACTGGACCCCGCCGGCGATCAGATCTACTTCCGCGAAGAACCGGAGCTGGTCGGCCGGACGTATGCCGAGGCGGTATCGGGCTACGAGGATTCTGCCGTCATGGGGATACGCCCGCGTGGCGGGACCGCGCTGCTCAATCCTCCGATGGAGACGATTCTTCGGGAGGGCGACGAGGTCATCGCCATCTCGGCGGACGTCGACTCGGTCAGGCTGTCTGGAGCGGGGGAGCCGGTGGTGCAGCCCGACGCGATCGACACGGGGCCTCCCGGAAGGCGGGCGCCCGAGCGCACCCTGATCTTGGGGTGGAACTGGCGGGCCGGTACCATCGTGAGACAGCTCGACGCCTTTGTTGCTCCGGGGTCGGCGATCACAGTGGCGGCCATGAACGAGGCGGTGGGACTCGAGGCCGAGGCGCTCAGTCGCGAGATGCAGAGACAGCAGATCCGTTTTGAGGTTGCGCAGACCGCCGATCGCGCCGTCCTCGAAGCTCTGCTGGCCGAATCCGACGACGGGCCCTACGATCATGTGGTCGTGCTCTCCTACTCTGATGACTTCGACGCCCAACGGGCCGATGCGCTGACTCTGCTGACGCTCATGCACCTGCGCACCGTCGCCGACATGCACGGCTATGGCTTCTCGCTGGTGAGCGAGATGATGGACGTGCGCAACCGCGATCTGGCGGGCAGGGCACGGGCCGACGACTTCATCGTGAGCGACCGGCTGATCAGCCTGATCATGACTCAGGTGTCGGAGAACCGGGCCATGGTCTCCGTCCTCCAAGACTTGGTCGATCCCACCGGTGCGGAGATCTACCTCAAACCGGCCGGGGAGTACGTGAAGTCCGGCGCGCCCGCTTGCTTCTACACTGTAGTGGAAGCCGCGCGCCGCCGAGGAGAGACCGCCATCGGCTACCGACTGCAGGCGCTGGTCGAGGACCAGGACCGCTCCTTCGGGGTCGTCGTGAACCCCCGAAAGTCGGATGTGGTCACGTTCTCGCCTGGGGACCGGGTCATCGTCGTGGCGGAGGATCAGTGATGGGTGGCATGTTCGACTACCTTGAAGACG
>Ga0172369_10007886_pt1 | contig 12238 bp, 11 predicted proteins | sample LakKiv25m_FD_114539 | JGI IMG/M metagenome (GOLD analysis project Ga0172369, IMG submission 114539) | Freshwater microbial communities from Kabuno Bay, South-Kivu, Congo - kab_022012_11.25m | ecosystem: Environmental > Aquatic > Freshwater > Lake | place: Democratic Republic of the Congo... | reverse complement strand
ATCATTTTATTACTAGAGAAATAGCTAAAGATTCTACTCAAGCACAACATATTTTTAGTAATATACTAGGTTTTAAAATTATTACATCTTTCATTGCCGTAATAATTGTTTTTATGGTAATAAATTTATTAAATTATTCTCCAGTGGTTTGTCGATTGGTATATATTGCCTCTATTTTAATGGTTATTGAATCATTGGTGCTTTCAAGTTTTGCGTTGCTCAGAGGTTTTCATAATTTAAGATATGAATCAATCGGGACTATTGCGGTGCAACTATTTACCATGATTGGCGGATTGATTATTTTGCAATATTCTAATAATTTATCGTTATTGATGCTTGTTTTAGTTTGTTCAAATTTAATAAATTTGATTTATGTTTTGCTTTTACTTCGTTACAAAATAAATTTGCATATAAAAGTACTTTTTGATTGGAAATATTGGCAGAGTCTGATTCGCGTTATTCTACCTTTTGCACTAGCTGCTGGATTTACAAAAATTTATGGTGCGTTTGACCAAATATTATTATCAAAATTAGCAAGTAGTGAGGCATTAGGTTTCTATGCGGTGGCTTATAAACTAACTTTTGCTTTACAGTTTTTACCTCTGGCATTAGTAGCAGCGTTGTATCCAGCTATGAGCACTTATTATAAAATTGATAAAATTTCTTTAAATAAAGCATTTACTCGAGCAGTTTATTATTTATTAATTATAACTATTCCTATGACGGCAGTCATTTTTTCATTGGCTTCTGAATTTATAAATACTTTATATACCAATGTATACACTGAATCTATTATTCCTTTGCAAATTTTAATATTAAGCCTGGTATTTTTATTTATAAATTTTCCTCTTGGATCATTATTGAATGCAGCAGATAAACAAACTAAAAATACGAAAAATATCGCTTGGGCGATGGTAATTAATATTTTATTAAATATTTTTTTTATTTCAAATTATCAAGCTATTGGCGCAGCGCTAGCTTCATTATTAAGTACCATATTTTTATTTTTCATCAATTCTTGGTCTGTAAAAAATTTATTACATATTGATTTTAAATATTTGATTCTGGTGGGAGTAAAAACTGTTTTTGCTGGTTTGATTATGTCTTTTTCAATATATTATCTTAAATCAAGTTTACATTGGATGTTGGCGGGTCTAGTTGGTAGTTTTATTTATTTATTTTTACAATTTGTTTTTCAAACAATCACTAAGCGAGACATTATACAAATATATCAATCTTTTAAAAAAAGAGAGTTATGAAGAAAACGTTGTTAATTACTTTAGATTATTTGCCAGGGCAAGGTGGTATTGCGCAATATTGGGCTGGCTTAAAAACTTTTATGCCAATTGATTATTTTTTTATTTTAGCTCCAAAGAACAAACAAGAGTTTTTTGAAAAAAATGTAATCAGAAGATCTTTTTATAATGATTTTATTTGGCCACGTTGGTTATTATTGTTATTTCATATTTTTAATTTAATAAAAAAAGAAAATTTTAAACAATTTATCGCGGGACAGATATTACCAATTGGTACAATTTTATTTTTTCTAAAAAAAATTGGATATATAAAGAGTTATTTAGTTTCCTTACATGGATTTGATATTTATTCACTCAAAGGTAGAAAAAAAATATTAGCTCAACATGTTTTGAAAACAGCAGACAAAGTTATAGTTAATTCAGAATTTACAAAACAAGTTGTACTACAATATGATATCCCATTGAAAAAGATTATTAAGATTACGCCTTGTCCGCAAATAGGCGTAAATCCAAAAAATGCACAAGAACAAAGAAGAAATGGAAAAATAATATTATCTGTTTCTCGCCTCGTTGAACGAAAAGGTATTGATACTATCCTGAGATCGTTACCGTATGTATGGGAGGTAGATCAGACAATAAAATATATCATTGTTGGGGAAGGACCTGATAAAGATAGATTACAATCAATAGTTAAAAATGAAATTGTTTTTGAATTGCAAAAAAATGTAATTTTTACAGGTGAAATAAATTCGACTGATTTAAATAATTATTATCAAAAAGCAGATATTTTTATTTTATTACCGCGCGATATACAAGGGGACATAGAAGGTTTTGGGATGGTATATTTAGAAGCAGGGCTTTATAAATTACCTGTTATAGCAACAAATAGTGGTGGTGTAGCAGACGCAGTAAAAGCAAATGTAACTGGAATTTTATTGCCATCAAATCCAGATCTTAAAAAGATTGCTGCCACTATTATTTTATTAATTAAAAATAAGCAAATGAGAGATGCGTATGGACTGGCTAATTTTAATTATGCAAAAAGTTTTCAATGGCAAAAACAAGCAGAAATTTTAATACATAATTTATGATTTCAGTTATTATTCCGACTTATAATCATAAGAATGAATTACCTTATTGTTTAAAGAGTATAGACACGCAAACTTATAAGGATTTAGAAATTATTGTTGTTGATGATGGTTCAGAGTATGATGTTTCAACTATTACAAATAATTTTTCTTATGTTAAATTGTATAAGTTAAATCATCAAGGAGCGCCAGTAGCGAGAAATTTTGGTTTTCTGAAATCAAAAGGAGAATATATTATTTTTTTGGATGATGATATAATTTTGTCTCCTGAAATGTTAAGTGAAATGAAAGCAGTATTGGATAATGACAATAGTATTACATATGTATATAGTGCTTTTAAATTGGGTAAAAAAACGATGCGTATATTTGCTTTTAATCAAGATTTATTAAAACGTTTTAATTTTATCCATACTTCGTCGTTACTTCGCCGTGAATCTTTTTTTGGTTTTGATGAATCTTTAAAAAAATTTCAAGACTGGGATCTTTGGTTAACACTTTTGGAAAAAAATAAATATGGCAAAGGTATAGACAAAGTATTATTTAAAATAATCAACCCCAAGGCAGGGCATATTTCAAGATGGTTACCTAAATTTGTTTATAGATTACCCTGGAAATATATAGGTTTCACACCGAAAGTCATTTTAGATTATGAAAGGGCAAAGAAAATTATTTTACAGAAACACAATTTAAATAATTAAAACTTCACTGCTTTAGAACAAAATCTAGGTAATAGTTATAAACCTCATTTTAATTGGGGTTTTTTATATTTTAGTCTTTTTTTTGTTTATAAATTGGTGTAAAATAGTTATATGGTTCAAATTCCAGAACTCTCAGTTATTATTGTGTCTTGGCAGGTGAAAGATTTACTTTTGCAAACTTTACAATCTTTGTTTATTACAAAACAAACGGTTGTTTTTGAGGTAATTGTGATTGATAATGCATCTCAGGATGGTAGTACACTCGCTGTGAGTGATAAATTTCCGCAGGTTAAACTTATTACTAATCAATCAAATCATGGGTTTGCCGTAGCTTGTCATCAAGGCGTTTCTTTAGCAAAAGGAAAATTTCTGTTGTTTTTAAATGATGATACAAAAATTTTTGATAAAACCTTAGATCAAGTTTGTGATTTTTTTGAACATCATCAGAACGTGGGGGTTATGGGGTGTCAGATACTTAATCCCGACTTGTCTTTACAACCATCAGTCAGACTTTTCCCAAAGTTATATGATATTATTGTTATACTTTTAAAACTACATCATTTTTTTCCTGCATTATTAAATTCGTATTTATATAAAAGTTTTGATTATCAGCAAAAGGGTATAGTAGATCAAGTTATGGGTGCTTTTTTTGTCACCCCAAAATTTGTTTGGAATCAATTAGCTGGTTTTGATAAAAATTTTTTTATTTGGTTTGAAGAAGTAGATTATTGTCTGCGCGCAAAGTTTTTAAAATATCAAGTAGTTTATAATCCAAGCATTCGGATTATTCATTATGGTGGCGCAAGTTTTCATCAATTACGTGCCTTGCCAGAACAAATACTATTTAACAGAAGCGTCCTTACGTATGTAAAAAAACATTTTTCATTTATATCCTATCTTATCATCGTAAGTATAATTCCTTTAAATTTATTATTGACCCTACTTGTTCAAATAGTTGAATCGTTAAATTGGAAAAAGAAAAAATATGTTTAATGTTAGAAAAAGTGTTGTTTTAGGAATATTTTTTGCAATCATGTTGTGTGAGTTATTATCATATTTCACTTTTTTGCAACCAAATTTGCAACAAATTATTTTTTTATTTATCATTTTTATTGTTTTATATCTAACTTTAAAAAAATTAAGCTATGGACTCATATTTTTAATTTCTGAACTAGCGATCGGTTCATTTGGTTATATATTCAGTTACCCAGTTGGTAACTTTGTAATTTCAATACGAATTGCGATTTGGTTTATAGTTTTATTTGTTTGGTTTTTAAATTTTGTTAGGGACCCTAAATTTTATTTTCAAATTTTTAAAAATAATAAAAAAATATTGTTGATTTTTACTTTATTTTTTGTTTTTTTATTTATCGCACTCGTTCTAGGATTAGTTCATAATGAAAGAGTAAATGTATTTTATGATTTTAATTCATGGTTGTACTTACTTTTGTTTTTACCTTGGCTATTTTTTGATAAAAAATATTTATTATTGTTATGGGAAACTCTTGTCAGCGCATCACTTTGGTTGTTTTTAAAAACAACATTTTTATTTTATATTTTTTCTCACCAATTTACTAATCTTTCTCAAAGTTTATATTTTTGGACAAGAGATTACCGACTTGGTGAAATAACATATGCGGGTGGAAATTTTTGGAGAATATTTTTGCAAAGTCAAAATTTTATTTTATTTATGATTTTGGTACTAGCTGCTTTTATATTTTTACGTAAAAACCAAAATCGTAATAAAGAATTTTATTTTAACGGGTTTATTCTGTTTAGTTCTTTTGTGACTATTATTATTAGTTATTCACGTTCTTTTTGGCTAGCTATGGTAGTTACCTTTTTTTTACTGGTACTATTTGTTTGGAAAAAATATGGTTTTAAATATATGTGGCCAAAATTTTGTTTATGTATGAGTATTGGTGCATTGTCATTAATGTTTGTATATTTGATTGTAAATTTTCCATATCCACCAATTTCTGGTAGCACAGGTTTAATTATGAATCGTTTACAAAACGCGAGTGGAGAAGCAGCGGGTAGTTCTCGTTTAAATCAACTAAAACCTTTGGGTCAAGCAATTAGCAAATCACCCTTAATTGGTAGTGGTTTTGCTACGAACGTAACTTATTTAAGTAATGATCCAAGAATTAAAGCTATGAGTGTTAATCAAAGTGGTTGGTATACAACTTATTCTTTTGAATGGGGGTATTTGGATATGTGGTTAAAAATCGGTTTATTTGGTTTGGGGATTTATATTTGGTTTATAGGTATGTTAATATTAAAAGCTTATAATAATAATCAGTTATTTTCTCATACTTTAATTTTTGGAGTTCTAAGTATTATAATTACAAATGTGACAACGCCTTATTTAAATCATCCCTTAGGTATAGGTTTATTGTTTATTTTGCTAGTTGGTAATCATAATATGTATGAAACAGTCTAAAGTTTCCATTATTATAGCGACGTGGAATGGCAAAGAATATATAGAAAATTGTTTGCAATCAGTTTTTTCGCAAAAAGGTTTTACTGACCAAGCAGATAGTGCTGAACAGCTTTTTGATGTTTTAATAATAGATAATAATTCTGGTGATGGGACAGTGGATTTTATCAAGGAGAGGTTTGGAAATAAATTGAAGGTAGTTGTGAATAAACAGAATACTGGTTTTTCTCGAGCGTATAATCAAGGTATACATTGGACAAGTGGTCGTTATATTTTAGTTTTAAATCAAGATGTTTATTTAGCAGATAATTTTTTATATGAAGCAGTAAATTTTCTTGATATTTATCCAAAAGTTGGCGCAGTAAATCCACATATTTGGCGTTGGCAAGATGAAACAAAAAATCATATTGTTGATAGTCTTGGTTTGGAATTTGATAAAAAATTTCAGTTTCGTAATATTAGCGAGGGTCAGATATTAGAGAATCATGAAAAGAGTGAAATAAAGCCCGTTTTTGGTTTTACTGGTACGGCCGTTCTATTACGTCGATCTGCTTTATATGATGTGGCTTATAATCATCAATTTTTTGATGAAGATTTTTTTTCTTACAAGGAAGATGTTGATCTTTCTTGGCGATTGCGGTGGCGGAATTGGGATACGGTCTATTTGCCAACTATGGAAGCTTGGCATAAACGAACAGCGAGTAACGAAAATAATTATTTAAAAGATATGAATGTTGCATGCCAATATAAAAAGAAATCAAATTTTGTAAATTTATTGTCTTATAGAAATCATATCTATTTATTGATTAAAAATTTACCGACACGTTTATTTTTTAAAAATTTTTTTTATATTTTATGGTATGAATTAAAAAAAGCAGTTTTTTTGCTTTTTGTGAAACCGGAAATTTTTTTTATTGCCTGGAAAGATGTATTTAAAAATAAACGTAATTTGTTTAATAAAAGAAAAAATATTATGCACAACAAAAAAGTAAATAGTTTAAGTCTCCTCACATGGCTCAAATAGAATTGTCAATTATTATACTAAATTATCATAGTGCTGGTTTAGTAAAGCAGTGTCTACGTGGTATTTTAAATAATATTACAAATATTAATTATGAGATAATTGTGGTTGATAATGCTTCCCATGATAATGTAATTAAATTGAATACTATATACCCGCAAGTAAAATTTATTATTCTTGAAAAAAATAGTGGCTTTGCAGTGGGTAATAATGCAGGTTTAAAAATTGCTCAGGGTAAATATATATTAATTTTAAATCCTGATATTGCCGTACTTACAGGGAGTATAGAAAAGATGATAAATTTTTTAAACCAGAATGAAGATGTTGGTATGGCTGTACCTCAACTTTTGAATCCTGATCACAGTATTCAATATTCTGTTATGCGTTTTCCAAAATGGTGGTTGCCATTGTTTCGTAGAACTTTCTTAGGAAGTTCCAAAAAAGCTAAGAAATGGTTAGCCTGGTATATTATGGAAGATTGGGATCACACTACGAGTCGCACGATTGATTGGGCGCTTGGTGCTTGTATGATGGTGAGGGCAGAAGCGCTTACGCAAGTAGGTCTGCTTGATGAAAAATATTTTTTATATGTTGAAGATACTGATTGGTGTCGTCGTTTTTGGTTACGGAATTGGAAAATTAGCTATGTTGCTGATGCCCAACTCATTCATTATCATATGCGTGAGTCAGCAGAAAAATTTTTATCAAAATTAAATTTTATTCATCTTATTTCCTGGTTTAAATATTTTTGGAAATTTAGAAATATTTATATTACAGATAAAAAATAGATTGACAAGTGGGGTAATTTTAGTTAAAATCTGTGTACTGAATTTATATTATTTTATGTTTATAAAGAAAATAGGAATTGATTTAGGTACCACATATTCATTGGTTCATGTACCTAAACGAGGAATTGTTATCAATGAGCCTTCAGTGGTTGCCGTATCAAAATTAGATAATAAAGTGTTAGCTGTTGGTTTGGAAGCTAAAGAAATGTTAGGGAGAACACCTGATACTATTGTTGCCTCACGTCCTTTAAAAGATGGGGTAATTGCTGATTATCGAACTACAGAGGCAATGCTTAGATATTTTATTAATAAAGCTCTAGGCGGGGTAAAATTTTTTCGTCCAGAAGTTATGGTTTCTGTACCTGCAGGAATTACTTCCACTGAACGTAGAGCGGTGATTGATGCCACCTTGGCTGCGGGAGCAAAAGCTGCCTATATTATAAAAGAACCTGTGGCCGCTGCCATTGGTGCGAATATTCCTATTGGTAGCGCATCTGGTCATATGATAGTAGATATTGGTGGGGGTACTGCTGAAGTCGCTGTTATCTCACTCGGTGGAATTGTCGCATCCACTTCAATCAGAGTAGGGGGCAATAAATTGGATATGGCTATTCAAGATTATGTGCGGCGTAAATATAATTTGGCAATTGGCGAACAAACTGCTGAAGAAGCAAAAAAAGAAATTGGTTCAGCTTTATTTTTTGAATCTAAAGAAATGCTATCTAAAGATGTGCGTGGCCGTGATATGGTGACTGGTCTCCCACGAACAATTACTATCACATCTGATGATATTACTGAGGCAATTCAAGATGAATTAGAAGCTATTATTAATGCTATTAAATTTGTTTTACAAAAAACGCCACCTGAATTATCAGCTGATATTATAGATAAAGGAATTGTATTTACAGGGGGAACTTCAAGTTTAAGAAAATTGGAAATGCTTATATCCCAAGCTACCGGGGTACCAGCGTATGTTGCTGATGAACCTATGCTTTGTGTCGTAAAGGGCACGGGTATTGCCCTGGAAAATCTTGATTCCTATAAACGAAGTATTTTGGCAACCAAATAATATGCGTATTGGCATTGATTGGTCACGAGCACAAAAGAAAAATAAAACTGGCACTGAATGGTATTCATTTTATTTAATCAAAACACTTCATACTTTTCAAGTCAGTGATGAGATAATATTATATTCACCGCAAGCTATTCCCTCAGAATATAATATAAATAAATTTAAGGTCAAAATACTCAAATGGCCTTTTGTGTATTTGTGGACACATCTGCGTTTAAGTTGGGAGATGCTCATAAATCCACCGGAAGTTTTATTTGTTCCAGCTCATAGTGTACCTTTCATTCACCGCCAAAGAACAATTGTGACAATTCATGATTTAGGCTTTTTACATTTTCCAGAAATATATAAACCCCTTACTCGTTGGTATCACCGTGTCAGTGCCTGGTGGTCAATTACAAGATCAAAAAAAATAATTACTATTTCTGAGTTTACAAAACAAGATATTTTAAGTCATTATCACATACCCGCAGAGAAAGTAACTGTAATCCCGCTGGCAGTTAATATTTTTGATACGCAGATAAATCATGAAGATGATCCTTTACTAACAAAATATAATATTCATAAACCGTATTTTTTATTTGTTGGTAGAATTGAAAAAAAGAAAAACATTCAAACGCTTCTTGTAGCTTGGCAGGAATTTAAAAAAAATAATATTGGATATCAGTTGGTACTAGTTGGGCCTGATGGATATGGTATTGAAATATTTAATACACAAATAAAAAATGACCGTGATATTTTAAAGATTGGTTATGTGTCAGAACACGAAAAAACTTTACTATTGCGTCAGGCGATCGCCTTTATTTTCCCATCTTTATTTGAAGGTTTTGGTATGCCACTACTGGAAGCATTTGCTGCTCGTTGTCCGGTACTATGTGCTCGATCAACCGCGCTACCTGAAGTAGGAGCAGACGCCTGTCTTTATTTTATGCCCACAGATTTTAAAGAATTAGTTAAAAGTATGGAGCAGATAATACACGATAATGTATTAAGAGATAAGTTAATAGTTGCTGGCAGTCATCGTCTTAATGATTTTAGTTGGGAAAAAACTGCTCAAAAAACTTTGTCAATATTAAGTAAAATTTAATAAAATTATTTTTATTTGTCATTTGCTAAAATGATTATTTTATGGTATTTTTTATTTGATTTATGGAAAAATATCAAACACCACTCATAGCAAAAAATATTAAAAATTACTTACAAAAAGTAATTCAAAATCAGTCATTTGCTCATGCCTATTTATTTACTGGACCTGAACAAACCAACAAAGAAAAGACCGCATTTTATATAGCGCAAGCAATTTTATGTAGTACTGATATGCATCAGGAAAATGTACCTTGTTTTGCCTGTAACCATTGTAAACAAGTAATGCATCGTGTGCATCCAGATTTATTTATTGTGGAGAAAGATGAAGCTGATAAAAATATTGGTATTGAACAAATTAGAGATTTACTTCGTCGTCTCTCATTGCATTCATTTATTGCAACTCATAAAGTAGTGCTTATCTATAGGGCTGATTTAATGACCGAAGAAGCCGCCAATGCATTACTTAAGACATTAGAAGAACCCTCGGGTAAAACAATATTTATTTTGGTAGCCAAATATGCTGGGTTATTGCCCAAAACAATTATTTCTCGTTGTCAGATATTGCATTTTTCCTATCTGACTAAATCAGAATTTTTTGATTTTTCCCAGAGTTGTGGTTTAACAAGTTCTACTGCAGAAACATATTTTCGTTTAAGTAAAGGTTTACCGGAACTCATTGAATTGAATTTTAAAAATAAAGATTTTTGGCAGAATATGTTAACTGAAATAAATAATCATTTAGATTTATATGGAGATTCTTTACCAAATAAATTTAACTATATAAAAAATTTATTAAAAAATAAAAAAACAAATATTGCAAAAAACCAACTTATATTTTCTGAAGTTGATATGTGGTTATATATTTTACGTGATATGTTGTTTATTAAGTTACATTTAGACAATTTTTTATTATTTAGTGAACATAGTGCGAGGTTAAAAAAAATATGTTATTTTTTTAGTGTTGATGCAATCTATGCGCAATTGCAAAATGTATTACAATTACAAAAACAAACAGATGCGAATACAAATGCGCAACTTACATTGGAAAATTTATATTTAAATTTTAATTAAATATATGAAAAAAATAACAACGAAAATAATTATTATTTTGTTTACACCTCTTTTGCTGTCAGGTTGTATTTTGCAAGTAAAAACAAAAGCCGAACCTGATGGAGGTATTTATCGGACAATGGATAGTGCAATGAATTGGGAAAATAAGTCAGCTTTATTAAAAACCGGGGATCAAGTAGGCAGTATTTCTGGTTTAAATGTAGAATTTATTAAACAGGACTCGACTGATAGACTCACATTATTTGCCAGTACCAGAGAACAGGGTTTATTTGTGAGTTGGGATGGTGCAGAAAGCTGGCGTTCTATACTCGCGGATAAAGGTGTAATAATTGGTGTAGCTGTTGATAGTCAATCACCATGTGTGATTTATGCGGCTACGGCTAAAGATGTATATAAAACGAATGATTGTGGCCGTCGGTGGCAGTCAATTTTTTATGAGAAAAGAAATGAAGCACAACTGACCGAATTGGTTATTGATAATGCTGATCCAAAGAATTTATTTTTAGGTACTTCAGTTGCTGGTAAAGGTGAAATTGTCTGGTCCCAGGATAATGGTTTAAGTTGGCAGGTATTAAAGGGTAATTTTAAATCACCAGTTCAAGGTATTTATATAAATCCCAAAAATACTCGGATTATTTATGCCGCCTTAAAAAAAGGTTTTTATCGTTCACCTGATAAAGGAGTTACTTGGGAAGATTTGTCTAAACGTTTAGAAGAATTGAATTTAAAAAGTGGCGATGAGGTAACAGATCTTTCATTTTTACCAAATCTTGAAGATGGAATATTAACGGTTTCTAAATATGGAATGTTGCGTTCAGAAAATTCTGGCATTGATTGGCAAGCTTATATTTTATTACAACAACCAAATACGATAAACATTTTTTCACTCGTGGTAAATCAAAAAGATGTGAATGAAATATATTATGGAACTGATAAAGGTATTTATCGGACTGTTGATGGGGGGGCAAATTGGATTACTTTGAAATCTCCGACTGGTAGATTTGTAAAATCTATGATTATAGATCCAGAATTTACCAACCAATTATATTTGGGAGCTTGGACACCACCTAAAAATTAATAATATATATATGAATATTAGTAACGAACAATTTGAAAAGTCATTAGAACGTTTGCATGCGGAAGTAAAAACATTGCGGAGCGGTCGTGCGACACCCACAATAGTTGAAGGTATTATAATTAATGCCTATAACGTTCGTACACCTTTAAAACAGTTAGCTACCATACATACACCAGAGCCTAGACTTATTGTTATTGAGCCTTGGGATAAGGGTCTTTTAAAAGATGTTGAAAAAGGTATTTTGGAAGCACAGATTAATCTAACTCCTAATAATGACGGTAATATTATTCGTATCCAAATCCCGCCACTTACTGAAGAAACCAGACGAGATATTATTAAGTTATTACACCAAAAGCTTGAAGAAGGCAGGATTAATGTAAGGAAAATTAGAGAAGATATATTAAAAGGTTTTAAAAAACAAAAAGAAGATGGTATTTTAAGTGAAGATGAGTTTTTTAAAACTCAAAAAAATCTGCAAGAAATAGTTGACATGTACAATGAAAAAATCAAAGTACTGGGTGAACAAAAAGAGCAAGAAATAATGACCGTCTAACCATATGTTAAGCATAATTATTTTTATAGTTATTTTGTCGCTACTTGTGTTTGTACATGAGTTTGGTCATTTTAGTATGGCAAAAAAATT
>Ga0172369_10007885_pt1 | contig 12238 bp, 10 predicted proteins | sample LakKiv25m_FD_114539 | JGI IMG/M metagenome (GOLD analysis project Ga0172369, IMG submission 114539) | Freshwater microbial communities from Kabuno Bay, South-Kivu, Congo - kab_022012_11.25m | ecosystem: Environmental > Aquatic > Freshwater > Lake | place: Democratic Republic of the Congo... | reverse complement strand
GGGGTGGAGGTTGGCCAGGCCATGATCGACGGTGACAAAGCCATGGTGCCGGTCACCATGCAGCGCGGCGGGGGTGAGCTGTTTGGCAGCATCTACCGCGATCAGCAGTCGGCCGAGCTGGTGCGGGTGGGCGGGGAGTGGAAGATCAAGTCGATGCCCTACCCCTTCTGGAATTTTAGCTGGTCGACGACCCCGGTCAAGCCGGAAGCCCCGTAAGCCGCCATGCGCACCGTCAGGCGGCTTTACTTTTATGCCCTGGCCCTGATTGGGGCTGAAGCGCTGGTGTGGGGCGTGGTGGCGCTGCTGCGCACCGTCTTTAACGGCGGGATCGTGGGCGGCGCGGGGCAGCTGGCCACCGGCCTCTCGGCCGTGCTGGTCGGGCTGCCGATTTTTCTGTTCCACTGGCTGACCTGCCAGCGTGACGCGGCCCGCGACGAGGAAGAACATACCAGCCGCATCCGCGCGATCTTTCTTTACGGCGTGCGGGCGGCTTTTCTGGTTCCGGCGGTCTATTCGAGCCTGGCCCTGCTCAACCGCTGGGCGGCGCTGCTGCTGGGCCTGTCGGGGTCGAGCGCCAGTTTTGGCGGCAGCCAGACGGTCAGCGATAACCTGGTCGCCCTGCTGGTGACCCTGGGGGTCTTCTATTTCTTCTCGCGTGTGCTGGCCCAGGACGAGCGAGCCGGGCACGTGGTGAATTATCTATCCGAGACGCGCCGCCTGTACCGCTACCTGTGGCTGGGTTTTGGCCTGCTGATGGTGGTGATGGCGGTTCAGACCCTGCTGCGCTATCTGCTCAACCATCTGACCGGCGCGAGCGACCCGTACCCGTCCCTGCTGGCCAATGGGCTGGCGCTGGCCCTGGTCGGCGCGCCGCTGTGGGCCTGGACCGCACGCCTGATCGACGCGACCCTCGACCAGCCGGCCGAGCGCCAGTCGATTCTGCGCCTGGTGGTGCTGTACCTGATCAGCCTGGCGGGCGTGATGGGCGTGCTGGTGGCGGGGGGCAACGTGCTCTCGGGTTTGCTGGCCTGGCTGTTTGGCCGCCCGCTGACCCTGGCCAGCTTCCTCTCGGAAAGCGGCGGCTACATCGCGGCGGGCATCCCGCTGGGGGTGATGTGGTGGTATTACGGGCGCGTGCTGGAGCGCGAAACGGCGGCCCTGCCCGGCCAGCCGCGCCGCGAGGCCGTGCGCCGCCTGTACCGTTCGATCCTCTCCGCGCTGGGCGTGGTGGTCGTCTTTACCGGCGTGATGCTGCTGGCCGGCCTGTGCATCGACCTGCTGCTGGCCCTGCCCGGCATGAACAACAACTGGACCCAGATCAGCACCGCGCTGGGCGCGATTGGGATTGGCCTGCCGCTCTGGCTGGCCTGCTGGCCCGGCCTGCAGGCCGAAGCGGCCGCGCGCAGCGACAGCGGCGACCGTGCGCGGCGCAGCGTGATCCGGCGCACCTACCTCTACCTGGCCGTTTTCGCCCTGGTGGTGGGGGCGATGCTTGCGGCGGGCAACCTGTTCTTCAGCCTGCTCTCGACCCTGTTTGGCGAGGGCGCGGGGGATGTGCTGCGCACGGTCCTGCAGCGCCTGGCGATTCTGGCGGAGATCGCGGCGTTCCTGGTCTACCACCTGCGCGCGCTGCGGCGCGACGGGCAGGTGCAGGAACAGTCGCTGGGCAGCCTGCACGCCGCCTGCGCGGTCTTGATCCTGGTCGAAGAGGACGCCGGGCTGGCGGAGGACATCCTGCACGAGCTGGCCCGCCACGCCCCACGCTTGCCGGTCAAAGTCCATGCCCTGAGCCAGGGCGCGCCCGATGACGCGCTGCTGGCCGCGCAGGTGGTGGTGCTGCCGGCCAGCCTGGCGGTCAACCCGCCTGAGATGCTGCGCCTGTGGCTGAGCGGCTGCTCCGCCAAACGCATGGTCATCCCCCTGCCGCGCGAGGGCTGGCTGTGGCTGGGGACGCAGCCGCGCGCCGCGCACGAGTGGGCGCGCGAGACGGCCGCGGCCCTGCGCCAGCTGGCCGAGGGTGAGGCGCCGCGCGCCGGCCTGCCCAGCAATCCCTGGTCGATCGCCGGCTTCGTGCTGGGCGCGATTTTCGCCTTTGGCCTGTTGATGAGCCTGTTCAGCCTGGTTTTGGGCAGCCTGTCGAGGTGAGCATGCGCAAAGTGCGTTGGGAAGAGATGTTCCTGGACGAGCTGGAGGCGGCCTTTCAGAGCTGCCCGCTGGTCTATTTCACCTACGGACTGTGCGAGCCGCACGGCCCGCACAATGCCCTGGGCCTGGACGAGCTCAAGGCGCATGCCATCGCCTGCCGCGCGGCCGAAGCCCACGGCGGGATCGTTGCCCCGCCGGATTACTGGCACATCCACGAGGTGGGCGGGTTTGGCCTGTGGGCGCACGAGGCAGTCGGCCAGCCGCCGCGCAGCTGGCTGACCAGCATGCCGCCCTGGCAGCATTTCAAGAACATCTGCTATCACATCCGCGCCGCCGACGCGCTGGGCTTCAAGGCCGCGATCCTGCTGACCGGGCACTACGGCCCCAACTGGGAAGACCTGAAGAAGCTGGTCGAGCTGCTCCAGCCGCTGGTTGGCACGCGCCTGTACGCGCTGCCCGAGTTTGAGTCGAACGAGGCCGGCTTTGACGGGGACGGCCAGCGCACCGGCGACCACGCCGGCAAGGTCGAGACCTCGCTGCTGTGGGCCTTGCGCCCCGAGCTGGTCGATATGGCGCGCCTGCCGCCGCGCGACGAGGATGGCGCGCACTTCGCGATGGGCAAGGACGCCTTTGAAGCGGACCGGCGCGCCGGCGAGCGCATGGTGCGCGCTCAAATTGCCTTTTTTGGGCGCAAGAGCGCCGAGCTGATCGCCGAATATGACCGCCTGCGCCCGGCTCACAACCTGACCACCTTTGGCGCAGTGGAGCAGGCCTGGCGCGAGCGGGTCGAGCCGGAGCTGCCCAACTTCATGTCGATGCAGATGATCTGGCCCTGGCAGCAGGAGATCCCGCCCGATTCGCCCTGGAACCGCAACCGTCCGCTGAAGTAAACGCCCTGGCTTTGAGGAAAATTACGAATTACGAATTACGAATTTTTTCTCCGTCTCCTACGCGGTAAACTGCTTTTCTTCCCCCTGTAAACTCCGTGTACTCTGTGGTGAACCTCTTCTCTTCCTTCGCGCACTTTGCGTCCTTTGCGGTGAAAAATTCCTCTCTTCCCTCTGTGTCCCGTGCGCGCTCTGTGGTGCATTCTTTGGCCCGCTATTGCTGATATAATTTTTGAAATGATGACGCTCACCGCGGCGGAGAGACGGATGAACGATCTGGTCAGTAAGATCTACTGGTCCGATCTTTGCGACCCTTGATTTTTGCCCGTATGAAACAGAACAGCCGGCCGCAAGCTTGCGCGCCGGTCGTGAATTTTCAAAACACGGTCTGTCTTACCGGTAGCTTACCGGGTGGATCCAAGCAGAAATGAGGGCATCGATGAATACCTCCGATTACATCAATCTTGAAAACGAATATGGGGCGATGAATTACCGCCCGTTGGACGTCGTCCTGACCCGCGGGCAGGGCGTGTGGGTCTGGGACGTGGACGGCAAGAAGTACCTGGACTGCCTTTCAGCCTACTCGGCGGTCAACCAGGGCCACTGCCACCCGCGCATCAGCGCCGCGCTGGTCGAGCAGGCCCAGAAGCTGACCCTGACCTCGCGCGCCTTCCGCAATGACCAGCTCGGGCCGTTCTACAAGGAACTGTGCGAGCTGACCCATTCGCACATGGTCCTGCCGATGAACAGCGGGGCCGAAGCAGTCGAATCGGTGATCAAGGCCGTGCGCAAGTGGGGCTACATCGAGAAGGGCATCCCCGAAGGCCAGGCCGAGCTGATCGTGTGCGCCAATAACTTCCACGGGCGCACGATCACGATCGTCGGTTTCAGCACCGAGCAGCAGTACCGCGACGGATACGCGCCCTTCACGCCGGGCTTCAAGATCATCCCGTTTGGTGACGCCGCCGCGCTCGAGGCCGCCATCACGCCCAACACGGTCGGCTTCCTGGTCGAGCCGATCCAGGGCGAAGCGGGCATCATCGTCCCGCCGCAGGGCTACCTGCGCCAGGTGCGCGAGATCTGCACGCGCCGCCAGATCGCCCTGATCACCGACGAGATCCAGACCGGGCTGGGGCGCACCGGCAAGATGCTGGCCGAGGAGCACGAGGGGATTGAGGCCGACCTGACCGTGATCGGCAAGGCACTTTCGGGCGGCTTTTACCCGGTCTCGGCCGTGCTGTCCAACCGCTCGGTGCTGGGCGTCTTCCGCCCCGGCGACCACGGCAGCACCTTTGGCGGCAACCCGCTGGCCTGCGCCGTGGCGCGCATGGCGATGCGCGTGCTGGTCGAAGAGGGCATGGTCGAAAACTCGGCGCGCATGGGCGAATACCTGATGGCCGGGCTGCGCGCCATCCGCAGCCCGTACGTCAAGGAAGTGCGCGGCAAGGGCCTGCTGATTGGCGTGGAGCTGCACCCCGAGGCCGACGGCGCGCGCCGTTTCTGCGAAGCCCTGATGGCGCGCGGCCTGCTCTGCAAAGAGACTCACCAGCACGTCATCCGCTTCGCCCCGCCCCTGATCATCACCCAGCCCGAGCTGGATTGGGCGCTGGAGCAGGTGACAGCGGTGCTGGCGGGGTAGAAAAAGGAGAGGTGGCGGTCACGAAGTGACCGCCACCTCTCCTTTTAGGGGTTACGGAACCGGCAGCTGCTCGAGCGCGGCGACCTGCTCGGCGATTACGTCGTAGCCGCCCTGCCAGAAGGCGGCGGAGCGCATGTCGATCCCGGCGTCGGTCAGGATCTGGGCCGGCGATTTGGAGCCGCCGGCGGCCAGCAGCTGTTTGTAGCGCGGCTTGAAGGCTTCGCCCTCGAGGCGGAACTGGCGGTAGAGCGAGAGCACCAGCAGCTGCCCGAAGGCGTAGGCGTAGACGTAGAAGGGGGTGCGGAAGATGTGCGGGATCGAGACCCACTCCCAGCGGAAGTCGTCGCTGACTTCCACCGCGTCGCCAAACTGGTCCTTGAGGTTTTCCAGGTAGGCCGCCGCCATCTCGTCGACCGAGGCGTTCTGCGCGACCATTTCGTGGGCCTGCTTTTCAAACAGGGCGAAGTAGGCCTGGCGCTGGATCGTGGCGTAGGCGCCGTCGATCTGCGAGAAGAGGATGTCGCGCCGCACGCCCTCGTCGGTCTCCTCGGCCAGCAGGCGGTCGACCAGGGTCATCTCGGCGAAGGTCGAGGCGGTCTCGGCCAGCGGCAGCGAGGAGTGGGCGGTGAAGATCGAGTGGTCGGCGGCCATCATCGAGTGCACGGCGTGGCCCAGCTCGTGGGCCAGGGTCGAGACGTCGTCGGCGCGGCCCTGGTAGTTGGTCAGCACCCAGGGCGTCAGGCGCGGGCCGACCGTCCAGCAGAAGGCCCCGCCGCGTTTGCCCTTGCGCACTTCGCTGTCGAGGCGGTTCTCGGCAAAGACGCGTGCGGCCATCTCGGCAAACTGCGGGTCAAAGTTCTGGAACGAATCGAGCACCATCTGGGCGGCCTGCTCGAAGGGGTAGGTCTTTTCGGAGGCGGCCACCGGGGCGTAGATGTCGCAGCGGCGCAGGCGCGGCATGCCCAGCCAGCGCGCTTTGAGGCGGAAGAAGCGCTGGAACAGCCCGCTGTTCTGGCGCGCCACCTCGAGCAGCGTGTCGACCACCGCGTCGGGGATGTCGTTGGACAGGTTGCGCACCGAGATCGGGCTGGCGAAGCTGCGCAGCTGGACGTTCTCGTTGCGCCAGTCGCGCGTCAGGGCCTGGTACATCTGGCCGAGGATCGCGCCGTCCGCGCCAAAGACGCGGTACAGCTCGCGGTAGGCGCGCTCGCGCAGGTCGGGGTCGGCCTGGCGCACATAGACCATCAGCTCGCCGCGCGTGATCTCTTTCTGCTCGCCGTTGACCTCCAGCTTAAAGGTGTAGCGGTTGGTGATCGTATCGTACAGCCGTTCGATCGCCGCCGCGCCGGTGACGTTCTTGATGTCGAGGATTTTCTCTTCCGGCTCGCTGAGGGTGTGCGGCTTGAAGTGGCGCATCTCCTCTAGCCAGTAGGTCCAGTCGCCGGCGCCCGTCATCAGGCGCTGCGCTTCGGCCTCGTCGAGGCTCTTCCACCACAGGCTGAAGAACATCGTGCGGTTGTCCATCTCGGCGATGAACTGCTCCACGCGCCCCATCAAGGTCAGGAAGGCCTGGTCCTGGGTGTTGGCGGCGAAGCCCAGCCCGGCGTAGCCGTACAGGCGGTAGCCCTGCTCCTGCAGCTCCTCCAGGGCGCGGATCGTCGCGTGGAACTCTTCCACGGGCAGGCCGGCGCGCAGGCTGGCGCGGCGGGTTTCAAAGGCGGCGGCCAGTTCTTCCAGGCGGGCGAAGGCGGCTTCGATTTCATTTTCTGCGCCGGACAGGATGCCGGCCAGGCTCCAGGCGGTTTGTGGGTAGGCGGGGGCAGTCATTGCTGAGGTTCCTTTCAAACGCTAAGGGTCAATCAGTGAACAGGCGGGAGGGATCAGGATTGGCCGCGCTGCAGCTCGCGCAGCATCTGGGCATGCAGGCCGGGCGTGGCCGCCAGCACGCCGTAGGGCGGCTTGAAGAAGTTGGCGTCGCCGTCGATGGCGGTGACAATCGCCCCGGCTTCGCGCGCGATCAGCCCGCCGGCGGCCGAGTCCCAGGGCTGCAGGGCCATCTCCCAATAGCCGTCCATGCGCCCGCAGGCGATGTAGCAGAAATCGAGCGCGGCCGAGCCGAGGCGGCGCACGGCCTGGCACAGTTTGGAGAAGTGGCTGAAGTGTTCGAGATTGGTGCGGATGACCCAGTCGTCGTAGGCGAAGCCGGTCACCAGCAGGCTTTGCAGGAGCTCGGTCGTGCCGGAAACCTGGATCGGCTCGCCGTTGAGCGTGGCGCCTTTGCCGCGCTCGGCGCAGAACATCTCGTCGCGCAGCGGGTCATAGATCACACCCAGGGTCAGCTCGTCCTGGTAGGCGTAAGCGATCGAGACGCAAAAGATCGGCATGCCGTGGGCGTAGTTGGTCGTGCCGTCCAGCGGGTCGATGATCCAGTTGTGGTCGGCGTGGCCGCTCTGGCGCCCGCTCTCCTCGGCGTGGATGGCATGCCCGGGGAAGCGCGCGCGCACCTCGCCGAGCAGGTAGGCCTCGGAGCGTTTGTCGTATTCGGTGACCAGGTCGATGCGGCCTTTATGGGTGATGTTGTGGGGCAGGCCGTAGCCGCTGAGCAGGATTGCGCCGGCGCCGCGCGCCATGGTTTGGATATCTTGCAGGGTCGGTTGCATGCGTTATGGGGGTTCCGTAGGAGAGGGAGTTATTTGACGTCGAGCACCAGCTGGCGCAGCTGGTCGAGTTCGCGCTGGACTTCGTCGCGTTCCAACTCGGCCTGGCGCCGCGCGGTGATGAAATTGATCTTCTGTTCGGGCGGGAGCGATTCCATCAGGCGCTCGATGCGCGCGATTTGGGTGGTTTTGTTGCGCAGCTTGAACTCAAGCCGCTCGCGGTAGCCTTTGAAGAACTCGCGCTCGTCGAGCGGCGAGGGCAGATCGGGGACTTCCATCGTCAGCACTTCGGCCACCGCCACCAGGAACTGCTCGGGGTCGACCGGTTTTTCGAGAAAGCGCACCGCGCCCAGGCCCAGGCCAAATTTCTTGTCGTCGGGTGAAACATAGGTGGCGGAGAGAAACATGATCGGGATGTCGCGGGTTTGCGGGTCCTGGCGCAGGCGGTGAGCCAGGGTATAACCATCCATGCGCGGCATCATGATGTCGGTGACGATGATCGCGGGGCGCTGCCGGGCGATTTTCTCGAGTGCCTCGACACCGTTGTTGGCGGTGATGATCTGATAGCCTTTGTAACCCAAGGTGGTGATGAGCAGATCGAGCACGCTTTGGGTGTCTTCGACGAGCAGAATCGGGCCGGTGCGATGTATCATAAGCCTATTGTACCCAAAAAGCGCGGCAGATCATAAAATCAGTCGGTTTATCCTCGCGCGCCGCTCAGGGCAGGCTGAGCACCGCGACCGCCAGGCCATTCAGGCGCAGCCGCTCCCCATCCATGCGCTCGGCGCGCGCCGGGGCCGAACCAGAGAGCACATCCACCGCTTCCACCTGCGCCCCGTCCCAGCCTTCCAGGCGCAGCTCGAGCGGCTGTAAACGCTTGTTGATCAGCAGCAGCTTGCGCGTACCATCGGCGGCGCGGAAGGCCTGGGCGTGGTACTGGGGCGGGAAGAACGGCACCCCGGCCGGCGGCAGGATCACCTCACCGCCCGGCCCGAAATGTTTCTTGAGCAGTTCCAGCGCGCGGAAACGCGCGTTGGGCGCGCCGGTCTCCCAATCCAGCATCGTGACGCTGGGGAACTGCGAGGGGTAGCCAACCAGCTGGCTCTGCCCGAGGTACTCGATCCCCAGGGTGGCGCAGTGGGCGAACAGGTAGGCGTAGATGCCGGCCGCCAGGTTCCAGTAAAAGTCGGGGAAGGGCGTGAACTCGTAGCCCGGCAGCGACTGCTCCAGGTCCTCTCCCAGGATCACCCCCACCTCGTTGATCGTGGTCTGGGTGGCGGGCGAGAGGCGCTGGCGGATGGTCTCGACATAGCGCGTCATGGTGATGAAGCCGTCGGCCTGGGCAAAGCAGGTGTAGGGGCGCGTCTCCCACGGCTCGTCGGCGGCCGGCATGGCGTAAAAGTGATAGCTGATCATATCCAGCGGGATGCCCGGCTTGTGGTTGCGCGGGTCGAGGAAATGCTCGAAGAACTGCGGCGCGCGCCCCGGCAGGGCCAGGGACAGGCCGATAAACTTGATCGAGGGGTCGACCGCGCGGATGGCCGAGACGATCGCGTCGTAGCGCTCGGTGTACTGGCTGGGCTGGGTGTCGTGCTCAAAATCGGGCTCGTTGAGCACATCCCAGTAGGCCAGCGGGTAATGGTGGCCCGATTTGTGTTCGGCCCCCAGCTCGTCGGTGAAGCCGCCGCGCGTGTACCACGAGACCAGGCGCGCGAAGTAATCGCTGATCTCCTTGAGCGAGGGGTCGCGCAGCTCGTGGCCTTTCTGGTAAAACCAGGCGGTCTGGTCGGGGTCGTCCGGGTAGACCGGCGGCTCGTCGATTTTGAACATCCAGGGCGGGATGGTGCTGAAGTTGAGGCTGACCGCGTGGCCGCGGGTGGCTTCGAGAAAGTCGATTGTGAACGGGTCGATCTTGCTGAAGTCCCAGCTGGTCTTGCCATTGGCCGGGGCGTGCAGCGCGGCAATCGAGTAGTGCGGGTAGGGGAACCAGGGCACAAAGCGCGCGTTTTCCGCGCCGAGCTGGCGCAGCTCGGCGAAGGCGCGTTCGTGGATGGGTGAACCGCGCTTGAGCAGCGGGTTAACCACCACCTGCAGGGTGGGCGATGAGTTCATCGGGCGGGTGGGGCCGTTCCAGTCAATCTGCACGGGCGCATAGGTCAGGTCAAGCGGGGAACCTTCGTTCATATCAAAATCTCCTGTCAGCAAAGCTGTGTGTATTGTAAGAACATTCCGCCGCCAATTGAATGCACCCCACTCGCACAAACCTGGACTGGAATCAGACAGGCAAAAGGCAGCCAAAAAAGCCCAAATGTTAAAGAATGTTAGAATTTGACCAATCGGCAGCCGAATACAACACCTGACCCATTAGTGGGGGGAACCCCCCAAAAAACAGTACATACCCCCCACTAATGGGTGATCATTTTTCCCAAAAGTATTGACATCCAGGGCAAATGCATAGATAATCGCGCACTGTTTGGTATTTCAAGATTTCTTTCTTAAAAGGAGGTGCCGGTTCAGTTGAACGCATCCATGCAGTTGGGAGAACACATCATCATCGACCTTTCGGGCTGCGACCCGCATTTGCTCTTGGACGGCGAACGTTCAAGGGATTTATTTTTTAAAAGCGTGAGAGAAGCCGGGCTGACCGTGGTCAGCGAAGGATTTTATAAATTCAGCCCGCACGGGTTCACCTGTTTCCTCTTGCTGGCTGAGTCGCACGCCAGTTTGCACGCCTGGCCGGAATACGGCTACTGCGCGATTGACCTGTTTACGTGCAATCTGGGCAAGGACCTGCAGCCCCTGATTGACCGCATCCAGGGTTTACTGAAAGCCACGCGCATCTCGGTGCGCACAATCTCGCGGGACGCCGAAGTCGAAAGAGAGTTGATGTTCCATGTTTGAAGCTACCCGAACTGCCCTGATTGACTATGTTCAGCTGCCTGAGCCGGAGAAAACCCGCCAGGCTGGCCCCTGGGGCTGGCACCTGGCCCTCAACCTGTATGACTGCGACCCCGAGCTGATCCGCTCGGCCGAGGCCATCTATGACTACGTCGTGCGCCTGTGCGATTTGATCGAGATGCGCCGCTTTGGCGAGCCGACCATCGTGCACTTTGGCGAGGACGAGCGCGTGGCCGGCTATTCGTTGGTCCAGCTGATCGAAACCAGCAATGTCTGCGGCCATTTTGCCAACGAATCCAACGCGGCCTACATCGACATCTTCAGCTGCAAGTATTTCGACCCGGAAGCGGCCGCGGCCTTCTCGCAGGAGGCTTTCCGCGCCGCCAAGGCCGCAGGAGTGCATATCACCCGTGACTGAGCAGTGGATCACCGAACAGCTACACCCCTACTACCGCAAGTCGCTGCGCTGCCTGCGCATGCTGGCCGACGAGCAGACCGAATTTCAACACATCCAGATCGCTGAGACCGAGTTTTTCGGCAAGGCGATGGTGCTGGATGGCATCATCCAGCTGACCGAGCGCGACAACGCCGGGTATCACGAGATGATCACGCATGTCCCGCTGCTGGCGCAGGGCCAGGCGCGCCGCGTGCTGATCGTGGGCGGCGGCGACGGTGGCAGCCTGCAGCAGGTCCTGCGCTACCCTTCGGTGGAAGAGGTGGTAGTGTGCGAGCTGGACCGCCGTGTGATCGAGCTGAGCCGCGAACACCTGACCTTCTTTGGCGACCCCTACGCGGATCCGCGCGCGAAGGTCGTGATTCAAGACGCCTTCGCTTACCTGGCCATCCCCGGCAACCGCTTCGACGTGATCATCTCGGACACGACCGACCCGATCGGCGAAGCCGCCAAGTTGTTCAGTCCCGAGTTCTACCGCATGATGGTCAACGCCCTGACCCCCAACGGGGCCATCGCCACCCAGTGCGAGCAGATGTTCTTTGACAGCGCGCTGATCAAAGAGATCCTCGAGACGGCCAAAACCATGACGCGCTGCCCGGCTTACTACTACGCGCACGTGCCCACTTACCCCGGCGGCGGGATCGGCTTCATGTACCTCTCCGACCAGCCCTGGCAGGCCGGCCTGGAGCGCCCCTACCCGCCCGGCCAGATGAATTATCTCAACCCGGAGATCCACCGCGCGGCCTTCGCCCACCCGGAGTTCTTCAAAAAAATACTGGCCTAAACAAAATCGGGCGGTCACGCCCGATTTTGTTTAGGTGCGACCTCCGGCAGGAGGTTTGGAGGTGAAATGCGGCACTTTGTGCCGCATTTCACCTCCAAGTAGTTTTGCTCCCCGCCCCTTTGAGGGGCGGGGCCGGGGCCTGTCCCGAGCTTTCGAGGGGGTGGGGTGCTCTCCTTTATTACTCCAGCACGACCACGCTGTGCGCGCCGACGGGCGGCAGGTCGATCACGGCGTAGCCATCCTCAACCGTCCAGTCCAGGGCCGTGCCCTCGGGGGCCAGGTAAACTTTGCGCGGCGCGAAGCCGTCCAGGCGCACCGCAACGCCCAGGCCGCTGGTCGGGTAGCACTGGTCGACGTGCGGGATGCTCTGCAGGCTGCGGCGCGGGTGATAGGCCACCACATGCACGATCTTGCGCGCCGGGTGCGTATCGCTGGCGGGCTGCTCGTGCAGGGCCATCTCCACCCAGCCGGGCGCCTTGGGCTTGAGCAGCGGGGCGGGCAGGAAGGCGCGCAGCAGGCTGAACGCGGCGGCGCGGTAGGCCCAGAAGTCCCAGGTGCGGTAAGCGTTGAAGAGCGGCGCGGCAAAGTAGAGGATGTTGGCGTTGGAGACGGCCACTGGCGCGTCCAGCGATGCACCCACCGGGGCGTGCTGGTGGCTGGTGAAATGCTCCCAGGTGCGGTTGAACAGGGCGCGCTTGAGCAGCCCGTGCGCCTGCGCACCGGGGGTCGGGCGCACCAGGTAGGCCTGGTCGTAGAAGACGTAGTCGTAATCCT
>Ga0172369_10007884_pt1 | contig 12240 bp, 12 predicted proteins | sample LakKiv25m_FD_114539 | JGI IMG/M metagenome (GOLD analysis project Ga0172369, IMG submission 114539) | Freshwater microbial communities from Kabuno Bay, South-Kivu, Congo - kab_022012_11.25m | ecosystem: Environmental > Aquatic > Freshwater > Lake | place: Democratic Republic of the Congo... | reverse complement strand
GAACTTCATTTTGAAAGATAAAAAATTCCAATTTGCGCTTAAAATCGGCTGGCGAGCCCTCGCAGAGGGCGAGCCAACAAAGACATTTCCTAACTGGCGGAGAGGGTGGGATTCGAACCCACGATACCCTCGCGGGTATAGCAGTTTTCAAGACTGCCGCACTAGACCACTATGCGACCCCTCCACGCTTCTTATGTAATTGAGACAATTATATCACCCAACAAGGATCTTATGGATTTGTTTGATCATGGAAACCACCACAGGAGCGGATAAAATGCTATACGAGTCAACACCTTCATCGTCCTTAATGATCCATTTTTCAGATTTGGAAGTCAACTTGCCGGTAGATTTGTCATATTTGTAACTATACGAATGAGTAAGCTCGTATTCCTCGCAGTACTTGGGGGCCTCTTTTACAGGAACGCTGTTTCTTAACAAAACTCTGGGTATGCCTTCCAACTTCAGTGCCATTTCCATAAGTTTTGCATCGCTGTCCAGACGGTCCTTGATCAACACGATACCTGCAGAGTCACCCTCCTTTTCAACTAGTACTTCCTTATTGTAACCGGAACACGCTGCGTTATCACAAAGCATGTAGAACTGCTTAGTTTTCTGGTCGTATTTGATAAACTTGGTAGGCAACAGCTTCAACTGCCGAGAGGTCTTACAAATAGGACAGACACGCCTGTATCGAATACGTCCGTCAATCACTGCCTCCGGTATATCAATTAATACAAAAAAGTCCGGGACATCTCTGTAATTAATAAGATCTCGGAAATACAGCGATACAGATATTTGATCCAAACTTCTGGGTAATCCATCAACAAATAAAGCTTTATTCCCCATCTTGGAAATCTCCCATTTTAATAGCGCCAATAAAAACTCTGTTGGCACACTTATTCTGGCGCTGGAACGTTCCAAAAGGGCACGTGCTGCCTCATCAAAAGACATCAGGCCGCGGTAATACTTGCTTACGGACTTTTTTACCTCTGCATATCCGTTGGGTGTCTCAAGCTTAGCATGAACGTTGCGGATTACATCCCCAACAGACACAACAGCTAGACGATCTCCTCCAACAACTTCCTCAAACATCTTGGAATAAACCCCCTTGCCCGCCATTTTCTTAGCCAGCATAAATCCAATAAAAGTGTTTTTGTCTAGATATGTCTTGATTTCTTCAACTTCACGCCCTATGCGTGCAGCAAAATACTCTTTTCTTTGAAGCGGGTCGTTTAGGTTATAAGTTTTTCCGTCTGAAAGTTTCTTGGTGTTAAATAAAGGAAATTTCATAAGGCTCTGGTAAAACACTAATAAGAGTATAGATCCTCATGAACTCGCCTGTAAGAAAGCATTGGCTCGTTCTTGAACCACAATTTAATTTCCTCTTTTGCTTCGTCTTCTGACCCGGAAGCGTGAATAAGGTTGTATATTGTTCTTTTTCTTCTATTCGCAGCTATTGCCGAATCCAAAGAGAAATCACCGCGTATTGTACCGGGCATGGCTCTAGTAGGTACTGTTTCGCCAACAAGAGACCGTACTCTTTCTATAGCGTTTACACCCTCAAAAACTATTGAAAGAACCGGTCCCGACATCAAAAAATCCATATTCCATTTTTTTACTATATCGCCCACTTTAATTGGGTCGTTTGTACCCATATTTGCCACAACATCAATACCATATTTGGCACAGTCATCAAGCGTTCTCTGCCCTACTTTTTGTTTCCACTCATTTGAATCCGGATAGTGCTTAGCGGCCAAATCTTCATCAACCTGGCAAAGCTTAACTGCAACCATCTTCAAACCGGAACGCTCAAACCGGTGAAGGATTTCGCCAATTATGCCGCGCTTAACTGCATCAGGTTTCATTAAAACTAAAGATTTTTGAACCATATCAAGGGATTATATATCACACGGTGAAATGTAACAACGGGGAACCGGCGTTAGAGCTCAAGATCTTCCAGCGTAAACTTACCATCTTTTGTCACCGTCATAACTGAAAATCTGGAGGTTTGAATCGCAGCTTGAGGAAAATTATCAACTTTACTGGATACAGCTCCAACAACATAGTGCTCAAGATTGTTATTTATCGGGTCGGGAAGTTTTGACGATTTATGAAGGTCACCGGCAATTATTGCCTTTACTGTAGTTGAAGATCTGATGACACTAAGAAGCTCCTTGCCTTGGGTCAATACCTGTTCCTGCTTTTGCATAAGTGCGGGGTCGGAAACCGGCGTTTTTGTGCTTCCCATGTACATCATACTAAACGGTTCGTTCAAACCTTCTGAATACAATGGCTGCGACAACAGTACAATATCGGCCGATTCAAGCGCCTGTTTAAACCACGCAACCCTTTCCGCCGGCAGCACTGTAAAATTGGCGCTGTTATCAAGCAAAAGCAGAGTGACGTTCTCAATGGTTATTTTCTGAGAAGACTTGCCAAATACTGACAAGAAATTGGCGTCGTTCAGAGACTGAGCTATATCATGGTCACCCGGCAACGCATAATACTCCAAACCGGAAGCATCCAAAATCGTTTTAATTTTTGTAAGAGCCGGTTTGTCACCAAAGTTTGTCAAATCCCCCAGTAGTATTAGCCTTTGAATACCGGACTGTTTGATCTTCCTGATAGTAGTGGCCAGGTTGTCATAGTCTTCATGTATGTCACTTATAACGGCTATTTTGAGGGTAGCGTCGACAGTCCGTATGGTAGGTTGGCTTGGTGACTTGGTGTCAACACTTGCTGTTCCCTCAACTACCTCAACGGCATCCTGCGATTCCCCACGGTAATCACTTACGCCCGAACCAAGATTTGTATTTGAAATTCTTTCAACAAACTCCCCTGCCACGTCGCCTACTTTTTTCTCGTCCACATTTATATTTATTTTTGAAAACAGGGAGCTCACGTTTTTGGCAAATTTCTGTGCGTCAGTATTCCACAAAACGCTTACGATAAAGGCTATTAACAGAACAAATGCACTTAGAACGGCAATTGAAAACGTACCGCGAATCATACGAAAAATAGGTGATTTGCTTCTTCTGCCTGATACCACTGAATGAATTATACAAAAAATTGGCTCAACATTACAGTTTTACGGAAAAGTAGCCTCTACATCTTTTCTACTACCGAGATCCCTAGTAAGGCAAGAGACGATTTGATAATTTGTGCCGTACAGGCTATCAGGACAAGGCGAAAATCCCTTAGCACGGGATCTTCGGTGGTCAAAATCGGCACTTTGGCATACAGTGAGTTAAATTTCTGGCAAAGCAAATATGCAAAGGTCGAAAGCTCACTTGGCGATAATTTTTCAACAGAGCGTAAGACCACTTCTTCCAGCCGGTAAATGGTTGAGAGCAAATCTTTTTCCACATCAGATACTTCAAGGTCTAAAGCAGCAAAGTTAATCGGATTTGTTTTAGGAACTCCGCCTTTTTCAACAATTGAGTTTGCCCTGGCATAGGTGTACAAAAGGTAGGGTCCGGTGTTGCCGTCAAATTTGGTAACTTTGTCATATTCAAAAATAATGTCCTGTGCCGGATCTACTTTGAGCATACCATACCTATAAGCAGCTAGTGCAATAGTTTTTGCAGTTTCTTCAAGCTTTTTCACCTTTTCCCCAAGTTCCGCCTGCTCCAGCTCGACAAGCTTAGCAAAGACATCATCCGCCCTAATTTCGGTTCCTTTTCTTGATGACATGGGCCCTTCGGGCAACGAAATGAAACCATACGAAACGTGACGCAACCCCCTGACGTGTTCAAAACCTAAGATTTCAAGTATTTTAAAAAGTTGTCTAAAATACTCGCTTTGGCGGTTGTCAACCACGTACAATCTTTCTTCAAGGTTGTACTTCTTAAAACTATCGTAGGCAAGCTGAAGATCCTGCGTTACATACAACGAGGTACCGTTACTTCTTAACAAAACTTTGTCAGGTATGCCGTATTTCTCCTGGAGATGGGCTATCACAGCTCCAGTTTCGTCCTTGGAGGCAACACCCTTTGTTATGGCTAGATCAACCATGTTTTTGCCAACTTTAGTGTAATTACTCTGGTACTGCCACGTATCAAAAGTTACGTTCTCGTTGTCGTATGTCTTGGTCCAGCCCTGATATACCCAGTCTGTTATTTTTTTCCATAAGGCAGTGACTTCCGGGTCCCCGGCCTCCAGCTTTATAAACATCTGTGCAAGTTCTTCGGCCAGTTTTGGGTCTTTTTCACTTTCACGCTCGTATATCTGGTAGAACCTGCCAACAAAATGGTCCGGTTTGGTATCCGGATCAGCATTGCCTCCGTGTTTCTGGTACATCAGCATAGATTTGCATATATGAGTTCCCCAATCATTGGCGTAGTTAGTTCTAATCACATCGTACCCAAGAAAGGCGTAAATATTTGCCAAGGAACTACCCAAGAAATTATTTCTTGAATGCCCTATATGCAACGGTTTGTTTGGATTTGGATTTGAAAACTCAATTAAAACTTTTTTGTGCTGACCCACATTAGTTTTACCAAAAGCATCTTTAGTGTCCCATATTTCATAGAGACGGCTCATCAACCAGGGGAGTGCTATATAAAAATTTATAAAACCTGGGGCTACAGCTTGTATTTTTTCAAAAATAGGGTAGTCGACACCATCAAAATTAAACTTGTACTCTTTTTCTTCCAGCTCGTATACAATTTCCTTTGCAACATCGAGGGGGTTTTTGCCAACTTCTTTGGCAATTATCATTGCAACGTTTGTGGAATATTGACCAAACTGCCAGGTCTCAGGTTTTTCAACAGTAAATTTGACCGATGTTAAGTTAAATTTTGACTCCACTATCGTCTGAATATTGGCTTTAATTTTGTCAATTAACAGCTCCATACAGGCAATTATGCACTATTTGATTTTAAACTCAAGAGTACCTGACTTGTCCGTCCTTAGTACCTTACACCCCGAACTTGCCAGCAGCTCAAGTATGTCCGGATTGGGGTGCCCGTAAGTGTTTTGCCCTACCGACACAACGCACGTTTTTGGCTTCAGTTGAGCCAACAGTGCCTTAGATATACCGGTTTTTGAACCGTGGTGTGGAACTACCAACAAAACGTTTGTTGCCGGTGGAGTATTAAACTGTCTGTATTTGTCACTATTTAGGGTAGTTAACGTTGCTGCATAAGGCGAGTCTCCTGCAAAGACACCCAAAAAGCTCCGATATTTTACAAAAACCGTGAGAGAGCTCTCGTTTGCGTCAATTGTACTTTTTGCACCGGAATCTAATATAAGGAATCTAAGCTTTTCTAATTCAAAATTAAAGATGCTGTCGGTGAATTTTTTTGAATTATTTGCGTATTTTTGGTCAATTTTTACATTTAAATTTTTAACTAATGAGACGTCGTTAATCCTAGCAATCATAACTTCACAGTTTTTCATGATTCTTTGGACACCCCCTGTGTGATCTGCGTGAAAATGAGTAAGGATAAGAAAATCTATACGGCACGTCGGAAAAGTTAAGTAGCTTGAAACGTAGTTATCGGGTCCTGTGTCAATCATGACAACCTTACCCGACGGTGTAGTAATTTTTATTGCATCACCCTGCCCTACGTCAAGTACCTGTAGAACGGGTATTGTTCCCCGCACGATACTCTCGTATACAACTACGGCAAGATAATATAGCAAATTAAACGCAAGTACTTTTTTTAACAATTCTAGAGGTTAACCAATTTGTTACTAAAATTAGACTGATATAGTAAAAAATAACAAATCCCCTACTCGCTTGAAATCCTATATTACCGCCATTTTTCCCAAAAATTTCTATAATTTTTACAACTATATTTAATAACGGATATAGTAAAATCCCCAGGGTTACTGCCAAAGAGTGCGAGGCAACTACAAAAGGAAGCGCTACAAGGCCTAAAACAGTAATAATTGGCACAGTCCACAGAATTAACGGATTTACAAGAAGGCCTATCAAACTAATGCGCCCAAAGTTGAGTGAGATCAACGGCCAAACAGCAATATTGGCAGAAAGTGTGGTTGCTAAATCCTGCACAATTCCTTTGTTTTTAGGTAAGACTTTTTCAAACACAGCCAGCACAACCGGATTAACAACAACCAAGCCAAACGACGCCATAAAACTCAGCTGAAAACTTAAACTTATAATAAGGTTGGGTGCTATCGCCACCATAACCATACCGGTGAACAAAAGAACCTGAATTTGGTCTATCGCTCTACCGTACAGTTTTCCTAGATTGGCAACAGCACACATAATCCAGGCTCGTATTACCGGCGGCTGAAAACCGGCAATAATTGCGTACAGTAAAGTGGCTGACAGTGCAAAAACCAGATTACGCCTCCGATATGTTGAACCAACGGATTTCTTGATAAATTCAAATACCAGATTAATATTAAAGCCGGAAACTACAACCACGTGAATTGTTCCGGTTGTTACCAAAAATTCTTTAAATCTTTTTACTCGGCCCAGATTGTCTATTCCTATTGTCATGCCTAGCAAAAGTTCGCTGTGAGGGCTAGGTAAAGCCTCCTCTACTCTGTTGATAATAATCTGCTGAATACGAGAAGGTTCCACCTGTTTAAATTCCGTCTTGGCGGGGGTTTGATACCGAGCAGCCCACACCAAAATGCGACAAAGTGTTACAATAAAAAGTAATATCAACGGAATATAATGCTTCATTTTAAGATTATCAGACTCTTAATTTTCTCAAAAGTTGAGCTGGGTAGCTTAGCTTTTGTCACAAGCTCATCAAGACTGATATAAGGACGGCTTGTGATTATCTTGGCGGCGTATGCAGGACCAATGCCGGGCAAGGTGTCCAACTCTTCTTGAGTTGCAATATTGATGTTTAACAGGGTTTCGATGTTCGAATCAGGTTGGGCTGGACCCGATTTTTTGGTGTCTTCTACCGGTAGCTCATCTTGGTTAGAAAGTTCTCCGGCCAACACTATTTCGGGAGATTTTTCAACTTCCCAATCAAACGGGATATAAATCTTCTCTGTATCGCTAAGTTTTTTTGACAAGTTTAAATTCTTCGAAACCCAAACTACCGAAGCGTCAACGTTAATACCTCCTGATACAGCTAAAAGGTCTGCGATGCGAGCACCCACATCCAGATAATACATTCCCGGCGCGTGTACTGCCCCACCAAGGTCTACACCTATCTTTGACGGCGAAATAGTTTCGGGAGCGGCCTTTTCCACAAGGTCAAGAGAATCATCCGCAGGCTCTATACCTTGCTTGTAAACAAACATACCTGCACCACCCACAACAGTACCTAAAATGAATGCCAAAATATGAAATTTGTATGCGTATATTTTCTCAAACATAAGCTGTTGCCCTGACTATATAACTTGTAACGGGAATAAATAGGCAGTACTTGCTAGTGCCACACGAATATTGATTAACGCATAATTACTTTGTAGTAGTACTGCAACTGCAGCATTTATTTGTTAATTACCGTATATTAACCGCAGAATGTAATCAAAATTTAGGAAATACCTAAAATACTAAAGGGAAAATTAGTTCTACTCTTCTAAGGCTCTAAGGAGGATTTCTTTAAAAGCGGGGTTCTTTTTAATGTCTCTAAAAAGCGACACCAAGCGGGTGTCGTTTATTTTGTAGTAAACTTCTCTGCCCCGTTTGTCGCTTCGCAAAAACCCAAGGCTGGACAAAACACGCAAATGGTGGGAGGCAAGGTTTTCCTCAACATTGAGCTTGTCGGCAACGTCACTTACCTTCTTCTGACCGTTGCTTAAAAATTGGATGATTTTGAGTCTATTCTTATCAGATAGTGCCTTCGATATTTTTTCTAACATCATATTCGCAGACTATACAACACTTGTTATTTCAATGCAAGTGAGCTAAACTGTAATGCTTCCGTAAGATCGGCCATGGTTATGTTTTCTCTGCTGTCCAGATCGGCAATAGTTCTGGCAACTTTTAGTGTCTTGAGACAGCCCCTGGTAGACAAATTCAATTTTGTGGCCGCTGTATTCAAAAAAGCCCCATCAGCACTAGCCGATGCTACAAGCATAAACTTGGCAGGGAAAACGAAACTACCCCGGAACAGGAACACTCCCGCCCCCTACCATGCCGGAATCAACACAGTTATCAGCAAACTTAACAGGCTGGAGGGTTTCTCTACCCGTTAAGTGTTCCAGTAGTTCGTTAAGTGTGGTTACGCCGTAAACTTTAACTGCATCTTTGACATAAGAAAAGACACTTTCGCATAGTTAAGGCCAATTATGTCAAAACTAGGTAATCCGCGAGAAAAGACATTAACTTCTATGGTGACATCAACTGTATCCATACCTACCACAGTGACCGATGGAATTCTAACAAGCATAGTATCTCCCAAACCTACTCACCACCTTGTCTTCAAGCTCTAGTTGTACAAGTATTGTGTTCAACTGACACTTATTAAGCTCTGTTGCAGTAAGTAATTCTTCCAAATTCCAACCGGATGCTTTAAGCAGGTTAAGAACCTGCGTGGTGACAGCATCTTCTGAACTCTCCGGCCTAGTACCTGAGCAAGATAAGTGCTCAAAACCCATTAATTTGTTTATCTGATCACCGTTCTCAATAAATTCCCCTCCCTCGACTATGATTTTATGCGGTCCTGCCGACAATTCACTAAAAATACTTCCCGGAACTGCACAAAGTTTTCTGCTATAAGTCTTTGCGAACCCCGCTGTCTGCAACGATCCGCTTTTTAACGCTGCCTCTACAACTAACACACACCTTGCTATCCCGGCAACAAGACGGTTTCGCCTAACAAATGTCCATTTTTTGGGAGTTGTGTCGTCCGAATACTCGGATACAAGCAGATTGCCACTTTCCAGGATACTATTATATAGGTGCCTGTTCTCCCACGGAAAAATCTGCGAAACACCGCAGGGCATAACAGCAACTGTCTTTAGTCCCCTATCTATCGCGCATCTGTGCGCCACCGCATCAATGCCGGTCATGAAACCAGAAACAACTGTGATCTCCGAACTAAGCTCCCGGAGTATTTTCTTTACGGCTTTTTCCCCGTACGAACTACTAGAACGCGTACCCACAACAGCCAGACAATTATCAAAAACTCCGGGCGTAAGTTTACCTTTATAGTAAAGGGTATCGGGCGGGTCACTAATTGCCTGCAGAAGCGGCGGATAGTCCAATCCTGATTTTTTGATTAAACAACTCACACATACTGTTTAGTACATCCGACCAAAATATTACATAGACCCTACTCTATTCTCACTAGACATCTGGAAAACACCGCGCTTTCACAACCGGCACACTTGTGTTTGGACCGTTCTCGCCTTATAATCCAAAACAGCTATCGGATGGATAAACTAATTAATGTAGACAAGTTAATTAAGAAAGCTGCCCAACAAAAAATCAATTTTGGTAAAGGTGACCCCTACAACAGGTTGCGCTACTACACCAAAATCGGTTGGTTACCCCACATGATAAGAAAAAAAAGTACGTCAGGCGAGGTGCGGGGACATTATCCGGAAAGTGCTTTTGAAACATTACTATATATAGAAAGGTTAAAGGCCAAAGGTCTCTCAAACGAGCAAATCGAGCGTAAGGTTAAAGCTAGAGCGGCAGTTACAAACATTTTTACAACACTAAAATCAAAAGAATTTAAGACCCGAGCAGCCTTTGCCGTCATGGTAATACTGCTAGTATTAGTGCTTAGTTCGGAGCTTGGAATTATCAAACTTGGCGCAGACAAAGACTCCGTGTACAAGATTGGAAGACAACCTAGGATTAATAAAGTGTTGGCAAGTGGTGATGCATTTGTTTCAAGAGATCAAAAAAAGGTTTTTCTTTCGGTAAAAGAAGTGCAAGTATCCAGCCGAATAATGGTAACTTTTACCCAAGACTATTTTCCCGCTACGAGATATTGGATTAGCGAGATTAAACCCGGCGATGGTTTTACATTGGAACTTGATACAAATCCTCAAAACAATACGGGTTTCAGCTGGTGGATTGCAGAGTAAACAAGGCCGTAACTACGTCAACAGAATACATCAATTACCATCACGGGAAATTAGTTGTTGACAACCCATCCCATGTAAATTTAAACTTAAAAACATGAATACAAGTTTAAACAATTCCAAATATATAAAGCTGTACGAAAAAATTTCAAGGGTAGTTACAACAGGACTATTCTTTTTGGTTCCACTTTTCTTCTTACCGACAACGGTGGAATTTTTCGAGTTTAACAAACTTGCGCTGCTCACGATTGCCACAATGGTGCTGGCAATTCTCTTTGCCCTAAGACTTGCAGCCGGAGCAAATTTTGAAGTCACAAGATCGCCCATAGACATTCCTTTGGTTGCTCTTGTTGTTATTACGGTGCTATCAACTATATTCTCTTTAGACAAAACCTCCAGCATATACGGTTCGTATTTGCGCTGGTTTCCAAGTCTCTTTGGAGTTGTAGTACTGACCATATACTTCTATCTCTCTACTCCAATGCTAAAGAAGATGGAAAGCATCAAACTTGCTTTGTACGCCATCCTTGCATCTGCAACAGTATCCACACTTGTATCAATACTTAGCTATTACAACTTCTATATTTCGTCGGAAGCCTACTTTAAACTGTCAAACTTTTCTTTTACAGGCTCGGTGGCATCGGCAGTGCTTCTTGCTGCATTGGGTTTTGTTATAGCCACGTTATTAATTGCTAAAGCCAAGATGTTTCCGATCAAAGCTGCGCTGGTTGCGCTAGCCGGCGTGAACCTTTATTACGTTGCGTTAGTAAACCTACCTGTTGGTTGGGCTATTATAGTAACTGCGGCAATAGTGGCAGGGCTCTTTGTTAAGTTTGAACAAACACAAACAAATAAAACTGCGTACCTTTTGTTGGGCGGCCTTGTTTTTGCAATTCTAACTGTGTTATTCATGCCGGGAACTCGTAAAGTTCTTGTTAACACAAGCTTTGCAAAAGAAATAACACTAAGTGTAAGGGACAGCTGGGTTGTATCCGTTGCCGTTTTGCAAGACTTTCCAATTCTTGCTACAGGACCTTCTACTTTCCAAATCAACTTTCCTAGGTACAGAAGCTTGGCCATGAACACAACAGATCGCTGGGCGCTTGGCTTTGATAAGCCGTCCAACGAACTATTTAACGTAATGGCAAATATGGGACTTTTGGGCATAGCAGTTGGGGTGCTGTTTGTACTAGCAATAATAAAGCTTGTTGGCGCATCAAAAGAAAATACTACGTATTCAAGCATTACGGGGCTGTTGGGAGTTTTAGTTGCAGCATCGGGCGTAGCCTTTCTCTTTACATACAGCACCGTTCTTAGTGCATTTCTATTTTTGGGCCTCACAAGCCTCTTGGTGGCAGCAGGAGCTGCGGAAGGCCGCAAAGAACTATCTGAGCAGGTAGAACTTTCTTTGACGGTTCTTAGCTCAAACCCAATGCTTGCCGATACCAGCGTAATACGCAAGGAATACTACCGATATATAGTGGCACTGCCGGTTTTTGCCATTGTTGGGTATGTGGGTTATCTTTCTTACAGAAATTATGCTTCGGAATATTTTATGCGTAAATCGTTTGAAGCTGCGGCTGCAAACAACGGCTCAGCAATGTATGAATACCAGCAAAAGGCACTTGCCAACAACCCTAGACGAGGCAACTACCACCTTGCTTACGCACAAACCAACATGCTCCTGGCAAATACCCTAGCATCAAAGGAAAATCCATCAGACAACGAAAAGGAAACTATTCGAAACCTTATCTCACAGGCTATAAGAAGCGCGCAAGCTGCAACTGAAGTAGTTGACCCACTTAACCCCTCAGGCTGGAGTATAAGAGGCGCAATATACAGAAACCTCATAAACGTCGCGCAAAACGCTGCAGACTTGGCAATCAGCTCGTACAGTACAGCTATCCAATTAGACCCAACAAATCCAAGGCTTAGGCTGGAACTTGGAGGTATTTATTATCAAAAGCAGGATTACCTATCAGCAGCCAACCAATTTAGACAGGCAACAGCGCTAAAGTCTGATTACGCCAATGCCCACTACAACTTTGCTCAAGCGCTTGTGCAGCTAAAGGACACGACAAACGCAAAGACAGAACTAGAGCTAACCAGGAGTTTAGTTCCGGCAGATTCTGAGGACTACAAAAAAGTTGAGCAGGAAATTGCTGCACTCCCGACAGCTGCCAGTAATGTAGCCGGAGCAGCCGATCAAAAACCAACTGTTGAGCAAATAGTGGGAAATGAAACAAACACAAAACAGGAACCGTT
>Ga0172369_10007883_pt1 | contig 12243 bp, 9 predicted proteins | sample LakKiv25m_FD_114539 | JGI IMG/M metagenome (GOLD analysis project Ga0172369, IMG submission 114539) | Freshwater microbial communities from Kabuno Bay, South-Kivu, Congo - kab_022012_11.25m | ecosystem: Environmental > Aquatic > Freshwater > Lake | place: Democratic Republic of the Congo... | reverse complement strand
TGGTTTCCGGCATTCCGGTTACGGTCACAAATTCGACACGCTTGCCCGCAGATGTGATCTCAAATGGCGTACCGGTTACAGTTATCGGAACGACGCATAACGACGGCACCGTCGACGCGCAGGAGGTCCAGCTTTTGCAACCGGGAGTTTCTCTGCCTCCACTCGAACCGTCAGGCGATAACGATCAAAACGGCGAGACGGATAATGAAAATCACGATTCTCAAACTGCACCCACTGCTGTGAATAATAATTCGCAGCCCACGTCTGTACCAGTTATTGTAACTACTCCTGTTTTAGCAGAGCCGCAATCATTATCACAACAACCGCAAAAGGGATATGAGTTTAGTGGCGTGGTCGAGTCAATGCAGGGTAATATGTGGAATATAAATGGACAATCCGTGATTGCAGATCAGGCACAGATCGACGGCGCGGTAAAAGTCGGTTCAGCGGTGAAATTTGAAGGCTATTACGATGCAACCGGCCAGTTTATTGTTACCAAAGTTGAGGTCAAATCTGTTGATAGACCTACCATAGGAACGAATAACGGGGACGGCGGTTCTGGAAATTCCGGAAGTGGTTCTAATTCTGCCGGTGATAGTAATAACAATACTAACAACCAGACTGACACTAACACTACTACCAATAATCAAACTGACACTAATCATAATGAGACTGACCATTAGAAAATCGAATTTTGTATAAGCGTGAGAAGTGAAAGAGTGTCTGCCAGGATGGTCTTTCTTCTTAATTCTTCCCTGAATATTGCCATTTCTTTCGGTTTCGATTACATTAAGCCGCATAGAACATTCGTACCACTGTGAGGAGTATTGAAATGGCAGACAAAGAATTTTATCTGGGCCGTCTTTTTGATTCGAAGAGTGGAAAGACCACCACTCAGGCAGTCACTTACGATCCTGCTGACCTAACTACGCACGCGGTCGTGACCGGCATGACCGGTTCAGGGAAGACCGGTTTGTGCATTGGCATATTGGAAGAAGCCGCCTTGCAGGGCATCCCCGCCATTATCATTGATCCCAAAGGGGATCTTACAAATTTACTTCTACATTTTCCCGATCTTGCGCCTCAGGATTTCCAGCCGTGGATTGATCCTGACCTGGCCCGCCGCGCCGGTGAAACCATGGATCAGGCCGCCATTGCCGCCTCACAGGCCTGGCAAAAGGGTCTGGGCGAATGGGGCATCAGCCGCGAACGGATGCTGGCGCTCAAGAACGTGGCCGAGTTTGCCATCTACACTCCCGGTTCGGATGCGGGCATTCCGGTCAGTGTGTTGTCGTCGCTGGCTGCGCCGGACATTGATTGGAATTCCAATCGCGAGATCCTGCGTGAAAAAATATCCAGCACGGTCACGGCTTTGCTGGGCCTGATCGGCATGGAAGATATTGACCCGATACAATCGCGCGAACATATTCTGCTTTCGAATCTTTTTGAGACGTCATGGAGTCAGGGGAAGGATATTGAATTAACCGAATTGATTCTCCAAACACAAACGCCGCCTTTCGATAAACTCGGAGCGTTTCCAGTCGACGCTTTCTTTCCGCCTAAAGACCGCATGGGACTTGCCATGCAATTGAACAACATTCTGGCCGCGCCCGCTTTTGAAGCCTGGCGAGAAGGCCAGAGTCTGGATGTTGCCACATTACTTTTCTCCAAAGATGGGCGTCCGCGTCACAGTGTTTTCTATCTCGCACATTTGCCCGATGCCGAGCGTATGTTCTTCGTCACATTATTGTTCTCTGCGATTGAGTCCTGGATGCGCTCCCAATCTGGTACGGGCGCGCTGCGGGCGCTGGTTTACATGGATGAGATTTTTGGCTATCTGCCTCCCGTCAATAACCCGCCATCCAAACAACCCCTGCTTCGTATGCTCAAACAAGCGCGCGCTTTTGGTGTTGGGCTTTTGCTTGCCACACAAAATCCAGTGGACGTGGACTACAAGGCACTCTCCAACGCCGGAACATGGATCATCGGCAAACTGCAAACCGAAAATGATAAAAACCGTTTGTTGGATGGACTTCAAAGCGCGGCAGGCGGCGACTCGCGCGCAACTCTTGATAAGTTGATCTCAGGGCTTGGCAAGCGCGTCTTTGTTCTTCATAATGTTCACTCCAAAGCGCCGGTCTTGTTCCAGACGCGCTGGACGATGAACTTCCTGGCCGGCCCGATGACGCGCACACAAATCCCGGCGCTCAATCAACTCGTTGGCGCTAAACTCGTTGCCCCGGTAGCCGCTTCAGCGAAGATTAAGCCCATTGTTCCCGCGTCCGCTTCAAGCGCGGAGTCGGAGGCGGCTCCCGTTATGTCGGCCGTTGCTTCATCCGTGCCATTCACCGTCAAAGGTTCACCATCGACGAATGGCGTTCAGACCAAACCATCTTTACCGGCCGGCGTCGCGGAATATTTTCTGCCACAGACTCACAGTCTGCCAGAAGCTTTCAGCGCAGCCAGGCAACCCATGCCGCCTGATGCGATGATCCAAAGTGTGATGTATCGACCTGCGTTATTAAGTTCAGCACAGATCCGTTTTCTTGACCGCAAGATGGGTGTGGATAGCAGCATCGTGAAATCGGTAATGATTGAAAAACCTGAACGCAGCGGCGTGATACGTTGGGACGATTTTTCTTATAGCGGTCCGCCGCTTGATAAGCTGGATACATCGCCTACGCCCGGTGCGCGCTTCGGCATGATCGATTCACCGTTGAATGATTCAAAACGTATGACCACCATGCAAAAAGATTTCACTGATTGGATCTATCGCAACTCGTCTGTGAAGGCGCGCGTCAACCAGGCTTTGAAAATTTCCGCCGGGCCGGATATTTCGCCGGCAGATTTTATAAAGGCTTGTGCCGATGCGGCGCGTGAAGCGCGGGATGCCGAACTTGAAAAAGCAACCGGCGCTCTGGATCGCAAGATCAAGGCCTTGGAAGATAAACAAAATAAGGAAGAACGAGAACTGCAACAAGATCAGACCGAGCTTGAAAATCGCAAATGGGAAGAACGCGGTAACCTTGCTGAGCTGGGCGCAAGCCTGATCGGGATTGGACGTAAAAAGAGTCTGACCACGCAATTGACCAAGCGTCGTCTAACTGAAAATGCCAAAGCTAATGTTGACGACTCGATTCAATCTATTGACCAATACAAAAAAGATTTGGCCGCCCTTCAACAGGAACGCGATCAAACCGCTGCCGAGATCAATGACCGTTGGGGTCACGTGGTGAACGACATTACTGAAGTAACGGTTGCGCCAAAGAAGACAGATATTTACGTCAACCTGTTTGGCGTGGCGTGGATGCCGTATTACGTTATTCGGTTGGGTGGGCAGACGTTGGAACTGCCAGCATTCGGCGAATAACCGTTTTCAAGTTCACACGTTGACAAGTTTAAACGTTCAGGCGTTGAACCTGCCAGCGTGATTTTTTGCAGAGATGGCAACTGCCCGCAATGATAGTTGAGGAGATAGATGTTCTGGATTATTTTGGCGATTGCGATTTGGGGAATTGTTCATTCGATTTTAGCCTCGATGAAATTCAAGGAATTTTTGCGCGGTGCGCTTGGCGAACGCGTGATGGTTACGTATCGTTTTGCTTACAACATATTTGCGCTGGTGAGTTTTGTCCCGATTTATTTGCTGACGCAAGTTCTTCCAGACCATGATCTCTATGTTGTGTCGCCGCCCTGGATGTACGTAATGTTGGCCGGGCAGGGATTGGCAGCGGTGCTTCTTCTCTTTTCATTCTTGCAGACCGGACCGCTTTCGTTCGTTGGTCTGAGTCAGTTTTGGGAGGGAGAAAAGCCGTCCATGCTGGTGACAGATGGAATGTATCGCCTCGTGCGCCATCCGCTCTATCTTTTTAGTTTACTGTTTCTATGGCTCTCGCCCGTAATGACCCTGAACCAATTGGTTTTTTATACATCGCTCACTGTTTATATTTTCATCGGCGCGTATTTTGAAGAGCGTAAACTTCTGCGCGAATTCGGCGCGAGTTATGCGGAATATAAATCTGCCACGCCGATGGTAATCCCCGGCCTGGTTTTTAAGCGAAACAAATAAACCCATTTTGCCGTCACGTTCTTATAGATTCTTCTTAAGTGGCCATAATCTATAATCCTTCCATACAGGTATAATTTCCCCCATGTCTACACTAACCTTTCCCGCGCAACATCGTGTTCCTATGTTGGCTCAGATCGTGGCGGCTTTAGTCGCTGGTCTGTTTGTGTTTTTGGGTATTATTATTGTCTGGGTGTTAGGATATCAACTTGTGTACGCAGGCCGAATCTTTCCCGGTGTTTCGGTGGCGGGCGTGGACCTTTCGGGTTTATCTCCACAAGCTGCGGCATTGAAACTAAATCAAACTCTTTCCTATCCAACCAGCGGCAAGGTATTGTTTCGTGATGGAGATAAAGTCTGGGTCGCGGCACCGGCACAGTTAGGCATGGTGTTCGATGCGTCGTCCAGCGCGGAGGCCGCTTACCGCCTGGGGCGAAGCGGCGGATTGTTTGGGGTGTTGAGCGGACAGATCCGTGCGAAGGGCTTTGGTTATGAGGTTGCCCCTGTGGTTGTGTTTGATCAACGCGTCGCGTATCAATATTTGCAGGTGCTTTCGCAACAAGTCAATCAGTCAGTGGTTGAAGCCAGCCTGCAACTCCAGGGGACGGATGTGGTTGCCAGGCCGGGTCAATCGGGGCGTGCGCTCAATGTGGATGCGACCCTGCTTTATTTGAGCGCGCAGCTGCAGTCTTTTCGCGATGGTGAAGTGCCGCTGGTTGTGCTGGAGACCCAGCCATCCATTAAGGATGTTTCTGCACAAGCTGATACGGCGCGCCTGGTTTTGAGTCAGCCATTGCGATTGGTCGTTCCGAACGCACAAGCCAGCGACCCTGGCCCCTGGGTGTACGATGTGCAAATATTGGCAAATATGATCGGCGTTCAACGTGTGCAGAACGGTGACAAGGTTGATGTGCAAGTGACGCTCAACCCCGATACTTTGCGCCAAATATTGGCAGGGGTCGAAACACAAGTCGATCGTCAATCGTCCAACGCGCGCTTCCATTTTGATGAGGCTACCAGCCAGTTGGTTGCAATCACTCCATCTAACACAGGTCGCAAGCTGGATGTCGATGCCAGTCTCAAGGCGATTACTGATGGTTTGTTGAAAGGCGAGCACACCATTCCGCTTGTGATTCAAGAAACGCAGCCGACTCTGCCGGATACCGCCACCGCGCAACAGTTGGGAATTACGCAACTGCTCCCGAACGGTCAGCAAACTTCTTATTTTTGGGGATCAAGTAATGCGCGCATTCAGAATATCAAGACTGCCTCAGAGCGCTTTGATGGCGTGCTAGTGGCTCCAGGTGAAACTTTTTCGATGGGTCAGGCCCTTGGTGATGTAAGTCTGGATAACGGATTTACCGAAGCGCTCATCATCTATGGCGGGCGCACGATCAAGGGTGTGGGCGGTGGCGTCTGCCAGGTGAGCACCACCTTGTTCCGCACCGTGTTCTTTGCCGGTTTTCCCGTGGTGGAGCGAGTTCCACATGCGTATCGCGTTTCATATTATGAAGAGACCTTCAGGGGCGTAAGCGATCCGAAATTGGCGGGCTTGGATGCGACCGTCTATTTCCCGCTGGTGGATTTTAAATTCACCAACAATTCAGCTTACTGGATTTTGATGGAAACAAATGTGGATGTTGGTTCGCGTTCGCTGACCTGGAAATTTTACTCAACTTATGACGGGCGCACCGTTAATTGGAATACAACCGGCCCGCAAAACATTGTCCCGGCGCCCGCCCCGTCTTTTGTTCAAAACTCTGACCTGAAACCCGGTGGGATTAAACAGACAGATTGGGCTGCCGATGGCGCCGACGTGAATGTAACGCGTGTGGTCTCAAAAAACGGTGTGATTCTTTTTCAAGATCAATTCCAAACTCATTACCAGGCCTGGCAGGCAGTTTGTGAATATGCACCCGGCGTTGGAGACCCCCAGAAGCTTGCTGAGCGCAGAGGCATTTGCCAATCGCCTTAATCCTAGCATGGTAAAATTGCCACCTGCCTGTGCCAGTGCCGCAGGCACCGGTGATTGGAGTAGAAATGGTCAGTAGAGAATTGCTCGAAATTTTGCGTTGCCCGAACTGTGTCCGCGAAAAAGATGGACTGTTAAAGCTTCACAAAGATGCCTGGCTGATCTGTCAGGATTGTGGCCGCAAGTACCCAATTGTGGATGACATCCCGGTCATGTTGATCGATGAAGGGGACAAATGGATCAATACGGCGCAGGATAAACTGCCCGTTCCGCCGCCCTCCAAGTAACGAGCCTTCCGTGTCATTGCTGGACGATCTGCTGGCGGACCTGGCCAGTGGAGATGAATCTCGTGCCGAAGCCGCCGCGTCAGAACTGGCGCAATTAGGCGACTCTGCACTCTTTGCATTAAGAGCTTTGTTGGAATCATCCGATACGGATCAGCGCTGGTGGGCGGTTCGGACTCTGGCGCAAATCCCTGGTGTTGATGCTGGTTTGTTTTTAGCTGCGTTGAGCGACTTTTCCGTCGAGGTCCGTCAAGCTGCGGCGTTGGCACTCGCCGCGCATCCGCTCGAGGAGGCCGCGCCGCTGCTCGTCCGGGCTTTGAACGATGCCGACAGCATGGTCGGGACTCTATCTGCAAATGCGCTCATCGCGATCGGCAAACCGGCTGTGCCCATCCTGCTTGGCGCATTGGAAAGCGCGTCACGATCTGCGCGAATTCACATGATGCGCGCGCTGGCGGAGATGCGAGATCATCGTGCCATCCCAGCTATGATGAAGGCCATGGAGGCAGATTCAGCCATGGTGAATTATTGGGCAAATGAAGGCCTGGAACGACTTGGCCTGAATATGGTATATATTAAACCTGAGTAACCTATGAAAAATATTCTAGCTGTCTTGAAAGATCTTTTGAAAAATATAAAACTCCCGAAAATGCAGAGACTGTCCGTGCGCCAGATGATTTTTTGGGGCGTTGTTGTGGTTGCAACCGTGGGACTGTTTATCCTTGGGCGCAGTTTTACTGCATGTTGGCGATTGACTTCCTTGCCTGGCATTCCGCTTTTCACGTGCTCGGGCGGAAGTGTGAACCCACTTTCCGGGAACCCGGTTGTCAATTCCCAGGGAACGCCTGTTGATGTGCCGCCAACGCCTGAACTTGCCGCGCCGGAAGTGCAATACCCACAGTGGGATGGCGCGAGCCGGATCAATGTTGTGTTCTTTGGCCTGCGTGGCGGCGATATTGCCAACTCAGATTGCCCACAATGTACAGATACGATAATTTTGTTAACCATCGACCCGGCTACAAAAACGGCGGGTATGATATCGATTCCACGTGACTTGTGGGTGAATATCCCCGGCTTTGGCTATAGCCGCATCAACACCGCCTGGACCAGCGGTGAAGCTGCCAAATTACCGGGCGGCGGCCCTGGCCTTGCAATGAAAACTGTTTCGCAGTTTATGGGCGTCCCTGTCCAATATTATGTTCAGGTAAGCTTTGATACCTTTGTCGCATTCATTGATAAGATCGGCGGCATTGATATTTATTCAGATGAGAAATTAGTGCTTGACCCCACCGGAGCGGGCAAGGACCATAAAGTCATCACGTGTTGTGGTATGCGTCATTTGAACGGTCAAATCGCCCTGGCTTATGCGCGTTGCCGCGATGAGTCCCAGGGATGTACCGATGGAGATGTAGGGCGCGCCAAACGACAGCAAAAGGTGATCCTGGCGGTTCGCGAAAAGGTTTTCAGCCCGGAGTACTTTCCCAAACTGATGGCTCAGGCGCCTGATCTTTACAACCTTTTTTCGGCAGGTATCCGTACAAATATTTCCCTGAACGATGCCATTAAGCTGGCTGTTCTGGCCAAGGATATTTCCCCTGAAAGCATTAAGCAGGGCGTGATCGATAACAGTATGACCAGTTTTGAGAATGTCGTACTGGCCGGCCAGAATGCGAGCGTTATCAGACCCGTCCCTGATAAGATCCGCCTTTTGCGTGATGAAATCTTTACTTCAGGCGGACCAGTCAGCCCGATCGCACAGGGCGATCCAGTGGCCTTAATGAAAGCTGATGTTGCTCGTGTGCGCGTCACGAATAACACGTACACCGCCCAACTCGACACCCGTACGGGCAACTTCCTGATCGCGCAGGGAATGCAAGTAACGGAGCTTGGTGCTTCCACCGGAGTTTCTGACCAGACCACTGTAGTTGTATATTCTCCCAAACTTTATACCTTGCGATATTTGATCTCTACTTTTGGCATAACGAGCAGTAACCAAATCATCTTCAAGAATGATCCGGCTTCGAGTGCCGATATCGAAATTCGAGTTGGGAATGATTGGGTGGCCAAACTCCCAGCGGGATATTAGTTCATAAAAATTCGCCGCAGTCATCGAACTGCGGCGAATTTTTATGGTTGTTGGAAAGTCAAATGCAATCCACCTGTGTAAGTTTGCCCGCCTGAGTCTGGACAATTAGGGGCGGTCAGGTTCGGCGCAGGTGTGCCAGCTTCAGCGACGCGCACTGTGTATGAAATACCGGCTTGCATAATGTAATCGGCATATCCATTCGCGATCTCAGGCTTTAAGCCGGTGAAAAAATGTTCCTCGCCGCCGCTCCACGAGATGATGATCTCCACACCAGGGATTTGATGGTTATGTTTGTCAACTACTGTGATTTGCATTAAGCCGTCTGTCAAATTGGAATTACAGACGGTGTCTTGCGCGATAAGAATATATGGCGCGCCGGGAGTCGGGACTGGGGTATGAGTTGGGCGCGGTGTGGGTGTAAAGACAATAGCTGGTGTGGATTCAATCGTGGGCGACTCAACCGGTATGGTAGGCGCAGCAGTTCCCGACCCGGTAGCGGCTGCCGTTGGTATAGCTGTCTTTTGGCTGACGGTTGCCATAGCGGACGGCTGGATCTGCGCCAAGCCGCCCAGTAAATTGGCTGCCAGTTGAGCGACTTGTTGAACGACATCAATAGATTCGCCCGCGGCTAACATGCGTTGGGACTGGGCGGTCAATGCCTGATTGGAGTCTGAATCGCCGAGCAAGGCAAGGCGGGCCTTGGCGCGTCCTAGATCATGAGTGGACGCGTAAGACGCAGCGATGGCGATTCGAAACTGATCTTTGAAATCCGCTCGCAAAGTATTGGGGGTTATATCGATATAACGAACGGGAGAAATCACCCACGCATACAGCAGTCCAAGAGAAAATCCAACTACGATGGCGATCAGCCATTCCCACGGAAAGCGCTTCACGGTGTGCTCTCAACGGCGGTGGGAACAGGCTGATAAGCCTGCATGGCGCGCGTCAGTTCCTGAAGCATGGAAATATCATTCGGGGCGTAACCGCTCGCCTGTCCGGTTTGAAGCGCTTGTGCCGAGATCGTGGCTGGCGCGTCACCACCGAAGATGGCGAGTCGGCGGGCGGCGAGTCCCGCATCCTGGTTTGCATGATATGTCTCTGCGACCATGAGCACATAGTCGGCGCGGTAATCAGCGCGCAGAGAGTTGGGGGTGGTGTCCACAAATTGGACGGGGCTAATTACCCAGCCATAAATCAGGCCGAGTGCGATGCCAATGATGATTGCAACGAGTGGGGGAATCCAGCGTGGCATGCTTTTATTTTGCCACAGTAACGTAAAACCCGACAGGTCTTAATGGCTTGTCAGGTTTGCTTCTTGAAATATCCGGGCAGGATACCGGCGGCACCCAGGGACACTTCCTTACCGTTGCTATCTTTCGATCCTGGCGGGGTTCGGCAGGCTCTGCCGCGCCGGGCCTGCCCGGACGGGTGCAAGGATAACCGAGGTGGGTACGACTGTCAATTAGCGGCTATTGTATGTTGGATGGGATGTAAAGAATTTCAGGCTCTGCAATCACGAACAAGCGTCCCCAACTCAAGTTGCCGTTTGCTTCTATGCAGGTTTGAAATGTAATGTGCCGCGGCCCGGTGTAGACTTTATGAAATAGATCGAGCGCCGTCAAATATTCGTGTGTGTTGAGGTCAATAAAATCGCTGTTCATGCTATAGGGCGATGTAGCTTGATAGCTATAAATATTTGTCACTACGAAATATTCGATCCGTCCATTACCATAAACTAATTGAATACGTTCTCCGGGCGTGAGCCAGGCGAAGTATTGACCGCTTAAGTTATTATGGGCCAGCAGACCGATATTGCCATAATCGGATGCCATGCGAAATTGGGTGATGGCATTGCGTTGTATTGAAACATATCCGGCATTGCTGGCAGGTTGCTGCACGACGGGAAATGCAAAGGCTCCTTCTGCATAGACACCGCGCAGTGTGGCGCCATTCCCATTGCTGACAGCCAGCGCAAAGCTGGTTAAGTTGGGGATAACAGGAGCGTCGGCTAGCGGCTCGGCTGAAACCGAATAATGAGGGATAAGTGTCGCTGAGACTAATAGAAACAGTACAAGGGTCAGAACGATGCGATGAGAAATTGTCTTGAGTGCCACGGAAATCTCTCCCTGATAAGGGCACCCGAGTCAGCACAGAGGCTGTTGGCATGATTTTTGGGGAAGTGAGGTTGTATTTTCATGTCGTTTTCGGCGGCCTGGCGATCATGGTCACTTGTCGTGACTGTAGATCCGTTGGCTTTGCGTCGCCGGCTTTCGCCGGGTTTGCCCTTATCGTACGAATAGCGGATTTGGATCTCTTGAAAAAAATGGCGAGCCTGTAAATTTACAGGCTCGCCGTAAAAAGAATATTATCTTCGGCGGCCTGGCAATCATAGTCACTTGTCGTGACTGTAGACCCATTGGCTTTGCGTCGCCGGCTTTCGCCGAGTTTGCCTTTGTTCGGATATTTTGTTCTGCCTACATTCTATATCATTTGCTTTATTTTGTGCTTTACGATTTCGTAATTTTTAGATTTCAGCATTGCAAGTATCGAACATGGTATTCCCGGCTTGAAAATGTAAATTCATCCACCCATTATATAATTTTGCCAATCTCAAGAAACCGCACTCTTGGACGGAGGATGATTATGGAAGTTACCGTCAAGGAATTTAAGTCTCGGTGACGAGGCGCGTGGATAACGCCACCGCACTGCAATTTACTCAGGCGCTGGATGCTCAGATGGATAAGGGCGTCTTCAATTTGGTTGTGGACAATTTCTTCATATTTTATAGAGAAAGTATAGTCTCAATCTTTCCCGAAATCAACAACGTGCCCGCTCGGGTCTTGGTACGCCCCAACAAAACGGAACTGCTCGAACACGGCGCTACAACTCACCCGTTAGCATCGGAGTGATCCCCACTATTCCCGCGAAAAATTCCTGGCTTTCATATCGGCTTCCATATCATCTGTGGGGTTAAATATTTGTCCAACGCTGACCACTTTTCTAGCGTTGTCAATGATTGCCAGTACCACCGGAATCCCGGCGTCTCTGGCGATATGATAAAAATCGCGTTTCCACTCACGGACATTGCCACGCGTGCCTTTGGTGACGATTCCAGGACTTCAACTTTCCAGCCCGTCATGCGCAAAATTGTTTTTGCAAGGAAATGAAGCGATGTGCTGAGAAGAGGGGTATTAAAAATCGTTATTTTCATTTGAGGCCTTTGTAGAAGGCAATAACACTGATTTGAGTTGGAAGTATCTCAAATCAACGGGCTTTGCGATTCTGTGGTTAAATACTCCTGTGAATTTGAAATCATCCCTTCGTTCAATTTTTTACCAAACCGAAAAGATTGTTCAACGCGCCCGCTTCGTGTCCTTGCCTGCGCCCCAAAATGGCTGGCCGATCCTGCTCGGCATTTCCTTTCCCAAAAGCGGCACGCATCTGCTCGACCAGATTTTGCTCGGCTTCTCAAACGCTGCGCCGTTTTCGCGTCACGTCGCATCCTTCTTCGCCAACTACGACGGCGAGTCCGGACGCAGGCGCGATGCCGATGAGACCCTCGCCTGGCTTCATTCTCTGCGTCCGCTCGATGTGGCCTCCGCACATCTTTTCTCTTCCCCCGAAGCCATCGAGTACGTCACTACGCCCGCTTTCGTGCCCTACTTCATCTACCGCGACCCGCGCGATATCGTCGTATCACATGTCTTCTACGTCACCGACATGGAGCCGAACCACGTCCAGCACAAATATTTTTCTTCTCTGCCCGATTTCGACACGCGCCTCAAGGTCAGCATTTTGGGACGGCCCGATACGGATGTGGAATTTTTCGACATTG
>Ga0172369_10007880_pt1 | contig 12246 bp, 9 predicted proteins | sample LakKiv25m_FD_114539 | JGI IMG/M metagenome (GOLD analysis project Ga0172369, IMG submission 114539) | Freshwater microbial communities from Kabuno Bay, South-Kivu, Congo - kab_022012_11.25m | ecosystem: Environmental > Aquatic > Freshwater > Lake | place: Democratic Republic of the Congo... | reverse complement strand
TGCAGTCTCAGCTCATATTCGCCGGGATAAATTCTGATCGAGTCCTCCAATGGGGTGGTGGCGATTTTGTGCTTATCCAAATAGACCGCGGCCCAGGGCGAGCATTGCACGAACAGCTTGCCGCGGACGTTCGAGCTCGATTTTGCAGTTGAGGCCGATGTGCTCGATTCCGTCACAATATCAGTCGCCTTGCTTTCGTAAGCCGATTGCTTTTCGGCTTGCTGTTCTTTCCTGGCGGATGGTTTTTCCGCAATGAGCGAATCGCTCAACATAACAGAACCGACCGGTTTTATAATCTGCTCTTCTTGAGGGCTGGTAGATTGCTTTTCCGGCCTGAAAATCATCGCAGCCAAAACAACGATTGCTAACAAGATCACCGGCACGGAAAAGTACAGAAGAAGGTGTTTCCGTTTTGCCCTTTTTGCCGGACTTGGTTTTAAGGGCAGAGCTTCATCGACCTTTTCACCCATCTCGCGCAGCACTGCCTCAGCCGATGCGGTTCGTTTGTTCTTACTGCGCTGCAGCAAGCCTTGGAGCACTGGCTGCACTGTCGATGGCGTTTGACCAAGGTCGCTGAACAACTGGGTTTCATCGCCGGTCAAAATATTGTTGAGCGTGGCGCTGACGTCTTTTCCGAGGAAAGGATTCCGGCCGGTGAACAATTCATAGGCCACGATTCCCAGCGCAAAAAGATCGCTTTGCGGCGTCAATGCCTCGCCGCGAATTTGCTCCGGCGACATATATCCGGGAGTGCCGACGATGGATGACTTGTTGGTGACGATCGAGTCGTCAGCAGTCAGCGCCAAACCAAAGTCGGCGATCTTGACTTGCAAATCCGGGCCGATGAGAATATTTTCCGGCTTGACGTCGCGATGGATGATTTGATGGCTGTGCGCAAATGCCAAGCCCTTGACGATTTGCAGGAAAATTTTGCTTTTCTCTTCAACCGAAAGCTGATTCTCCAGCAAAACCTCGCGCAGGTTGCGCGCTGGAAAGTACTCGAATGAAAGATAAAAGTTGTTTTCAAAGGTGCCAAAATCGAGCACCTTGATGATGTTGGGATGATCGAGCTTGGCCAGGGTTTTTGCCTCGCGCTGAAAACGCTGCAAGATGGTCTGATCGACAAGCGCGTCCTTGCACAGCGTCTTCAAGATGATCTGCTTATTGAGAAAGACGTGATTCGCCAAATAGACGGCGCTGCAAGCGTCCTTCTTTAGGCAAGAGATGATCTCGAACTTGTCGAAGAGAATATTTAGGTCATTATTCTGCATCAAGGTCTTTCGTGGTATACCGCCGGGTTAGACCTGTGAGGTCTCCGAGACCTCACAGGTCTACTTGTTTTCCATCTTCCTCAGTTTCAACTGCACCCAGCGCACCGAGACGCCCAGGGATTTGGCCGCCAGAGTACGATTGCCGGCGAATTCCTTCAATCTCTTCTGCAACAGCAATCTGGTGTAATCCTCTAACGAGCCGCTGAACTCATTATTTTCCTCTTCAAAGAGGACGTGTTCCGGCAGCAACTTGTTGCCATCGCAAAGAATGAGTGCCCGCTGGATGACGTTTTCCAATTGGCGAACGTTCCCGGGCCAATGATGATTCTCCAGCTTGTGCAACGCTGAAGGGTGCAGCCGAACAGTCAGCGCAGAGAATTTTCGTATGAAATGCTCCGCCAATAAGGCAACGTCCGTGCGTCGCTCGCGCAGCGGCGGCAGTGTGATGGGAAAGACATTCAGCCGGTAGAAAAGGTCTTGTCGAAACTTGCCTTCTTCCACGAGCTGCTTCAATTCCTTGTTGGTGGCGGCGATGATGCGGACGTTTACTTTTTTCACCTGCGGATCGCCGAGGCGAATGATTTCCTGGTTCTGCAATACCCGCAGCAGCTTGGCTTGCAGGGCCATGGAAATTTCCGCAATCTCGTCGAGAAAAAAGGTCCCGCCGGAAGCCACCTCGAAAAGGCCTTTTTTGTCCGTGACCGCGCCCGAGAAAGCGCCCTTTTTATAGCCGAACAGCTCGCTTTCCAACAGCGTGTCAGGAATGGAGCCGCAGAATTGCGCCAAAAACGGTTTGTCTTTTCTGGCGCTCAGCTTGTGAATGGCTTGCGCCGCCAAGTCCTTGCCGGTGCCGCTTTCGCCTAACAGCAATACGCTAGCGTCCGTTTTGGCAACGCGATGAATGAGCTGCGCCACTTGTTTCATGGCCGGGCTGTCGCCCAGCATGTCCGGCAGTTTTTGGCTCGCCGCCATTTGTTGGCGGAGGACTTGGTTTTCATCGCGCAAGGCTTCAGTGGCGATGATTCGATCCAACGCCAAAGAAACCAAATTGCCAAAGAAGCCGAGGAACTGCAAGTTCTCCTCGGTGAAAGCCTGACGATTTTGCCGGCTATCTACTAAGATTACGCCCCATGGCTGTTGGCTGAGAAAAACCGGCACACCAATGACCGATTTGATGCGATGAATCTGCACGCTGGCAAACTGCGACAAAGAGGGATCGCTTTGCACGTCGTGGTATAGACAGGGCTGCTCTTGCTCGATGACCTTGCCCAAGATGCCGGAAGAAAACTCGGAAAGATCGGTAACGTCCTGCTGCTCGATGTTGCGCCCGGCAATGATCGTGAATTCTCTGGAGTCTTGCGAATAGCGGGCAAACAGACCTCGCTCGGCATTGGTCACCTTGATGGCCAGATCAAGCGCCTCGGAGATGAGCGTGTCCTGATAAGTCGCCGCGTTCAGCAATTGGCTGATTTGATAAAGGGCGTCAAATTGTTCTTTGCGCAGGTCGGCGAGCTTGGATATGTCTGTTGGCAGTTGCATGTGCTATAATGGTCAAAAGAAATTGATTCGGCGTGGGCGACTTGACTTGCTCAGGTTGATGACGCCTAATGCGGCTGTCTGGCTGCTCACAGTGAACGAGGCCGGCTTGGAACGCGAGCGATTCTGAAATTCATCCATGCACCAGATCACCCAAAAATAATCTCCTTCCGGCAAAGGTCGGTCTACGGTGAAAGAGGTGCTGTCCCCGGAGATGTCGGAGGTTTGCCAAACCACTTGCGGCGGAATTTCATCGGCATAAACCTCTATGCCAAAGCTGACCTTGAAACCCGGATTGAAGGTTTTCCAACGCAAGGTCGGCGCAGCCGGGACAAGCTGGTAGCCGGAAGGGGTGGTGAATTCGACTTCCTCGTGAATGACGCGTTTTATGCCGCCGGTGCCCAAGAGGGCAAGGCGACCGAACCTGTCCCGAACGTTTATATCAAAGTCAGCGCCGATTGTTTGATCCAGGGAGCGAACGTTCAAATCATAAATCGTCAAGTTTTTTTCATAGAATCGGCTATCGACGTTGTAAGCGAGATATTTTTTGAATTTCAAGCCGTTGCATTCGAGGTATACAGAGTCAATGTCACCATCGCCATCCGAGACTTTGACCTTGGTGACCGCCTGAAAGCTTTGCCGGGATGGGTACTGGTGCGTGACGATGCTGTATATCAGCATATCTTCCAGTTTCGGTTTGGAATTCAAAAGCATGTGCACAGAAATGCGCTTCTGGTTTTGCCATTCGACAAAAAAGGAATCGGCCCAATAATCGTTGTGAGAAAAGTGCAGCCAGCCGTCCACCGGTTTGATGTCCTCAAAGGCAAATGCACCGCTGCCGTCAGATGCGATGAATTGGTTGGTATTTTCCCAAATGATGGTAACGTTCGGAATGGCTTGGTTGGGGATGGAGAGAGTTTGGACTTGGCCTTCCAAGCTAACAAAGGGACTGTTGGGATTTTTCGGATCAAGAGGATTGTTGCGCGGCGCGTCGCAATGCAGATGCAGGATGAAGATCAGCACCCAAATCGGCCAGAGGATGCGAATATGTTTTTCTGCCTTGCGCATCAAAAATGAAAAGCTAATTTTGGGTTAGTTAGAATAGCCCCATAAGATGATCGCCCATCAATCCTTGGCAGGCTGCAAGCACAAATGTAGAGTATAAGGTTGAGGGAGTTCACCCATTAGGATTACATGGTTCCGAGAAGCGTTATTTCAAGAGGGCTAATGAGTTCCATCACGGGAAGATGCCGCGCTGGTTCAAGGCTTTGGCGACCCGATCCACGGCGATCATCATGGCAGCGTTGCGCAAATCGGTTTTTTCTTGCTTGGCGACGTCCCAAACAGACTTGAAGCTGGCGCTCATGACCCGCTGCAAACTCTGATTCACTTCGTCTTCATCCCAGAAGAATGACTGGATGCTTTGCACCCATTCGAAATAGGAAACCACCACGCCGCCGCAGTTGGCCAAAATATCCGGCACAACGTACTTGCCTTTGTCGATGAGGATTTTTTCCGCCGCCGGCGTCACCGGTGCGTTGGCGGCCTCGATGATAGCCTTGGCCTTGATCTTCTCCGCATTGTCGGTGGTAATCTGCTGCTCAATCGCAGCGGGAATCAGCACGTCCACGTCCAACTCCAAAAGGTCGCCGTTACTTAGCTTATTTACACCGGAGGCCTCGAATCCTTCGAGATTGGAGTGAGCCGAATCTTCCTTGAACCGTATCATCTCGCTGATCGGCAGGCCTTTGGGATTGTAATAGCCGCCGCTGAGATCGCTGATGCCGACGACATTGAAACCGACCTTGCGCAAAAGATCGGCGCAAACGGAGCCAACCTTGCCAAATCCCTGGATGGCTACTGTGGTGGCAAGCGGCGTTTTGCCCAAACGACTGATGATTTCCTGAGTATTGAACATAACCCCACGGCCGGGAGCTTCACTGCGGCCAACGGAACCACCCAGATCGAGGGCCTTGCCGGTAACGATGTCGAGAACGGTACGCCCTTCCAGCATGCTGACGGTGTCCATGATCCATCCCATGGTTACCGAGTCGGTGCCGATGTCCGGCGCAGGGATGTCGCGACGCGGACCAATGACCGGCAAAATGCCGACTGTGTATCTTCGCGTAAGCCGCCGGTTCTCTTCGCGGCTGATCTTGGTCGGATCCAACTGGATGCCGCCATGGGCGCCGCCAAACGGTATGTTGACCACGGCGCACTTCCAGCTCATCAGCATGGACATCGCGATCGTGCTGTCCAAGGTCACGTTTGGATGATAACGTATACCGCCTTTGCAGGGACCGCGGGCGCTGGAGTGGTGCACGCGATAACCGGTATAGACTTCGGTGTGGCCGTCGTCCATTTCCACAGGTATTGCCACGGTTAAGGCCTGCTCAACATGTCTCAGAACGCGATGGGTACTTGCATCCAACTTTAAGCTCGCAGCCGCCGCATCAAGCTGTTCCAATACCATTTCTAAAAGACTATTTTTGTCCATAACCTTCCCTTCCGCAACTGGCATGTAATGCTGCCTTTCCTAAACCCGGATTGAGGAAAAAAGAGTACACCAAAATTGGCTTCCGATTCTTTTCTCTCGAATCATCCCGAAAGTTTTTCCTTTCTCAGAAGAAATAACTTTTCGTTTGTAACAGTATGATTTTTGATTTGGCGACCATCCTTAGTTTCACGCGGCTTGTTAGCCAATAGATATCGGCAGATTTCCCGACCAATCAGGTCATGCGCGCGCGGATTGATGTGAAAATCCTGCTCATAGTAGAGTGCTTGTTTTTCGGCTTCCTTGCGCAATAAAGGGCGGAGATCCAACGCCTCAATTCCCAACCTACGGAGTGCCGACAGCAGCGAATCCGTCAAAGCGTCTTCCAAAGAGGCGGGCTGATCCTCCTCAATGTAATTAATTTTATGCAAAAATGCGGACTGAATTTTTGCCGCTCTGGGAGATTCTATTTGAAACCTGGTCGGAATGGGGACGACGATGAGCCGAAATCCCTGCTGCTCTTGTTCTGCCTTGAATTGAGATAGAACATATTGCACAAGCTGTAACGAGGTTTTTCGAGCCTGAGGAAAGTAGTGAAAGAAGGTCATTTGTGAAATCGATTGCACCGAAGCAGCGCGGTTAATGTTGGTAATTCTGAACAAGTCTAAGAGGTACTGCAAAAAATCCCCGCGAGAGATTCCTGGCATAGCCGCAGTATTTCGATAAAAAATGACCGCACGGGTGACGTGATAAGATATTCTTTTCCAGAATCTGCTGCCAAAAACTATATAGTAGGCATAGCTATGAGAGAGCCAGGTATTGGTGAATCCTGGTTTCGCGTAAAAAAAGAAGTCCGGCGGCAGCTCGCTGATACTCCCATCTGAATTCACTTGGCAAAAAGGCCGGTCGTCCCGGCGGTACATGTCAAAGAAATCATTGCCGACATAGAGCCCAATGACCACGATGTCCGGGCGCAGCGGCTTGATGCGATATTGGTAAGCGCGGAGATACTGGAATGGCGAGTACTTGCCCGTGCCGGCGTTGATGACTTCATAACTGCGACCGTCTCGCTGTTCGTTGAGATGGTGTTCCAATCGGTTGGCGTAGGATTCGCGGTTCCAGCACACCCCATCGGTGTGGCTGTCGCCCAACACGACGATACGGATCGAGTCGCTTTTTTCGATGCGCGTGTCATGGTCTTCGCGAAAGCCAAGATTGTTGCCGCGATACAAAAAATGACCGTCTGGATGCTCGGGAAAGATAGATTTTTCGCTGTAAAAAGCAGGGATAGAAAACCCTGTCTCGTAGTTACCTTCTACCCACTGAATGTTCACGATGGGGAAAACACGACAAACGATCTCGATGAGCAAAATGAGGCCCGCAAAAATCGCCAGATTGGCTGCCAGCAAAATTCCAATTTTTTGTAGACGTGTGAGACGAAGAAACAAGTCGTTCGCCTTTATCTTGTCGTCCTCTAATAGCTGCGGTTGGCCATGCCTTGATCTTTCACTTCATACTTGGACGGACACTTTAGCAGCAGCTTGCTCGCAATCAGCACGTGGGTGCTGTCCAATTGTCCTTCTGCTACCACCTGCTGAGCTTGTGCCAATTGGTCGGGCATGATGCCCTTGTAAAAGACGTTCAAGGTGTCGCCGGCTTCGGCCATGGCGAAACGTAGCTCGATCTTATTCGCATCCCAATCGATAGATTGTGGCACTACGTAGCCGGTCACGCGCAAGCCTTCGCCTACAGGAGGCTTGGTCTTGGCGTGCAGCTCAGAGATGGTGAGATAATACACCGCATTGTCCTTAAATCCGCCCACAATGAGGTAAGCCAGAGCCGCGACAATAATAACGACCCCGATGATTATCTTCGGTTTCATGTGTACTCCTCTTTCTGAACGATTCGGCTTCTGGTCTTGTCGGCGTGGCGTGGAACATGGCCGTTCGCTCGACTTCAATTTAATGAATCGCATAGAGTTTGTCAAGCAATGAAAATTTTCTGTTGCTTTGAGGATTTGTTTTTTGTATTCTCTCTGCGTCACAAGCTGTTTGCTGTTGCCGGTCATTCCGTTTATACCAGGAAGAAAGGCTTCTAATCATTGAAAGAAGCGAAGGGTAGAATTCGGTAGGAGGGAAATGCTCATGCAAACAATGCTTTTCAAGACGGGTTTGATTTTTTTGGTGTTTTTTGTAGTCGTGCTGTTTTCGGGGGATAGATTGAATTCTTTCTACGGCAGATTCGGCGATGCTGATCAGATCCATTCCGGGCTGCTGTTAGGTCTTTTGTTTCTTGGACTGGCTTCGATTGCACTTGCGTTTATCCGCACGCTTATAGGGATTTTGTTGTTTGCTTGCATTGTGGTCGCGGCATATCTCATCTATCATTATCGGCTGTTGGAATTTTTGAAATGAAACGTCCAAACTTGTGAGGATTGCAAGACCTCACAAGTTTTATCATTTTTTTATTCGGAGGAAGAGTCGTGATACGCTTCGCGGTGTTAGGGTATGGATTTATGGGCGCCGGTCATGGGGCTACTTTGAAAAAGAATCCCCGTGCAAAAGTGGTGGCCGTCATCGAGACCAATCCGGAAAAGTTGCGTTCCGTTACCGAGGGCAACATTGAGCGATCCGGGGCGGATAATTTGCTCGAAGGCGTCCACCTCTACAAGTCATTGGCAGAGATGCAGGGCAAAGAACAGGTGGATTGCCTGGTCGTCTCACTTCCCACCTACCAGCATCGGGAATTCACGGTTCAGGCACTGCAGGCGGGATTGCACGTGGTGTGCGAAAAGCCCATGGCTTTAGCTCTGCGGGATTGCGATGCTATGATCGAAGCTGCCGAGAAACATAGCCGACAGCTATTCGTTGCCCAATGCATCCGCTTTTGGCCGGAATACGAAGCTCTCAAGCGCATCGTGGATTCCGGTGAGCTGGGTAAGCCGATTTCTTTCCTTTTCCGTCGCGTCAGTGCTCCACCCTTTTGGGCCGGACCGCAAAGCTGGTTTGCTGATCCCCAAAAGAGCGGAGGCTGTGTTTTCGATCTGCACGTCCATGATGTGGACTTTGTTCATCATCTGCTCGGCAGGCCTAATTCTGTTTTTTCTCAGGGGATCTTTAATAGCAGAGGCGGTAACGAGGCGGTTATGACGCAGTACAATTTCGATTCAGGAGTGATTTGTTGCGCCGAAGGAAGCTGGATCTACCCAGCCGGATTCAAAATGGCTTACACAGCCGTCTTTGAGAATGCCAAGCTGGAATATGACAGCAATCTCTCACCCAGCCTGTCGCTGACCCGCAAAGGTGCGACGGCTGTGGAGACTATGCCGGTGCCGCCGGGTGATGGTTACGAGCACGAGTTTGCCTATTTCATCGAATGCCTGGAAGCCCACACGGCGCCGGAGAAGATACTCCCGCAAAGCGCTCGCCAAAGCATCGAGATCGCCCTCGCCGAAGTCAGGTCCATGAAAGAGAAGAGGGTGGAACGACTTTAGGCTGTTTGCCTGTATGCACATGTTGAAGGAACCTGGGCAATGGAACGCTAACCCGTGCTTGTAGCGACAACCAGAAAGCAAATCCTGATGCCGAAGAACAATCTACATGACAGCTTCATCATTTGTTCCTGCCTCTTTTTTCTGCTAAATTCTCTTTCGGCTTCGGCCGGCCCCGCCCTGTGGCGGCATATCTCTTTAGGCCAGCCGGTGATTGAAAAAGGCGTGCATCTGCTCAACTGGCAGGACGGCCAATGGCGCATTACGCAACTGGGCGGCCAGTCATGCATCGAGACGGTTCGCAATGGATTGGCCAATTCAGCCTATCTTTATTTTGCCGTGGACGATGATTACGTTTTTAGTGACGCTTTCGATGTCTTTGTCACTGTAGAATACTTTGATCGCGGCAGCGGCCAATTTCATCTTCAATACGACGGTAATGCCGGTCCATACACCGATGGCGGAAGTAAGCCGCTAAGCAGCTCGAATTCCTGGTCAAAGCACACCTACGTCCTGCCGTCTCCGAGCTTGACCAACAGACAGAATGGCGGCGCCGATTTTCGTCTCGCCATCTTGGATACCACGATTGCCCCCCTCGCCGTGAAGAATGTCTGGGTGTGGCGAGCGCCAGGATCGAACATTGCCCCCAAGCTACAAGATTTTACCGGCGAGACTTTTAGTGCCACTGACGATCTGGTGTTCATCTATTATTTCTACTGGTATGACATCTACTCCGGCGCTCACATCTGGGATAATGCGGAGCAGACCGATGACGCGCTGCAAGATCATCCGGCCTCTATGGAGGATTTTAGCTGGAAGTCGGTGGCCTGGCACAAACAGGAACTGTTGGACATCATGGCTGCCGGCATTGATGTGATTTTGCCTATTTACTGGGGCTCCGCTCGGGAAATGGAAGGGTGGTCGGTCGAGGGATTAGTCAAATTGCTTCAAGCGGAAGAGGAGCTTATTGCCGAGGGCAAGAATCCGCCCAAGATCGGAATGTTTTTCGACACCACAACGCTTTTCTACGGCGAGTACATTCTCAAAAGCGGGGATGGGCAGACCGATCTCTCCACGACCTTGGGAAAGGCGTATTTCTTCAAACATCTGCGCGATTTTTTCTCTCTCATTCCGCCTGCCTTGTGGGCGAGAATTGACGGCCGGCCAGTGGTTTGGCTGTACGCCGCAGCCTTTGCGAAAAATGCAAGTCAGTCACTGGTCAATTATGTCAATGATCGCTTTGCCGCTTCATTTGGCGGCTTGCAGCCTTACATCGTCCGTGAGATTTCTTGGAACTTGAACACACAAAAAGACTATGCTTGGGGAGCGGCGCTCAATGGTGCACAGCTTTTTGGCGCGGCTTCTGTTGGTCCGGGCTATAACGACTCGGCAGTTCCCGGCCGCACGACGCCCATACGGGAGCGGGAGAATGGCGATTTCTACCGCCGTAATTGGAGCACGGTTTTGGGATCGGGTCGAAATCTGGTGGTGGTGGAAACTTGGAATGAGCTCCATGAAGGCACCGACATCTGCAATAGCCGCGAATACGGGCGCCAGTACATCGACCTGACCGCCGAGTACTCCCAGACTTTCAAGCAATCCACCAAGTGGTCTTCGTTTCAACCGCAAGGGTGGATCCAGACGCTTCACCCGAATTGCAGCGTAAAGGTGCAAGATAAAACCTTTGGCCTCAAGCCCGCGACAGTCCAATGCAGCTATACAGATGACAACGGTGCAAGCTGGCATGCTTGGCCGGCCACCTGCACTGGCGCCAACGGCACGACCGAATCTCAGACCGTGAGCGCCGCGAACATTCCTTTCGCCGGGAGCGCCCGGCCGTTGTCGACACGCAATCACGTACGGTTTGCTATTGTAAACGCACGTGGCGATTCGGCCGTCAGCCCAAGCTTTCCTGTTTACAACGGCACGGCGCCGGATTTTGCGGCTGAGATAAGACTCGGTTCCGATCCAAAAGGCAACGGGATTCGTCAGCGCTACCATCGCAACGATGACGGCTGGAGTGCCGACACCAGCCTATTGGGCGTGCCCTGCAGCTATAATTTGGTCAAGAATCCAAGCCCCTATCCCGGTCGCTATCTCTATTTCGACGTGGAAGACAGCCTTATTTTCGCCGGCACTTCTCCGGAGATATGGCTCACCGTTGACTATTATGACACCTCCGCCACCGGAGCCATCGAGCTGCAATATGACAGCCCCGGCAGCACCCTTTCTAACTGGTACAAATCCGGCGGCTCCGTTGCGGTCGCCAATACTCGCAAGTGGAAGAGCAAAACCTTCCATCTCAACGACGCTTATTTTGGCAATCGGGAAAACGGCAGCTCTGATTTTCGCTTTTACACCAGTGGGGTGATGTTCCTTAGCCGAGTCTTTGTGAGCAATCGGGAAACCTCCGGCGTGCAGGAATCCCGCCGCTCCCGGGAGAAGGAGCCAATACTATTCGGCCTTGAACAGAATTACCCCAATCCGTTCAATCAAACCACAACCATTGCCTACCATCTTTTCAAGGATGCGAACATCAATCTTACCGTCTATGATATCGGCGGGAGGCGAGTTTGCACTTTGATCAACGAACGGCAAGCAGCCGGTCGGCACCAATTTCAATGGGACGGGCAATCCGACTTTGGCCCAATTGCCTCGGGATTGTATTTTCTGCGGCTTGCAACGGAGAAAGAACAATCAGTTCGCCGGCTATTGTTTTTGCGCTGAGCTACTTAGCAAATCACAACTGAACGATAGGAGAGAGGGAAATGAAAAGAGCATTCGCACTCCTGCTGGTTTTTAGTTCCGCACTGTTTGCATTGGACAAGATTCCCACCTATTTAGACCCGCCAGTTGATATATATTTTACTGATTGGCTCCTATGCGGCCCCTTTCCGAATCCTTTACCGGAAGGCATCCGGGAATACCGATTTGACGAGACCTCCCTCGGCTTCTATCGTGACTATTTGCTGGCAGCCGGCGGTGAAGGCAAAATCCGCCCACAGGAAGGGATGAGCGTCAAGCATCCCGATGGCAGCAAAAAAATCTGGCAGCGCTACCACGGCTATTTTGGCCTCATCCCGTTGGATGAAATCTTCACTCCCAACGTGCAAACAGTCGCTTATGCTGCCTGCGAGGTGCAGTCATCGATCACCCGACCGGTGGTGCTCAGCATTACTTCCAACGACGGTGTGCGCGTTTGGCAAAACGGTCAGCTCATTTTGGATCACAATATCGGCGGCACCGAGGAGCCGGATCGTGATCTCGTGCCCATCCTCTTGCTGCAAGGCGAGAATCATTTTCTCGTCAAGATCGCCAATGGCTTTGGCATGTGGAGCTTTCAGTTCCGTTTTTTGGATTTGGCCAAGACCGCCTATGATTTGTTGCCCAGGGCCTATCTATTCAGCCGCCCGGAAATCCGGAAAACCGTTGATGGCTGGGAGATATTTGTCGGG
>Ga0172369_10007873_pt1 | contig 12258 bp, 9 predicted proteins | sample LakKiv25m_FD_114539 | JGI IMG/M metagenome (GOLD analysis project Ga0172369, IMG submission 114539) | Freshwater microbial communities from Kabuno Bay, South-Kivu, Congo - kab_022012_11.25m | ecosystem: Environmental > Aquatic > Freshwater > Lake | place: Democratic Republic of the Congo... | reverse complement strand
TGCTCAGCTATCTTCTGGTCATGTTCTCTCTGGAGCTGGGTTTTCTTGGCTTGGGCAGCTTGTTTCTTAGATTCTGCGGCATTTTTCGCATCGGCTATCTTCTGGTCACGCTCTGCCTTAAGCTGGGCTTTCTTATTTAAGGTATCTTGTTTTTTGGCTTGAGCAGCTTCTTTCCTGGCTTCAGCTGCCTGTTTTGCATCAGCTATTCTTTGGTCGCGTTCCTGTTGGGCATGGGTCTTTTTGTCCAAAGCAACTTGTCTTCTTGATTCTGCGGCTTCTTTTTTGGCGGCAATACGCTCGTCGCGTTCCTTCTTTAGCTGGTCTTTTTTGGCCTGGAGCTCGTTTTCTCTTTCAGCCAGAAGCTGGTTGCGTTCTTTCTGGATTTGATCTTTCTTGGCCTGAGCAACTTGTCTTCTTGATTCTGCGGCTTCTTTTTTGGCGGCAAGGCGCTGATCGCGTTCTTGCTGTAATTGGTCTTTTTTGGCCTGGAGCTCGTTGTCACGCTGGTCGCGTTCCCGCTGTAATTGATCTTCTCTGGCCTGGGCTGCTCGTCTCCTGGATTCTGCGGCTTCTTTTTTGACAGCAATGCGATGGTCGCGCTCTTGCTGGAGTTTTTCTTTTTTGGCCTGGAGCTCGTTGTTTCTTTCAGCAAGGCGCTGGTCGCGCTCTGCCTTGAACTGGGCTTTTCTGGCCCGGGCAGCTTGTCTTCTGGATTCTGCGGCTTCTTTTTTGGCGGCAATACGCTCGTCGCGTTCTTTCTGGAGTTGTTCTTTTTTGATGATAACGCTTTCTTGATCTTCAGCAGAAAACGCTGTAACTACCGGGGAAACAAAATAACAGCTGATAAATACCAGGCAGAAAATAAGAGTAATGCGGAATAATTTTTTAAGAGTAAATTTTTGAGAAAAAGGTAAGTCTTGAATATTAACCACTCAACCTGCCTTTTGTTTGTATAAAAACGTGGATACGGTTAGTATCTTTTTAACACAAATGATTATATTCTGTCAAGAATTATTTTTTAAAAAAATTTCTAAAACAAACCATGCATGCTACTGTATGAAATACCTCAACCACAAATACACCGCACTAATGATAATGGATAGCAGCATAAGTGGAAAACCATAGCGGGTAAATTGCAAAAAAGTGATGGGGTATTTGTTTTTTGAAGCTATTTTCGATACTACCACATTAGCAGAGGCGCCTATCAATGTGCCATTGCCCCCTAAACACGCGCCCAAAGCTAACGACCACCACAACGGTTGAGCAATGTGGCTGGTAATAAAAACCTGGTCATTAATACCTTGCGCATGCGAAATGGTGCTAATAACATTTTTTATTAAAGGAATCATTGCCATAACAAAAGGTATGTTATCCAAAATGGATGAAAAAAGCGCGCTGGCAAACAGGACAATCATGCAAAGTATAAAGGTATTGGTGCCTGCTATAGCCATAATTTTGTCTGCAAGAAATGAGATAAACCCATTATACTCAAGTCCGGCAACAAGCATAAACAAACCAATAAAGAAAAATATCACACCCCATTCAATATGCATCAAATCCTTGTCTATTTCCCCCTTGCAGACAAGGACCATGAGCATCGCTCCGCACAAAGCGATAATACCAGGCTCTAATCCTGTAAGCGTATGAGTAACAAAGGCTAGCAGGACCAGGCTTAATACAATAAGAGAGCGTTTCATGTTTTTTGAATCCACTATCGCAAGATGCGGCAGGGAACCAGTGACTCTGACTTTAATTTGCTCTGTTATATTCCAGCGTTTCCGAAAAAACAAATAAATAATTATAACTGTGACCGCTAAAATTAGAATTACACAAGGGGTTAGATTAATCAAAAAATCATTAAAAGAAAGCTTTGCCTGGGAGCCTATCAATATATTAGGAGGATCTCCTATCAGAGTCGCGGTGCCGCCGATATTGGAGGCAATGGCCTCAAGGATTAAAAAAGGAATGGGAGAAATCTCCAGGATTTGAGTAATGAGTATTGTTACCGGCGCCATAAGAATTACGGTAGTCACATTGTCCAGAAAAGCAGAAATAACCGCCGTAATAACGATAAACAGGATCATGATATGCATGGGATTGCCATCGGTTTTCTTGGCTATAGTCATGGATATCCATTCAAAGAAACCGGTTTTAGAGAGCACATTGATACAGACCATCATGCCGACTAAAAGAAATATAACATTGAAATCAATGGCGCCAGCCGCTTCATGAAAAGGTATAAGGCGTAATAAAAGCATCAGAAAAGCGCCTATAATGACAGCTATTGTCTTTTCTAATTTTTCGGTCGCAATAAGCAGGTACACAACCGCGAAAATAGTCCCTGAAAGTATCATTCCCATATGTATCCTATTAGAAAAATAATATCTTATCTACGATTGAAAATCTGTCTATTTCTCCCAGGAGATACCCGTCCTCCACCACAAAAAGCTTCGGCTTATTTTTGACCGTAAGCTGAAAAATTATTTCAACCAGGGTCGTATCTTCTGAGATAGCCGTGCCCTTGCTTTTTAATATATCTTTAACCGCCAGGCTGTGTTTTATCTTAAAATATTTCTCAAACGGGTCAAAATGCCTCACAAAAGAAACGGTATTAAGTTGATGAAAAAAATCCGGTATACTGTATTCGAATATATTAAAACACGATATCTCGCCGTAAAACCTATTGTCTTTGTCTACAACCGGTATTACATCATAGTGATTGATGTGCATCTGCCTTGCGATATCTTCCACATGAGAATCTAAATGAGCTACTACTGTAACCGGCCTCATAATATCATGAGCAAAGATTATGTGGGTCGTCTCGGCACCCGGCATCGAAAATTCTTTTATGATATCTTCCGGAGTCTCCCCCTTGAAGAGCATCTCAACATTTTTATCCTTACTCGCCAGGCGCGCCACTGCCGCCATCGTTTGTAAAATAATATACGGCTCTTCCTGAGAAGAAATCATCAAACATATAAAATATACGGGTTTCTTATCAATGCTGTCAAAATCTACCCCTTTACGGCTAATGCCTAAAGCCACCACAAATTCTCCCCATCCTTTAATACGCGCATGAGGGAAAGCAATCGAACTGCCTACGCCTGTGCTTTGCAATTTTTCCCGCTCAAGAATCTGGTGTAATGCTTCATTTTTATCTATAGCGCCGCTACGCAGAGATGCGATACTGAAGATTTTATCAATCAATTCTGATATTACCTCAGTTTTAGTATTGCCCCGCAGGTCAGTAATGACGGCTTCTTTCTTTATGTATTTAGCTATATCTATTGCCATAATATTCTCATTAGCATATCCTTATCTATCTAAACATACCTTTTATATCACTAATTTTGGAGGTGTCAAGAAGATATTTATTTCGTTTTCGTTTTTATTTATCTCTTCTACCACTTTAACTCTTTCACGATTGTTTCGGCAGCAATCCTGTGACCTAAACCATTCGGATGAATAGAATCCTTAAAACTTACCCTTAATGCTTCCAATCCATAGCTTTTATAATATTCTATAAGATCTATGAAGCTCCAGTCAAATTCTTCGCACCATTTTTTTATTAATGCTGACATCCTGGCGTCGTGCATAGCCGTAGATTTAACAAGATGAGGGAAAACCACCACCATAACAGGGATCCTTTGTGATTTTGTTAATGTATACAGTTTCTTAAAAGCTCCGTGTATTTTGTCATCCCCGAGCAGGCAATATTTAATACGAGGGCTCAGTTTATGATGTTGTAATAATTTTATCGAGTATTCATTTATAAATCTTGCTATTAGCAATCTTTCTGTAAAGAATTGATTAAAAGGAATTGAAGATAAATACGGAATCCCGGTTTTATAAAAAACCAGTAAAAGCTGCCCATTTATTTTTCTTATCTGTTGATAAGACTCTGCATCGTCATTCTGGCAATAAGCGACTATTACCAGGTTATGCCGTATATCTTTACAGTATTTTTCATAAGCTGTAACCTCCTGAATTGTGCTCCATCCGCCACTAGCACACACCAAAATGTCAAAGTCAATATCCGGATAATTACGTTGCAAAATATCTTTCATAATTTCTGCAAATTTCAATTCGCCTTGTTGCAACCCTCCTCCTCCAGTAATTGAATCACCTACTATGACTATCCTATATATATTTGAGATGTTTTGAGTATTCTCGAGTAATGAATCTTTTTTTGCCTTTATTAAATTATCTAAGATATGGCTAGCTATAAAGTTTAATTCATTTCCAGTATCCTTTTTTATGCGTTTTTCATCAAGTTGAATAAAATATTCTATGCCATAAAAACTATAATTTCTTAAATAAATTTCTCCTGCAGCAATAGTGATTAAAAATATAGAGAGAATGACGGTAAAAATTTTAAAAAACATTATAATATTCCTCTGAACAACAAGGTTATTCTTTTTTTACCGATTAATTATATCATATCAAAAAATAACACCTCGACTGTTTGACATCTTTAAAGATAAAATAGCCTGACTTTTTCGGTCAGGCTGTTTTTACGTAACTTTCTAATTTTCAATGAGTTACGATTACAGTGGCTGGGACGTGTGGATTCGAACCACAATAGCGAGATCCAAATTCTCGAGTCCTACCATTGAACGACGTCCCAAGATCGTCTTTCGTCAATCGTCGCTCGTGACTCGTAACAGATAACTGACGAACTACGATTCACGAACGACAAAAATTTATTTTTTATCCTTCTCCACCCCATACGCATCAAGAATCTTTTTTTGGATATACTCTCTCGCCTGCACAGTAATAGGGTGTGCTATATCTTTATGTTCTGACTGCCTCAGGTCATGCTCTGCTTCATGGGCCGGAGCAGCTGTCTGGATTGAAACAGGAAGCTGAGAGCCGCATTCATTGCAGAATTTACTGTGAACCACATTTTTATGATTACATTTAGGGCATGGTTCTTTTATTTTACGGGACGGCATTGCAATAAAAAGCCCTGATTTGCCTTCTATGATTTTTATATTTCTTACCACAAAAGCATTGTCAAGAGTTATAGTAGCATAAGCCTTTAATTTGTTGTTTGCGCCTTCTTTCTGGAAGATCCTGACCTCAGTTATCTCCATAGATGCCTCCTTTATAAGTCTTTGCTAAAAAAACCTCTATATTAATGTTTCCTGAGATTTTCTTAAAAACTTTTTCCGCATCTCCTTTAGTTTCAAAGGAACAAAAAACCGTCGGCCCGCTTCCTGACAGAAGGCTGCGCTTTACGCCTGCTTCAGCCAACAAAGCTTTTACCTTTATTATATGAGCGGCGTTTCCGGCAAGGACGTTCTCGAAAATATTGTAATAATTTTCTTCGAGCGCTGTTACGCTTTTTGTTTTAAGTGCGCAAAGAGCGCTTTTAATAGAATGTTGCTTGCTGGAAAAGCTGGATCTATCTATTCTTTTATACATCAACCTGGTTGAAAGTGAGATAGAAGGTTTAATCACTATATGAAAAAGAACTTTATCTAGATTTATTCTTTCTAATATTTCCCCTGCGCCTCTAGCTACAGCAAAAGAGCTATCCCGCATAAAAAACGGCACATCCTTGCCAATATTGCACGCTATAGCAAAAAGTCTTTTTGGGGGGATGCCCAGTTTAAAAATTTCGTTTATTGCTTTTAGGACAGCAGCTGCATCGGAAGAGCCGCCGCCTAAACCAGCTGAAACAGGAATCAACTTTTTAATTTTTATATCCAGATTCAACTCTACCCCGGCTTCTTTAAAAATCTCCCTGGCTGCTTTATGAGCTATATTCTCCTTGCCCTGGCTGCAATTGGACGGGAGAGTCCTGACTCTTAAGCCTTTGCCTTTTTCCTTTATTATTATTTCATCCTTTAAATCTATTTTTTCAAAGATCGTTTCTATATTATGAAACCCGTCAGGCCGCTTTTCCAAAACATCCAGGTAAAGATTCAGTTTGGAAGGAGCAAAAACTCTAATTTCACGCATAAGTGCCTCAAGCTCAAGACCAGGTCTTGATCTTAGCTATTCCCATGCTCAAGACCTGGTCTTGAGCACAGTTATTTTCTGGAGAGGGCTTTTTTGGCTGCTTTTGCAATATCTTCGGCTGTGAGGCCGAAAAGTTTAAATAGTTCTTTTGGGTCTCCTGATTCTCCGAACCTGTCTTTAACGCCTATAAATTCCATAGGCACTGGATAAGCTTGCGCCAAAACTTCGCTCACAGCGCTGCCCATTCCTCCGGCTATAGCATGTTCCTCGGCACTGACAACCGCGCCTGTTTCTTCTGCAGCTTTAATTATAATATCCTTATCTATAGGCTTAATCGTGTGGAGATTTATCACTCTGGCTGAAATATTCTCTTTTTCCAGCGCACAAGCTGCGCATAATGCCTCATACACTTCTACGCCGCAAGCTATAATCGTAACGTCTTTGCCGTCTTTTAGTAAATTAGCTTTGCCTATCTTAAAGCTGTCTTCTTCTTTAGTTATTAAAGGTATACCGCTTCTGCCAAGCCTGAGATACGCAGGGCCTGTATAAGAAGCGCTGGCAATAGTCGCCTTTTTTGCTTCTAATGCATCGCACGGCACTATAACAGTCATGTTCGGCAAAATCCTCATCAAAGCAATCTCTTCGTTAGCCTGATGAGTAGGCCCGTCTTCCCCGACTGATATGCCGCCATGCGTGCCGACTATTTTTACGTTTGTTTTCATATACGCAATGGAAACCCTTACCTGATCCCAAGCTCTTCCTGCGGCAAACGCCCCGAACGTACAAGCAAAAGCCACTTTGCCTGACAACGCCAAGCCAGCTGCTGTACCCATCATATCCTGTTCGCTCACGCCCATTGAAAAAAATCTTCCAGGGAATTTTTCTTTGAACCATGCGGCGCGGGTTGATTCTGTAAGATCCGCCGATAGGACAACTATATCATCCCGTTTTTGGCCAAGCTCCACAAGGCCTTCTCCGAATCCATCCCGCGTTGGTTTTGACCCGTATGTTTGTATCATTGTAATTCCAACTCCTTTATAGCCCGCTCTAATTCTTCTTTATTCGGCACTGTGCCGTGATATTTATTTTTATTTTCAAAAAATGAAACGCCTTTGCCTTTCACTGTATGAGCAAGAACCATACTCGGTTTTCCTTTGATTCTCTCCGCTTTATCATAAGCTTCTATCACTTCTTTAACGCTATGGCCGTTTATCTCAAAAACCTCCCAGCCAAACGCCTGCCATTTAAGCTTTAACGGCTCCAGGCCTTTTATATCCGCAACTGGCCCATCTATTTGAAACTTATTATAATCAATTATGCCACACACATTGTCCAGCTTGTAGTGCGCGCTTGTTAACGCCGCTTCCCATACCTGGCCTTCATCCAGCTCTCCGTCTCCCATCAGGCAATATACGCGTTTCGGGTCATTATTAAGCCTTGCCCCTAAAGCAAAGCCATTGGCAATAGAAAGCCCCTGGCCTAAAGAGCCGCTTGATATTTCAACCCCAGGCAAACCCCGCTGGGGATGGCCCTGAAGCCTTGTCCCAAGCTTTCTTAAAGTACAGAGTTCTTCTTTGCTGAAAAAATTCATAGCTGCGAGCACCGCATACAAAGCAGGACAGCCATGGCCTTTCGACAGCACGAATATATCTCGGGTATTACAGAGCGGCTTAGCGGGCTCGCATCTAAACTTGTAGAAATACAGCCCGACCAAAAGCTCTACCATTGACAAAGATCCGCCTGTGTGGCCGCTCCCGGCGCAATTAAGCATCTTTACAATCTCGATACGAATTTCTTTGGAAATCTTTTTTAGCTCATTAATATCAGGTTGTTTTGTCATAATCTTTCTTCCCGGCTTCGTTCGCACCGAAGGCGCTGAGCCAGGAACCTTTATTATTTTTTATTAAGTGCTTCTAATTTCTCTCTTACCTTTTTATCCTCTTTTAATCCTATAGATTTAACCCATGATTCTTTCGCCTTATCTAAGCTGCCTATCTTAAAATAAACATCTCCAAGATGATCATAAACAACAGGGTCTTCTCCTATTGTTTCTTTGGCCTTCTCAAGCTCCATCCTCGCTTCCTCGAACATGCCTTTCTTAAAATAGACCCACCCAAGGCTATCCTGATAAGCGCCGTTACCCGGGCTCAGCTCAAGCGCTTTTTTTATAAGCTTTTCGGCTTCGTCAATATTTTTGCCGTTATCTGCATAGATATAACCTAAATAGTTTAACGCTTCAGGATCCTGAGGGTCCAGCTCTATCGAGCGTTTCAGCTTAAGAATAGATTCCTCTTTCTGGCCCAGCTCTTCCAACGCAGCCCCTAAATAAAAATACGCCTTTGAATTAAAAGGGTCTATCTCTATGCTTTTTTTGTATTCCTCGATTGCCTGGGATTTATCGCCTTTTTCAGAATAACAAAACGCTATGGCAAGATGTATATCAGCCTGTCTTTTTTCCAGGCCAAGTGATTTTCTTAGAATATCTATCGCCCGGTCGACGTCTTTCATCGCAATATATATATAACTTAATTGAATATAGGCATCCACGTCTTCCGGATCAATGCTGATTACTTTTTCATATTGTTTTACCGCTTCTTCCCTTTCATTTATCTCAAAATACAAATTGCCCAGTTGATGATACACCCTTGTATTGGAAGGGTCCAGCGTTAGAGATTTTTTATACTGCATAAGCGCCTGCTCTTTTTTGTTTTGGATTTCAAAAAGTACTGCCAGGCCCAGATGGGCTTCTAAATAATCCGGCTTTAGCTCAACAGCTTTCTCCAAAGCCTTTACAGCGTCATCAATCCTGCCGGCCCTTGCGTAAACTATGCCGAGATTAAAACTTATCACAGGAGAATCCTTTTTTTCTACGGCCAGGTTTTCGTATATCTTGACAGCCCTTTCCATATCCTGGCCGATTATATAAAGATCAGCCAGGGATGTTATAGTAGCCAGGTCATCCGGTTCTGATTTTAATATCTCTTCGTATTCTTTTGTAGCCTCATCAAATTTTTTCTGCGAGGTGTAGATAAGGGCCAGAAGGAATCTGGATTTGGTATCTTCCTTATCCATTTCTTTTGCTTTTTCGAGCGCTGTTATCGCAGGAACCAGCCGACCTGCTTTTATAAAGCTGGCTCCTAATCTATAATAAAAAAGCGCCACGTTCGGATCTGATTGTATTGCTTTTTGGTATTCATCTATAGCCTCTTCGGTTTTTCCTTCATTATCATATATCATACCTGTAGAATAATGAGCATATGCCTTTGAAGACACAATAGTCCTGTCTTTTTTTCTACCCAGATCAAGGATTCTTTCTTGATGGATTCCGGTCGAGGGGAAACTTGTTTTGGCAGGTTTTGTAGACGCACACCCGACTATATTAAAAATAAATGCAGCCAACAAGCCTAATGTGAGAAAATATCGTGGGAACATTTCAATGTTGTATAAAAAAGTTCTCGACTCGCTTCGTACATTCGCTTCGCTCAGTACTTCCTTCGGTCTCGCTCGAACAATATTGAAGCAACAGAGCATATTTCCATATAATATTTTTCGAGCGAGACCGAAGGCCGAGTCGAGAAAAAAATTACCAGAGTTTCTTTTTGTGCCTGTCTCTTCGCAGTCTTTTCTTTCTTTTATGTCTTGCTATCTTTTTTCTCTTTCTCTTTCTTCCGCAGGGCATGCTCTCCTCCTTAATAACCTGGTCAACTTCGCAAGTTGCCTATTGGGCAACTTGCGAAGTTGACCAGAGGTTAATATATTACCTTATTTAACGGGTATTCTATTATTCCCTGAGCGCCGTTTTGCTTGAGCTTCGGTATCAGGTTTCTTACGACTGATTCGTCTATAATAGTCTCTATTGCGCACCATCCGTCTTTAGAGAGCTGGGAAACTGTGGGATTTTTGATCGCCGGAAGAATGGCTATTATCTTATCAACATTTTTTTCTTCCACGTTCATTTTAAGGCCTACCTTTTCTTCCGCCAGGATCGCGCCCTGTAGTAAAAGCGCTATATTCTCTATTTTTTCCCTTTTCCATGAATCTTTCCACGAAGATTTATTCGCGATAATCAAGGTTGTAGACTGGCATATAGTGTCCACGATTCTGAGATTATTCGCTTTTAAGCTGGCTCCTGTTTCTGTAAGTTCTACTATACCGTCTACAAGGCCCGCCCCGATCTTTGCTTCAGTGGCACCCCAGCTGAATTCTATATCTGCATTCACTTTTTTATTTTTGAAATATTCTCTTGTAGCGTTAACCAATTCCGTGGCGATCCTTTTGCCCTCAAGATCTTCCGGTTTTTTTATCTTTGAATCATTCGGAACAGCCAGTACCCAGCGGACAGGCCTCAGGCCCTGTTTACCGTATATAAGCTCGCATACTTTTGCCACGTCCCTACCGCTCTCGATAGTCCAATCTCTGCCTGTAATCCCGCAGTCAAGGGCCCCGTCAGCAACATATCTTGCCATCTCCTGCGCCCTTAAAAGAAATGGAGAAATCTCCTCGTCATCTATTGAAGGAAAATAGCTTCTGGACCCTATATTTATAGTAAAGCCAGCTTTTTTAAACATCCTCACAGTAGCTTCCTCGAGGCTCCCTTTAGGAATCCCGAATTTCAATTTCATATCCAACGCCTTTTTATTCATAGCGGAGCTATTATACAATTTAGGAAAAATTTTGTAAAGGGGAATATTTTATAAAAAAGTTAATTAACTTGAAAAATGATGTTTGTTGGATTGTCAGAGGTCGGTTCTGGTTTTATTGGCTCTAAAAAGGCCTTTTGCACCATGCCATGGGAAAAACGTCGTTGGGTCAACTAAAATATCTTCTATAAGAAATTTCTCTCTTGATTCAAACTCTTCAATTTTATAACTTCTAATTGGGTTTCTTAAATTAGGATCTTCTGCGCCTTCATAAAAATCAAAAGTTTCAAGCAGCCAATCCGAAGCTTTAATGCCGGGTATTAAACCTCGTCTTATCATCTCTATTATAGTCGAAAGATTAAAATATCCTCTTTTGTCTTCATAACCAGCCGGACCTTTCAAAACAATAGGAACACCATCTTCCCTGTTTAACCCTTCTACTACAAATTCACCCTGCATATCAGGATTTTTATACCCTATTTTTATTTCACTTTTATCATCCTCCCGCACAATTCTTATAGGATATCTTGCCCTGTCATCTCTTGTCTTATTCTCTATGGATCGAGATCCTTCGAAAGAAATAATACTAACATCCCTTTTTACCCTGAATGCAAACCTGCCTGTGCCTATAGAAACGTCGGACAGGCGCATGTCACCAGGAGTTACAATTTTGATTTCTATGCTTTTATCCAAGCGTTGATCAAACTCTCTAAAAGCAGTAGATTTGGAAAGGTTATAAAGAGGTATCTTACCGTTATCTATAGATTCAAGACTACCTGTTTTTAATTCTTGACCTCCCTCCAGGGGTATTATCCGATCCTCCCTCCATTCATAGCCGACTATGTTATCAGGATTAGCTACATCTTCGAACACAAGAAAACGGACCCAGCTTTCTCTATCCCGATAAATACCTATCCTGCCTGGATGAGTGCTGTAAAACGATGGTAAATAACAATGGCCGTGGAAATTTATATACCCTTCTTTCTGTTCGTAATAAATAGCATTTCTATTTCTAAGATGTTCTGCTACTGCACGCAATCTTTCTTTACCCGGATCAAGCGGTATTGAAAATATGATATCATAGAAATCAGAAAAAACAGGATTTAAAGTAAGGGTTACTGCTGTCTTTTGTTTAATATCAGATATATCTGATGTAACTATTTTCCCAGAAGGCTGAATATGAGTAAGTCTTAATACATCCTGCTTTTTAATATGCTCTATGGTCAATCTGTTCTCAGGATTATTTATGTCCACAAGGTCTATCTTTGTTTCATTTGAAATAGGCGTTTTTTCAGCAGATATTTGTATCATATTATCAAGCTGTGGCGGCAAAAATATCCTCGTCCCTGCAAATTTAAATTTTCTTTTAATGATTATATTGGCTTTTCCAGAAAACTTTCCTATGCCATAATCAGCGGGATCCATGCCATGCGATTGAAAATATTTATATAATAATGCTGCTGGGTCGCGACTTCCTTTTAAGCTTGGCATAGCCTCTGCTGCCTCCCGTATATTAGGCGGCCTTTTTAATTTTTCTTTCAGATCTGCAACAACCTTCTCCAATTCTAAAATCAATTTTTCCTTTGTGTATGAGCTTCTCATTACTTTTATTAATATACGGCGGCCTTTTTCAAAAGTTGCCTTATCGGTT
>Ga0172369_10007872_pt1 | contig 12259 bp, 11 predicted proteins | sample LakKiv25m_FD_114539 | JGI IMG/M metagenome (GOLD analysis project Ga0172369, IMG submission 114539) | Freshwater microbial communities from Kabuno Bay, South-Kivu, Congo - kab_022012_11.25m | ecosystem: Environmental > Aquatic > Freshwater > Lake | place: Democratic Republic of the Congo... | reverse complement strand
GCTGCGCTGCAACCACCTGCGTGGTGGAGGCAGTCTGCGCAGTCAGCCCGTGGTCGTCAGTCACCGTGAAGGTGGCTGTGTAGGTGCCTGCCTGCGAATACGTGTGCGTCAGCGTCGCGGTCTGGCTAGTCCATTCAGCTTTGGCAGGCGCGGCTGTTGCACTCGCCGGCTCGTCGCCCCAGGTCACCGTGTAGGTGAGCGGGCCGTTTTCCGGGTCGTACGCATTGATAGCCCAGGCGCCCTGCTCATTCACGTGCAGGCTTGCTGGCACTGAGACCGTGCTTATTACCGGCGGCTGGTTGGTTGGGTTTCCGATGTATGTACTGATTACCCGCTGGAATTCAGAGTATGCCTGCGCGCCTTCCAGCTTGGTTCCGCTAACTATGTTTCCGCTGCGGGTGCCTATCAGGAAAGTGGGCGTGCCAGATATCCCGATGGCAGTGCCTGCGGCGATTTGCTGCGACACGGCTGCCGCCTCCTTGCTGTTGTCCAGGCAGTAGTCGAACGTGCTGCGGTCCAGCCCGAGCTGGGACGCGTAATTCTTTATGTCAGGCACGGTAATTGCATTTTGGTTGGCAAAGAGCTTGTCATGCATTGACCAGTAAGCTCCCTGGTCGCCTGCGCATTCCACTGCCTCTGCCGCCTTCTGCGCGTTCGGGTGGAATGACAGTGGGAAGTTCATGTGCACGAAATTCACGCTGTTGGGGTAGTTTTGCGCCACCTGCGAAAGGGTGGACTGCGCCATTGCGCAGAACGGGCACTCGAAGTCCGAGAACTCGACTATGGTCAGCTGCGCGGACGAGCTTCCCTTTATCTTCCTGCCAGATATGTCAACTCCGTTCGAAGGAAGGATTGCCCCGACCGAAACGCTGCTGGTTGAGCTTGCGCTTGCGCCCTGGTCGTCCACAACCTTGAATGTCGGGTTGTAGCTGCCTGCATTGTAGTAGATGTGCGTGAAGGTAGATGTCTGGCTGACTTCCACGCTTGCGGTGCCTGTTGGGTTGCCATTCGAGTATGCTGGCTCGTCGCCCCAGGTCGCGTAGTAGGTCAGCTGCTTGCCTTCAGGGTCGTACGCTGAAACCGACCAGGTGCCGGTTTCGCCAACGGCAAGCTGGGAGGGGGCTGAAACGCTTTGTATCACAGGCGGCTTGTTTGTTGATGGCTTGGCGCATTTGCCTCCGGCATCAGGGTAAGCTGCAACACCGGTGCAGACCAGGCCCGGCGCGCACTGTATGTTTGCTATGCCTGCGCAGGTTTGCCCTTCCTGCGCAACCTGCAATGCTGCCGAATCGGAAACGGCAGTGGCATAGCCGATTTGCGAAACTACCATGATTGCAACCAGCAATATGCTTGCAAAATTCCTTTCCATTCCAAACACCCCTGTTGATTTTTCTGAAACATCATTGCAAAAACTATTTTCCGTTTCCATCCTTTTCATTTTTTTTCTTTTTCCATTTTTCCAAGCAAGCGCAGCTTTTGCGCCCGCTGTTTGGACTGCCGCGGTTTTTACTTATAAGGAAAAGCCGGAACGGACCCGGAACCCATATATAAAGCTTTCGCGGTCCGATTGGAAATGTGACATATTTTTACGACGTAAAGCGAGAAATGGCGAAAGGACTGCTGCGCGCTTCTGAAAATGCGAATGGGTTTGGCGCATAACCTTTAGCTGAAAAGTGACTGGTCGATTTGGGCAAGCAGGTTCCTGCCAAAAGGGGTAAGCTCCACAATATTCTTGCGCTCGAGCGAGCGCAGGTTGCGAAGCAGGCTGGTTTTCGGTATGAGCAGCTTGTGCTGCAGCTGCGAGCGCTTTGCCCGCCCATTGTTTTTGAGGAGGTATACCGCAATCTCCCTCTCGCGCTCGGAAAGCGTGGAAAGAACGGCAGCTGCCTTGGGATTGGAAACGTCAAACCTGTCTTTTTCCGAAGATGCCATCGTTGAAGCAGGGACTTGCGGCTTTGCCGGTTTTGGATGCGCACTTGCTGCCTTGCCAGGGTGCCTTGCGCGCTTGCTGGCGCTGCGCCCCTGGCTCCCCCCATTTGTGGATAATGGCACGCTTTGCCCTGCCGCCTCTTTGCCCTGTTCCTTGCCTCCGTTTTTCCTGGTTGCGAAAAAGTATGCCAGCGCAAGGAGGATGAAAACCGCTGCGCCCGCTATCCAAAGCTGGCTGCCGTCTGATTGCACCGATTTCGTTTTCATTGCCAGGCTGGCAGAGGAAGTCTGACCCTGCAGCACCTGCGCCTCTGCTGAGCCTGCGAGATTGCCTTTTGAGGCCGAGATTACGCAAGTGCCGACCGGCAATGCGCGGAAAAGGAAATCTCCCGCCTCGCCCGCCTGCACGGTCGTGCCGCCGTTTATGCGCGAGTAGTCGAATGCTGCTGATGGGCAGGAGACCCTCACCTCCGCCCCGGAAACAGGCGAGCCTGCATCAAGCGCGCTTCCTGCCAGGCTGCCCGCAGGATAGAATATCATGGAGAGGTTGCTGTATGATGGGACTGAGAACTCTGCCGTGGAGGCGAAATCCATGCCGCTTGTGGAAGGGAGGTCAATGAGCGAGTCCAGCTGGTAGTCGCCCTTGTCAAAAAGAAGGATGAACTTGCCTGAAGAGTCGGTTATTGTCCTATAGACCGTCTCGGACTTGTTGGAGCGGGCCAAAAGCACGATTGGAAGCGAGGAGGCGCTCGTGCCGTTGGAGAACACTGCCTGCACGAATATCGTGTTTTGCACATCAGGGAGCGCAGGGGGCTTGGTGGAATTGGCCTGCGCTGCGCCCGTGCTGTTGCCTGCTGATGCAAAGGGGAGGGAAAAAATGAACAGGAGGAAAATTGCTGGCAGGAAAAAACGCATGGTGCGTTATCCCTGCCACCCTTTAAAATCGTGCCGCATTCGTACGGCTTACTTTGCCTCGTCTTTCACCGCGTACTTCACCAGCATGAAGATGACGAACGCGATTATTACAAAGTCGATGACCGCGCCAGCAAAGTCGCCCACCAGGAATTTCACCGGGCCTGCGTCCAGCACTATCTTCCTCCAGTCGCCGCCGGGGATCATCACCCCGATTATGGGCATTATTATGTCGGCCACCAGCGCGGAAACCAGCTTGGATGCCGCGCCGCCCATGATGAATGCGACTGCCAAGCCCACCACTTTGTGCTTGTTCAGAAACACCATGAACTCGTCCACGAAACCCATGCATTCACCCCGATTAGCCTGGGTTGGCGGAGTATAAAAGGATGCTGGCAGCCGCTTGCGCTGCCAAAAACGGAATCTGGCTGGCGTGGAAAGGAGGGATCAGTTGCGCCTGCCAAAGTATTGGTGGCCGCCGCGGGAGGATACTTCCTTTGCGCCCGAGCCGCCTTCCCTGTGGGATGGCCTGCCCCGCCCGCCAGAGCCGAACCGCGAGCCGCCTTCCCTTCCGCCATCGCGGCCCCTGCCGCCCCTGTCGGAGAACCTGCCGCCTTCGCGCCTTCCGCCATCTCTGCGACCGCCATAGTCGCGCTGCTCGGTGAAGCGCACGCGCTTGGGGAGAAGCTCCGGCTTTATTTCAAGCGGCAGCTGCTCCATCTTGCTGTCAGTCACCTTTTCAAGTATGCCAATCAGGCTGGACTGGTCGAAGAACACGAAGCTTATCGCCACGCCTCCCTTGCCCATCCTGCCCGTCCTGCCGATCCGATGCACGTATGTATAGGGGTCGTCGGTCAGGTCGTAGTTTATCACGTGCGAAACGTCGGTAACGTCCAATCCACGGCTGGCCAAGTCGGTTGCCACCAATATGTTGATGTGCTTCTTGCGGAATGCCTCCATGGACCGGTCGCGCTTGTTCTGCCTCATGTCCCCGTGGAGCGCCATTGAATGGAAGCCCCTGTCCGAGAGTATGTCGTTGAGCCTGTCCGCGCCGCGCTTGGTGCGCACGAATATGAGCGCAAGGGCTGGCTTTGTCTGGGCAAGCAATATGAGAAGCGCGTTCAGGCGGTCGAATTTGGACACCTCAATGAACTGCTGCCTGATGTTCTTGACCGAAAGGGAGTCCTCGGAAACCCGCACTTCCTGGGGCGATTTGAGGTACCTCTTGCTGAGGTCCATTATCGCGGGAGGCATGGTTGCCGAAAAGAGCATGGTTTGCCTGCTGTTCGGGGTTTTCTGCAGGATTTTCTCAATGTCGTCGATGAAACCCATGTCCAGCATGCGGTCTGCCTCGTCCAGGACGACGACTTCCACACTGTCCAGCCGCAGAGTGCCGCGCTCAATGTGGTCCAGCAGCCGCCCGGGCGTGCCCACCACCACTTCAACTCCGGATGCAAGCGGGCGCAGCTGCTTCTCTATTTCCTGCCCGCCGTAAATCGCCAGCGTCCGCACTTCCGCGTGCTTGCCGATTTTCTCTATTTCGCCGCAAACCTGTATCGCAAGCTCGCGCGTTGGCGTGAGCACCAGGGCCTTCACCTTGCCCTTTTGCGTGTGGTGCTGCGAAAGCAGCCGCTCCAATATGCAAATTCCGAATGCCGCCGTTTTTCCAGTGCCTGTCTGCGCCTGGCCGATAAGATCCTCGCCTTGCATGAGCAGGGGCATCGCGTTCGCCTGTATCGGCGTTGGCTGCGCAAACCCCATTTCCTTCAGCGACTGCATTATCTGCGGGCTTAGACCCAATTTTGTGAATCCCATCCTTTCCATCTCCCTTGGCACGAAACTTTTCGGCTGTAATTTCCTGCAACCCGAAGCTTCATGCCAGGGCTGCCCACAACTCAAAATTAGCCAAGCTATTCTGCTACACTGTGGGGCAAACCAATAATAAGGCTTTGCTTGGCGGGCTGCGCGATTTCGCTTTCATGCGCACCGCAATTTACGCCGATTTTACGGAGTGAAAAAATCATTGGATTTTTTCATAAGCAGAATACGCCGAGCGGATTCTGCTGCGTAAAACACGCTCCGTCGAGAAAAATCAGGTATAAATAGCTATATGCAGTAGCTTGATCCCGTATGCGCTTAAAGACCAGGAAATATATTGTCGTCCTAGGCTCGCTGATGTCGGGCCTTGGCAAGGGAATCCTCACTTCCTCGATAGCAAAACTTCTCCAGTCCAAGGGGCTCAAAGTCTCCCCCATAAAATTCGACGGATATCTCAATGTTGACTGCGGAACCATGAACCCCTACCGGCACGGCGAGGTGTTCGTGCTGGACGACGGGACCGAGTGCGACATGGACTTTGGCACCTACGAACGCTTCCTCAACGTCGATTTGTCCGGCAAGAACAGCATCACCGGGGGCAAGCTCTTCAGGAACATAATTGACAAGGAGAGGAAAGGCGGCTTTTTGGGGCGGGACGTGCAGATAGTGCCGCACCTCACCGACGAAATCAAGAGCTGGGTGCGCAAGACCGGCGAGGAGCAGGATTCTGACATCGTGATTGTCGAAGTTGGCGGCACTGTCGGGGATTTGGAGAATGGCTATTTCCTGGAAGCCATGAGGCAGTTTGCCGCCGAGGAGAAGGTCCTTTTCATACAGCTTACGTTCGTGCCCTCGCTCTCAGAGGGGGAACTGAAGACCAAGCCCACGCAGCATGCCAACCGGCTGATACAGTCAATGGGCATACACCCGGAAATAGTGGTCTGCAGGCAGGACGAGCCCTTGAACCGCGAGTCCAGGGAGAAGATTTCCATGTTCTGCAATGTGCCCACCGCAAACGTGTTCGACGACCCGCTGGTGGATTCCATTTACGAGCTTCCGCAGATACTGGACCGCCAGAAGATGACCGAGCTTCTGCTTTCCAATCTGGACATAAGCGTCAAGGACGAAGACCTCAAGGAATGGCGGGCCATAGTCGAGAAAATAAAGAACCCCAAGAAAGAGATAACCGTTGCGATAACCGGCAAGTACACTGCAGTCAAGGACGCGTATGTGAGCATAAAGGAGGCGCTCGTGCACGCAGGGGCGCACCACTCTGCGAAAGTGAACGTGAAGTGGGTGGAGACATCCGAAATAGACGAAGGCAAGGCGACCGCAAAGGAACTTCTGGCCAGCTGCGACGGGATAATCGTGCCTGGCGGCTATGGGAGCAGGGGAACCGAGGGCAAAATAGCGTGCATCAAGCATGCGCGCGAGAACGGCTTGCCCTTCCTGGGATTGTGCTATGGATTGCAGATGGCAGTCATCGAATGGGCGCGCAACAAAGCCGGGATGGATGGGGCGAACACCACTGAGATAAACGACAAGACGGCATATCCCGTGATCGATTTTCTCCCTGAGCAGCGCGGGATAAAGGACAAGGGCGCAAACCAGCGGCTGGGGGCATGGCCCTGCAAGCTGCGGAAAGGCACCAAGGCATACGCGGCATATTCCATGGAAGATATTTCTGAGCGGCACCGCCACCGCTACGAAGTGAACAATGATTATGTGCAGAAACTCTCGGATTCCGGGCTGGTTATTTCGGGGACTTCGCCTGATGGGAATATAGTCGAGATAATAGAGTGGCCAGACGGCTTCGGGGTGGGGACGCAGGCGCACCCCGAGCTCAAGAGCAGGCTGGAGAGGCCTGCCCCGCTGTTTGTTTCTTTTGTGAAGGCCTGCCTCGAGAAGAAGAAATAGGCCGGAATAAAATGCGAAAAAGAAAAACTAGTTTTCAGGCGGTTGGCTCTCGTTGAGTGCAAAGGGGGCGGCAGTTATTCTTGCAGTGGAATTGCCCGCAGACATATAGAGCAGCACCCTCTTTTCCTTGTCAATGTACATCGTGCTCTGCCCGCCTATCTCTGAACTTTGGAGAATTTTGTAGGCAGGCCTGCCATACGCGCTTTTGAGCCCCTGGGACTGGAGGGTTGTCGGGAGGTTCATGACAAGCGAGCCTGAGGACAGGTTGCTGTCCACTTTCCAGCTGAAGCCCTCGGAAACTGCCAGCATCCAAGGGGAAAAAATCAGCATGCTGCTGTTTCCCAGGCTGAAATTGAAGGCAGGCCCGCCGGACAGCGTTCCATCAGCAAGCAGGCATGCCTCAGACACGGCATTTGCTTCCTCCGTGACCAGCACGCCAGCGCAGCTGGACGGCTTTGAAACCTGGTAGTCAATTTGCTGAGAGGGGAAATCCCCAGTTACCCTGTATTGGTAGCGCTCGCCTGGGAGCAGCGGCAGCTGCGAGTTCTTGGCAATGGGGGATTCGGAGCTGGTGAGCACCATATTGCCCAAGGATGGCTGGCTGGAAGAAAGGAAAAATACGCCTGTGCAGAGGATATACAGCAGGAATGCGGCATAGATTGCTGCTGAAGTTTCCCTGTCCAGCATGGGAATAACGGGAAGCTTTTGATATAATGCGTGCAGGAATGCGAACAGCTTGTCGAGGGCTGTCGATGCGGCTGCGCCATTTGGAGGAGCGCTGTTTTTTCCCTTCATTGCGAGCCCTCTTTGCGCGCCTCTTCCTCGTTCCGCCACTTCTTTTTTTCAGTGTGGGTGAGCTGCTGCCATTCCTGCGCAGTGGCTGCCTTCCACATCAGGTAGACCAGCGCCGCAAGCACAAGGCAGGCGGCGGCAGCAAGAAGCGTGGCATCATCCATGGCAACGGGTTGGAGTTGAAAGATTAAATAACCTGCGCAGCAAGCTTTGTGCATGCAGTTCATCGCCTCCGCCCCGAGCACAGCAGTGCTTTTTGGCGAGCACTATGTGGTGTACGGCTCGCCCGCGCTGTCGCTGCCCATTGAGCCGAGGAACGCCGTTGAATTTTCAGATTGGGAAGGTGACGGCATCGCGCTCAAGTCCGAGCTTGGCAACGCTAGCATACTGCCTTCCGGAAGATACGACGGGCCTGATGAGCTGGAAATCTTCACTGCGGTTGTGGACGCCGTATTCGCAGGCAAGGCACCGCCCTCATTGGTGGCAAAATTCTCGCCTGCCTGGAAGCTCAAGGGAGTGGGCACCAGCGCCTCGCTTTGCGCCGCTTTTGCCGCAGGGCTTTGCAGGGTTGCAAAAAAGAAAGCCACCCCTGAGGAGATATTTGCGGCAGCGCAATCGGGAGACCTGGTGGCGCATGGAGGGAGGGCGTCGGGCATTGATGCAAAGACCGTTTCTTACGGCAAGCCGCTGGTTTTCCAGCGCAGCTTCTCCCCGCCCAAATTCGAAGGGAACCTGAGCGCGTTTGCGCTCCCTGCCCAAACAGAACTTTTGCTGATTGACACCAATGCTGGCAAAAAAGACGGAACCTTCAAAATGCTGGAAATATTCGCTTCCCAGTTCGGGATAAACACAACGCCTGGCGAGGCGCCCGAGGAGAAACGGACGGCGGTCCGCGAGGAGTATGCACCGCTTTGGGAAAAAATATCATCAGCGATGAAAAAAGCCTCTGCCATCCAGCTGGGCGCCTTGATGGATGAGAACCACGCGCTTCTCCGCAGGAGGAAAATGTCCAGCGCCGGAATAGAGAAAGCGGTTGCTGCCGCGCATTCCGAAGGCGCATGCGGCGCAAAATTGACAGGAGGCGGAGGGGAAGGCGGGGCGGTGCTTGCACTTTGCCAGCAAAAGGACTCCAAAAAAATCGCCCCCCGCATTTCAGAAGCCACAGGCTTTGATTGCTATCATCTTGAGGTTGCGCAAAAGGGCGCCTGCGCTGATTGAATCGACGGATGAGCGGAGCTGCCGCAGGGTAAGTTCAGGCGCCTGGGTATGCGACTGCCAGGCAGCTGCAGGAACATGCTGCAGCAACTCCTGCGGCATCAACACTTATCCCTGCAACTAGAAGAAACTAGAACGACTGCAGGAATTCCTCTTCGAGAAAATGCAGCTTGCCCGGCACGATTATTATTGCTGGCGGGCCGGGCTTCCTGCCCTTGATTTTCAGAATCTCGGAAATGCTTGCGTATTTTTTCACCTGGCTGCCCCAGCCAATCCCCTGAAGAAGCACCAGTTTTGTTTCCTGTGAGAAAATTCCCTTCTTGCCTTCTTTTTCCATTTCCAAGAGCAGCGCAGCGGCATTTTCCGGGCGCAGCGGGCCGAGCTTTTCGTCTATGTCCAGAAGCAGCAGAGTGTGAAGATTGCGCGAAAGGTTTTCTGAAATAACATCATAGGCAGCCATTGGCTTGTAATTTTCACGCCAGTATGCCAGAGTAACCATTTTTCCAAATTTGTAAGCCTGCAGGCCTGATTCGCCTATTGCGGAGGAAAGAATGGATGCAGCGTGGAACAGTTCCACGGAAATTCCGCGCTTTTTTGCTGAGAGAACAAGCGAAACGTGCGTGGTGGCGATCATGGGGTCGCCGGAAACCAGCAGCGCAACTGGATAGGCGGAAGCCGCTTCGAGTATTCCTTTCTCAGACTCCACCTGCTCCCTGCCAAGGAGCGTGATTTTTTTCCCTGATAGCTTTTCGAGTTCCTGAAGCGTGCCTTCTGGTGCAAGATTGGTGTAGCCCTCCGCAAACGCTTCCTGGCAGGACTTGAGCGCTTCCAGGCCAGCAAGAGTGATGCCCTGCGCTCCTGAATTCCCAAAGCCGATCAAGGAGAGCTTGCCGTTTGCCATTGCCGCACCATCGGCAGATAGGCTGGCAACTTCTTATAAATGGGCAAGTGGGAATTTTCCCATGGCAAGCCTGTGCGATTCCTGCAAGCGCTCTGGAAGGGTGTGGTGCCCGCACAATGCCGCTCTTGAGATAAAGGCACGGCTGCAGCGCAACTTCAAGCAGGAGATGTTCGGCCCAACCCCGCCCAGCCTGTTTGTGGGCCACAATTTCTACCCCAATGTATATTGGGGCCCCATGGTTTCAGCTGAAAGCGAGGAGATTGTGGACGACCCTGCACAGATGTATGGAATGCGTTTGCAGCAGATAATAGAGAACCGGGCCTCGTTGGTGCGGGGAATGAAGCGCGGCGGCGTGAAGCAGGGCGGCAGGATGCTTTCCGAGGCGCAGGCAGCGATAATGAGCATCAAGCCCGTGGATGCCGAGGCGCGCTTTTCCAAAACGCCCGTCTTCTCGATGGAACTGGATGAGGTGGCGCACCCAGTTGGAGCATCTGCCCCAATTGAGAAATTCACCCTTGCAGACAACCCAGTTGTGCCAAAAAAGGTGGACGAGCTTCATGACGAGGGGGTCAAGGCGCAGCAGGCAATCCGCGAGTTGTTGCTTTCCGGCTTTGACGTGCATTACCTGACCAAGCTCCTCACTTCAGGCATACTCGGAAAAAAGGAGGGCAGGAAACTGGTGCCGACCAAGTGGGCGATAACCGCAACGGACGACATGGCTGGCAAGCGCTTTATGGAATCGGTGAGGGATTACCGTGAAATAAGCCAGCCGCTCATTTATTCCAACACTTACCTGGACAACCATTTCGAGATATTGCTGCTGCCCGGGAATTGGGAATACGAACAGTTTGAGACTGCGCTTACCCCTGAGCTGGAAAATCTGCATAAAAAAAGGCAGTCTGCAAGTGCGTTGAAATATTCCTCTGCAGCCTGGGCGGACTGGAAATATGACGGCAGGGTGAATATTTCGGAGGAGCACGAATCTTTTTTCGGCAGGACCGAATATGCTGAAAGCCAGGGCGGCGGGTATTATGCGGCGAGGTTCGGGGTTTGCGAAGCCATTTACAAAATGAACAGGCAGGCCCGCGCAATTGTTTTTAGGGAGATCGGAACTAGATATGACGTACCCGTCGGGGTTTGGGAGGTGCGCGAGAACGTGCGGCATGCATTCTTGTCCCCGCCAGAAAAATTCGACACGCGCGAGCAGGCGCTTTCGCACTTGTCGGAAAAGCTCGCGGTCCCGATAAAGGAATATATGAAAAGAAGCAAGGTGCTGCTGCAGCGAAGGCTGAATGAATTCTGAGAAAGCTATATATTCCCCTTCTTAGAATACCATGTATGCGAAAGCATAACTCCTTTTCTTCCGGGCAGGGCGCAACACAGCCGAGTGCCTCGGATTATCGCCCCCTGCGTGCGCAAGGGGCGACTGAGTACCTAGTAATTCTTAGTGGTCCTCATCATCGCAATAATCGGCGTTTCCATGCTGGGCTTTGTGCCTGGCATGTCATCGGATGAACAGTCTGCTTCATCGGCTACCTATTGGCAAAGCACTGCCGCGCCAATCGGGATAAAGACTGCGACTTATGCACCTGGGACTGTTTGCGGCTCTGCAAACAAGGGCGGCTACCTGATGGTGGTGCAGAACAAGAATCCTGAGAGTGTTGTTCTCAAGGGAATGGACATCGACGGGCAATCTGCGCAGTTCTGCGAGCCTGGGGCAAGCACGCCTGCAAGCGAGATATACATTTCATCTGGCTATGACAAACCGATAATAGTGATGACTTCAACTGCGACCACCCCAAGCGGCACTGCTGTTGAGAACACTGTGAGGTTCAAGTACTCCAAGACTCCGCTTGGGCCTGTTTATGTGGAGGAGGGGACTGCTGCGCTTTGCACTGCCAACTCGGTCTGCGGAAGCGGGGGAGTAAACTATTCGAATTTTGGATTTGAGTATATAGAAAACGGGGCTACAAAAACCCAGATAGCCCCGGTGCCGTTCACGATAAACTGCTGAGAGTTGCGCATAGGGCAGGAAAGTGCGCACTGCCCAAGACTGATTTTAAACCTTGTCAGAGAATGCGTGGCATGGAAGATGACGGCAAGAATGTGATTGTGGACGAGGTGGAAGCCACAATAAAGCAGGCTGCAGGCAAGCAGGAAGTGGTAATGATACGCCTGGCGATTGGCAATGATGTGACTGTCCCGCAAAGCGTGCTGGCAGCCGAGCTGCACAAGCGCTTCCCGCAGGCAAGCATTGAGATAAAGCAAAGCAAGATAACTGATTCCGTCGTAGTAAGGGACATTGAAGTGGAATGAGTTGATGCGGCATGATAATTGGGATTGACGAGGCTGGGAGGGGCTGCATAATCGGGCCCATGGTAATCTGCGCAGCTGCGCTCAACCCGCTGGATGAGTACAAGCTGAAAGAGATGGGCGTGCGGGACTCCAAAAAACTTTCCCCCCTCCAGCGCGAGAACCTGTACGGGAAGGTTGGGCATTTGTGCAAATACACCACCGTGAAGGTGACTGCGGAGGAGCTGAACGGGCTCATGGGCCGCCACAACCTCAATGAGATTGAAGCCATCAAGATAGCGCAGGCGATAGACCAGTTGGGAATCGCGGGGGCGACTGTTTTTGTGGACTCGCCTGACAACGTACCTGCAAAATTCGCAAGACGGATTGAGAAATACGTCAAGACCCGGGTGAAACTCGTCTCCGCGAACAAGGCGGACGACACCTATGTGATAGTCGGTGCGGCATCCATAATAGCCAAGG
>Ga0172369_10007869_pt1 | contig 12262 bp, 11 predicted proteins | sample LakKiv25m_FD_114539 | JGI IMG/M metagenome (GOLD analysis project Ga0172369, IMG submission 114539) | Freshwater microbial communities from Kabuno Bay, South-Kivu, Congo - kab_022012_11.25m | ecosystem: Environmental > Aquatic > Freshwater > Lake | place: Democratic Republic of the Congo... | reverse complement strand
GATAAAAAGGATAACAAAATCAACTGTCCCCTCCTCCGGGTTTATGTAGTCGCGACTACAGACCTGTTTGATTTTTTCTCTCACGTCGCGAGCAAATTCGGCGGAGTATTTTTTCTTTTCTTCCCGGTTGTCAGTTTCCGTCATTTTCTGCAAGGCCCGATAAGGAAACTTAACGTCAATATTTACTTTCGTCTTGTCGGGCAGGATGAGTGTAAAATCAGGTCGGGTGCGGACGCTCTCCTGTCCCTGATTAACAAAATAATCTTGGCCGATAACAAAGCCAGCCATTTTTAGTAGATTCTCTGCCACCTGCTCGCCGAACTGACCACGAAGCTGGTTGTTGGCCAATAACTTTTTGAGATCTTCGGCGCTTACTCTTAACTCATTGGTCAGCAACTGATTCTGCTCTAGCTCTTTTTTTAGGGCGGCAAAGCCGGCCACTCGCTCCTCTTCACTCTTTTGGAGGCGTTGTTCTGCTTTAAGCAACTCCCTGCGGATCTCCTCCACCATCGATTGAATCAGCTCTTTCTTATGCGACAGGTCAGTTTTTATCTCTTCCTTATCGGTGCCAAGTTTCTCCTTGGCCAAAAGAAGCAGTTGTTCGCTGGCATTTTTCAGGTGATCGGGCAAGTGGTCTAAAACTACTTTGGCTGGATCGCTTTTGGCTCTTAAAAGGTAATAAGCCAGCCAAGCGCCGACTACCACTCCCGCCAATATGCCAACTGCCAATAATAACAAATCACTCATCGCCTCCTATTGTAGCGAATAAACAGGTTTGTGCTAGATTGGGTTGATTTACTTGTTGCGCAGAAGCCCCAGCTCCAGCTGGATGTAGCCAAGCGAGATGATAACCAATCCGCCCATCACTTTCAGCGATGGAAAGGCGATAATTAGCTCATCACGCGCCACATTTAATAACCAGCCAACGACCCCATACGCCAACACAGCAGCGCCGATAAGAATCATCATCAGTGCCACTGCCACGAACGATTTGTCCTCTCTCTTGTGGAAAAACATATACCCTCCTTCTAACACTAAGACTGCCCGAATTGATTGTGCCTGTCAATTTTTCCAGAAGAGGGTAATTATTGTCGCCGCGCCGGCAAGCGCCATTACAACAGCGACTATCCATCCAATAATGCTGGTTAAGGGTCTGTTAGCCCAACACCCCATAATTTCCTTGTTACTGGCTAGCCGGACAAGGATAACCAGAATTATCGGTGCGACACAACCATTTAAGACGGCGGCATAAATTAGTGCTTTGATGGGATTAAGTCCAAAAAAGTTGATGATAAGCCCGATGATGATGGATAGGGCGATAACGCCGTAGAAAGCGCTGGCTTCTTTGACTTTGCGGAATAACCCGGAGCGCCAGCCGAAACTCTCGGCTATAGTATATGCAGCTGAACCGGCTAATATTGGTACGGCAAGCAGGCCGGTGCTGATAATTCCCAGAGCAAAAAGCAAATAGGCGTAATCGCCGGCCAGCGGGCGCAGAGCGGATGCGGCCTGCTCGGCCGATTCAATCTCAAATATGCCGTTATACCAGAGAGCGCCAGCACAGGTAGCAACAATAAAGAACGCGACGAAATTCGATAAGAACATACCCGTCCAATTGTCCAGACGCATCCGTTTGATCCGACGGGCATTGGCGGTTTGACGCCGCTCGGCCAAGGAGTGCTTCCCTTCCAACACTTCTTCCTCGACTTCTTGAGCCGGCTCCCAAAAGAATAGATAAGGCGAGATCGTTGTGCCTAGAAAGCCACAGATCAAAAACAACTGCTCAACAGAAGGCGTAAGAGACGGCACTACTAAGCCGCGTAACGCTTCTTTCCAGGGGAAATCGTTGATCATGAACGGCACTAAAATGTAAGCAATTAGAGTTAGAGAAAACCATTTCAAGAAGCCGGCATATTTTTTATATGAAGTAAATACCGGCAGAAGTAAGGATATAAGAGTAAAAAAAATAATTAGCGGCCAGCTTGGAACAGAGGGGAATAGCAGTTGGGATGCTCTAGTCATCACGCCTAAATTAGCGCCGACGTTAAAGCTGTTAGCGATTAACACTAAGAGGGCGCAGATGACTAAGGTGATGCGCGAGAAGTGGCGGCGGATGTTAGCGGCTAGCCCCTCTCCGGTGGCGATACCAACTCGGGCACACATTTCCTGAACCGTAGCCATTAAAGGGAAGGTTATTAGCGCCAGCCACCCGAGTTGAAATCCATAACGAGCGCCAATCTGGGAGTAGGTAGCGATACCTGAAGGATCGTCATCGGCCGCTCCTGTCGTCAATCCTGGTCCCAGATTGCCCCAATAGCGCTTTATTACCTTAGTTTCTGGTTCCACAGTTTTCTCAACTTTTACTAAGGAGCGCTTTATCTCTCGCCCTACCCCAAGTCCCCCTCCTTCACTTGTGCTCATAATTTAAGTGTAGGGGAAAAAAGTTAACAAAAAAACAGATAGATTGCCCCGCCGTGATAACGGCGGGGCGGAGATGCCTACCCTTTGTTCTTGCTCTTTACTGGGATCAAACCGCCAGTGATGATCACCCAGCTAAAGAAAGCGAGGAACACTACCCAAAGGAGCCATGAGTAGTTCCAGCTTAACCGGAAAATCATCTTTGTCAGGTCGCAAAGGACAAATCCCACGCCGGTGAAAAGAAGGGCTATGAAAGTCGCCCCGGCCAGATTGTCCCACAATCTAACATCCCATCTTCTCATACGTTCCCCCACGCGGTTTGTTAGGAACAATATGCCAATTTTGTCCCTTTTCTGTCAAGCCCTCTCTTTTTCCTACTCGTCTGTCAGACGGAAGCGATAGCTAGCTATTGCCAGAGCAACAACAATCCACGAAAAAAGAATAACAAGATTCTGCGGGTCGTCGAAAATACCGGCGCTACCGAAAGCGATCTCCCGCATAATCCTTAATAGAGGAGCTAGCGGTAGGTACTGGACAATGGAGTAGAGCCACTTTGGTAGCTGATCGATTGGGAAGAAGACGCCAGCTAAAAACATCATTGGGATAGTAACAGCAGTAGCCATCCCCTCGGCCGCGTCGGTGGTTTTCGAGAAAGCCGCCACCACAAAGCCAATTAGTTGGAAAAGAATAGCTCCCACAAGTGAGAATAGCAGTAACAAAAGAATATCTCCTGGTACATCTGCCTTAAAAGCATAAATCCCGACTGTAAGAATCAAGCTGACTTGAATAGCGTTAAGCACTAGACGAGCCAACACTTCAGCGCTAACAAAACGCCAAGACGCTAGAGGAGTGGTGGTGATTCGTTTGAGGATTTTATCTTCCCGGTAGTGAGACATTGAGATTGCCAAACCCTGCACAGCTGAATTCATTAGTGCCATACCGAGTAAGCCGATCAGGACGAAGCTGAAATAGTTAAACGAGCCGTTAACCGTCTGCTCTTCCTCAACGGAATATATTGGTCGGGCTCCCTGAATTTGATAATTAGTGGTGGTCAGAAACTGACCGAGGAAACCATTGACGATCGAGCTGGCTTGGAAGTTGGCTGGGTCATAAATAAGCCTTACTTTTTTATCTGCTTCTTCTGTCATCTGGCCAAAAGACTCCGGAATAACAACAATGGCGTTGGCTCGCCCCTTTTTCATCAGCGCCTTGCTGGCGTCGAGATTATTTTCTTTTTGGAGGGTGAATAGCCCGGAATCAGTCATAGCGCTTTCAATCGTGGTCGCCAGCTCACTCTTTGATTGGTTGATAAGGACAACGGTTCCGGCGGAAGTACTGTTTTTACCGAAGAAAAAGCCGAAAATAACAGTGAATATTAGCGGGAAGGCCAAGCTCCAAAACAATAGCTGACGATTACGAATTAACGATTTAAGGTTGGCGACAAACAAATTAAGCATCTTTCTCCTTCTCCTCTTCTTCTTCGGCAATGCTGTGGCCAGTTAACTCAACAAACACATCTTCCAAGCTGGCTCGGCTAACCGTTAGTGCCTCTGGGTTTAGTCCTCGGATAATATCAAGCGCTTTGTCCATATTGGCTTGATTAGCAAAAGCTATCTCAAAGTGAGCTGACTTGCCGCCCAACTCCTCCAGCTCGCCTAACTTCCTTATCTTTTCCCTTGCGCTTTTGTCCAAAAATGCCACAAAGCTAATTTTATAGGGGTTTTTGGCGCTTTCAACTAATTTGTGCGTTTCGTCTAAAGCCACAATTTTTCCCTTCTCCATAATGGCAACACGGTCGCAAAGTAGCTCCGCCTCCTCCATGTAATGGGTTGTTAATACGATTGTTTTGCTGCTATTTTTTACTTCGGCAATTAAACTCCAAAGCCGTCGCCGAGCGATCGGATCAAGCCCAGTTGTCGGCTCATCAAGAAAAACGATCTCGGGGTCATTAACTAAACTGGCGATAATAGAAAAGCGCTGTTTCTGGCCACCTGAAAGTTGCGACACATACGAATTGGCCTTGTCAGCGAGATTGACCATCTTCAATAGCTTATCGGCGTTTGTATCTTTTTTGTAGAAACTTCCAAAAAGACGCAGAATTTCCCATAAAGTTAGATAGCTATAATAAGCTGAGGACTGTAGCTGTACGCCGATACGCCGTTTGGCGGCGGCTGGATTTAGAGTAATGTCGTTGCCTAATACCTTAACTTGGCCCCCACTTGGTCGTCTTAATCCTTCAATAATCTCCAAGGTAGTTGTCTTGCCGGCGCCGTTCTCGCCCAAAAGGCCGAATATCTCACCCTTTTTGACGAAAAAACTGATATTGTCTACGGCCACCAGCCGGCCGTAGTGCTTGGAAAGATTTTCAATGGTTATAACTTTTTCCATGCGCAGCTATTTATTGTGGAGAATGAGTAACTGCCTGTCAAGAACAGCAGAAGCCAATTTTATTCGTAACATCGTTGAAGCGTGGACTCGAAAATGTTAACCTAATCCTAATGAAAGGGGGAATATAAAACCAGCCCGCCTTCCCTATCTTCGTCAGGAAGATGTGCCAGAAGCGCCAAGCTTGCGACGGATGATTGGGCCAAGCTTAATACTGTTGGGGCTTGGCTTGGGAAGCGGTGAGCTGATTCTTTGGCCGTACTTAACGGCTAATTTCGGCCTCGGAATAATTTGGGCCGCAATCGTTGGGCTGACGATGCAGTTTTTCCTTAATATGGAGGTGGAACGCTATGCTTTAGCCAGAGGCGAGAGCGTATTTGTTGGGCTAGCACGGCTCAACCGACATCTGCCAATTTGGTTTATTTTCTCAACTTTTCTGGGCTGGTTTTGGCCAGGCATTATCGCTGCCGCCGCCAAGCTATTCGTTGCCGCCTTCGGTTGGGATAGCTATGAGGGATTGGCGATTGGGCTTTTATTGTTGATCGGCCTAGTACTAAGTGTCGGGCCGGTTCTCTACCGAACCGTAGAGAGATATCAAAAAATAGCGATCTCTATCGGTGTCCCTGTAATATTGTTGATCCTAGCGTTTGTCGTTCGCTCCAGCGATTTGAGAGCCTTGGGGCAAGGGTTAATCGGCAAAGGCGAGGGTTACTGGTTTATACCTTCAGGAGTGCCACTATTTACCTTCTTGGGAGCTTTGGCCTACGCCGGTGCCGGTGGCAATCTAAATCTCGCCCAATCGTTTTATGTTAAGGAGAAGGGCTATGGTATGGCGGCTTGCTCTGGACGCTTGAGTAGTCTGTTCCGAGGAAATGGCGAATCGGTCGAGCTAACTGGAGCGGAGTTTCCTCTAACAGAGGAAAATATGGGTCGGTATCAGCGCTGGTGGAAACGGATTAATTGGGAGCACGGCTTAATTTTCTGGGGGCTGGGCGCTCTGACAATCACCGCCCTGTCTCTCCTCTCTTATGCGGCGACTTACGGAACGGATGGTAGCGCGGAGGGAATAAATTTTGTTCTGTTGGAGGCCAGGTCAATTAGTGGGTATCTTGGCGTGCTAGTTGGCCCACTATTTCTACTGGTGGCCGGCGGGCTACTTTTTGGCACCCAACTGACCGTCCTAGATTCTACCAGTCGAATTATCTCGGAGAACGCTCTGTTGTTGGGTAGCTCTCCTCAACCCCAGCGTCTACCCCGACTTTACTATATGTTTCTTTGGGGGCAGATCGCTCTCGGGGTAGTTGTCTTCTTGTTTGGTTTTATCGAACCCCGGCAGTTGATTGTGATCGGGGCGACCATTAACGCTTTGGCGATGTTTGCCGCCTTCGGCTTGATTGGCTGGTTGAACCGCCGCTCTCTGCCTCAACCGATAAAACCAGTTTGGTGGCGCCAGCTGATTTTACTTATTTCCTTCCTATTTTTTGCCTATTTTGCCGGGCTGGCCTTTCTGCACGCTCTAGCAAATTTTGCCGGTTAACCAAAACAGGCCCACTGGACCCGTCTTGGTTTTGTTCTTAATTAGAGAACTATTTTGTCGGTGGTGTTTCCGGTGGTGTTGAGGTGGTTGGGGCAGCTACCTTGGCAACTTCCTTGTGGTGGTTGAGGAAACGGCCGGTTTTGCGCCAGCGCCATACTTCATAAATCACCAGAGCAAGCAGCAATATTCCACCGCAAGAAATCAGACAAAAGTTAAACCAGTTGAAGCCGCCATCTTCTTCCTCTAGATAGCTAGCTATCAAAGAACGCTTTACCGTTTCCGCAACGGCTCCAGTGGTTGTTTTAATGCTGACAGTGTTAGAGCTAACCGACTCACCAACATTGGAATATGCCCGCACATAGTAGTGATAGGTAGTATCCGCGGTTGTCGTGATGTCCGTGTAGGTTGTTTTGCTACTGTCAACCGTACCAACTCGAGTGAAACCAGTAGTTTTTTGGGTGGAGCGGTAGACGTGATAACCATCTATGGTACTAGTGGCGGATTTCGTCCAAGTCAGAACAACTCCCGAGTCGTACTTCCCGGTTAAACCAGAAGGCGCTTTGATCGAAGCACTGGTGGTTGTGATTGGAGCGGTAGAGGCATCGCTTGTAGTATTTCCAGTATTGCTAGAGTTGTTATCACCAGCTGGAGCCGGATTTCCTTCCGGATCATCAGCAACAGTGTAAGTTCTGAAGTTAAAATCCCAATCTTCTTTGTCGGTAGTCTGCCAGATAGCATAACCCCTGTCATATGGATTGCCGGTGGCGTATTTCCACATAGAAGTATTTCTCGGCGAATCAGTGTAATCATAGACAAAAATGGCGTATCTACCGCCGACTGTCAGGTTTTGATTGGTGAAGTCAAAGGTATTCCAGCCATCAGTAACCGTCTGGCCGGTTATGGTGGTTAAGGCGTTCCACCCCTCACCCTGGAGTTCGCTTAAATGAACATCGAGCGTACTTCCTCCCACCGCTCCGGTAATTTCAATCTCTACTTTGTCTAAAACCGAGTAGGCAGGGCGAAAAGTTTGGGCCATCCTAGCTCCAGTAGCTATCCTCAGCGATCCTGCCCCTGTAGTGCTAGACTGATCTATTTCTGATGCTGCCCGTGTCGCTGGAGCCACGCCCAGTCCCAAGGCAAACAGCAACATAATTAAGCTAACGATTGTTTTTTTCATTTCCCTCCTTTTTCTTAGCCTGTCCGTCTCAGCAAGTTTTGTCAAGCACCTTGCTTTTGACAGTTATCGTCGCTACTGGTAAATTATTTCTATGAGAGGGGTGGGGCGACTTGTTTTTTTCAGTATACTTTTTGTATTGGTTGTTGGTATATATTGGGGCAGAAAAATAAGGGCCAGCAAACAACCATGAGCATATTAGACGATTTTCATAATTTCGTTGATGAATTTGCCGTCAGCGGTAAGACGCTTTCACAAAAAGTAACACCTCAAAGCGTGCAAAATCTCCAGATCGAGCTGGATATGATCGAGAAGGAGCTCAACGCCTTTCAAACAGAATACGCCGCGGCCCAAAATGACTTCCAAAAAAACAATGCCCTTAACCGTTTGTCTCATATTAGAATACTAACCCAAGGGTTGTATTGTCATCTGCGAGATGGCGGGACGCCGGAACCTAACCCTGCCTACAAAATTCATCCTCTATATAAAAAGGTGGCCGAGCGATTTGCTACGGTCAATCAAACGCTGGTTGATTTGGAGAAAACAGCGCTAAACTGTGTTTTTGGCTATAAGCAGGCCGATAACTCGGTTGTTAATCCAGAGCTTAAAGCTTCCGACCAAGAGATTGCCGCTATTCAGAACCAGTCGGCCGACCAAACTGCCCATTGTTGGCGTCTTGACGATCCGACGCAACACCTCTAGGGGGCCTTCAGTAAATCTTCAGAAGATCTTAATATGTTGAATGCCATGAGAATATTACTGGTAGAAGATGAAGAAAAAATTGCCCATGCTCTGAAGAGAGGGTTGGAGCAAGAAGGATTTGCCTGTGACGTGACACATACTGCCAAGGATGCTTTCGGAATGCTGGCAACATATAGCTATGACCTACTAATTTTAGATCGGATGCTTCCTGATGTCGAAGGCGTCATACTCTTACAGGCTATCAGGAAAAAGGGTCTTGAATTACCGGTGATTTTTCTTACCGCCAAGGACAAAGTTTCTGATCGAATAGAGGGGCTAAATGTTGGCGCCGATGACTATTTGATTAAGCCTTTTGCCTTTGAGGAGTTATTGGCGCGAGTTAGAGCGCTTCTTCGCCGACCTCACGGTGCGCTGGAAACAAACCTGTTCTACCATGACCTTCAGCTTGATCCGATAAATTTTACTGTAACTCGTCAAGGAAAGCCCATCACGCTTACCGCAAAGGAATTTTCTCTGCTAGAGTACTTCTTACGTCACCCGGGTCGAGTCTTAAGCAAGGAAACAATTATCGGCCATATTTGGAATTACGATGACGATATTTTACCCAACACGGTTGAGGTTTATGTGCGTAACTTACGTAAGAAAATTGAAAAACCTTTCGAGGGTAAACCTCTAATAACCACACGTCACGGTTTTGGATATGTTTTTGGAGAAACTAAATAGGAGATGTTTCGTAGCGCCACGCTTAGACTTACCGCGCTTTACTTAGGTATCATTGTAGTGATCTGCCTGTTTTTTAGCGTCAATCTGTACCGGCTGTCAATGCGAGAATTGAACTCCAGCGTTTCTCGACAAACAACATTTCTCCGCAGCTCCGGGCCCTTACGAGGCCTAATTAATTGGGACGACTTGGAGTTAACTCGCCAATCACAACTGCAAGAAGGAAAGCAAAGGATTATTATCGGTTTGATAAATATCAATGCAATAATTATTATGCTGGGTGGAGTAGGTGGCTATTTTCTGGCGCGACGAACAATTTTGCCGATTAAACGTGCCCACGATGCGCAAAGCGCTTTTGCCGCCGATGCCTCCCATGAATTACGCACCCCGCTTGCGACGATGCGCGCAGAGATAGAGGTGGCTCTGCGTGAAAAAAAGTTTTCTCTTGAAGATGCCAGGGTTTTGTTAAAAAGCAATCTAGAGGAGCTGGAAAAGCTCACCTCACTTTCCGACGGGCTTTTACGGCTGGCTCGTACCGATCTAGCCACCGAACTATCGTTCGAGACAGTTTCTCTCTCTTCTCTTGTAGGCGAAGCGCTAGAGCGCTTTACTCCATTGGCTAGAGAGAAAAATATTGAGATTACGACCTCTCTACCTGGCAAAATGGACACAAATGGAGATGCGCCATCTTTGATAGAGTTGTTTGCGACATTGATAGACAATGCCCTGAAATATAGTAAAACCAATCAGTCTGTTAATATAACCGGAAAAAATGACGGGAAATATTGGGAGGTAGCGGTTAAAGATTATGGATTGGGGATAAAAGCATCAGAGCTGGCTCATGTATTTGATCGGTTCTATCGAGGTGAAAGCTCTAGGGTCACCGGCAAGATAAGTGGCTATGGACTGGGGTTGGCGATAGCGAAAAACATCGCTTCTTTACATAAGGGCGAAGTTAGAGCGCAAAGCACCCCGGGGAAAGGGTCGGTTTTTATTGTTCGCCTTCCGAAAGGATGAAATTTAAGCCTTTTTTCAGCAAGAGGTAGGATTATGAATTGGAAGGAGATAAATTAATGGGAGCAGTAAGCTGAGGAATACGAGATGCCTTTCGCAATCTCACTCGCACTCTAGCGGTGGTGACGATACTTGGGATTAGTATTGGTTTGGCGCTTTCAATGCTGGCGGCTCGGACGGCCGTTCAGGAAAAGATTGCTTCTGTTAAAAGTTCTATTGGAAATACGATTACTATCTCACCTGCGGGCATGCGTGGTTTTGAGGGAGGAGGTGAACCGTTAACTAGTAGTCAGATAGATTCCGTCCGCTCGCTCCCACATGTTGTATCAGTCTCAGAAACATTAACCGATCGCTTAGGTACTAGCTCAACTAATTTGGCCACGGCCGTTGACGCTGGTTCGTTGGGGGAAAGGTTTGCAGGACGCTCTGGTATTCCCGATTCTGCCGGATCAGCGCCTAGCCGGACTCCACGCAATTTTACTCCGCCGATTACATCTTTGGGCAGTAGCGACCTTACTAATTTACAGTCATTTGGTGGTGGCGAGATAAGTATAATTGGGGGAGGAAAATTTGATCCAGCAGTTGATGCGGAGGTCGCTCTTTTGGGTAAGGATTTGGCAGAGAAAAACAGTCTGTCTGTCGGCTCGACTTTTCAGGCCTATGACACAGCTATTCAAGTGGAGGGTATTTTCGATGCCGGTAACTCCTTTTCTAATAATATGATTATCCTCCCGCTTAGAACCATTCAGCGATTATCGGGTCAAGTGGGCAATATAACCAGCGCCATTGTGCAGGTTGATGATATCGACAACGCTAAGGCGACAGTGTCGTCAATTCAAGAAAAATTAGGAGCGGCGGCGGATGTGGTTAGCCAACAGGATACTTCTGGCCAAGCCCTGTCTCCTCTTGAGAGCATAAAAAATATATCAACCTTTAGTTTGCTTGGAGCGCTAATTGCTGGAGCGGTGGTGATTTTACTTACGATGCTTATGATTGTACGTGAGCGGCGTCGCGAGATTGGCGTACTTAAGGCAATTGGGGCAACTGACTTTGTTGTCATTACTCAATTTGTTGCTGAATCTATTACGCTGACAATAATTAGTGCGGCAGTCGGTACGGTTGTGGGACTTCTGGCAAGTAGCCCCATCACCAGAATGCTGGTTGAGAACTCAAACAGTTCAATTCAAACAGTCGGAAGGGGTATGCCTGGTGGTCGAATGATGGGCTTCATCGGTGAAAGTAATACTAATTGGCGAAACATTCAGGCCTCGGTTGGTTGGGAGATTCTGTTATACGGTCTAGTGGCCGCCATTGTTATCGCATTTATTGGCAGTGTAGTACCTGCCTGGATGGTCTCGCGCGTTCGTCCAGCGGAAGTAATGAGGAGTGAATGATGTTAAAAGTCAAAAATCTTTTCAAAGAGTTTCCTTCTGGCGAAATAAAAGTGAAGGCAGTGCAGGATATCAACTTTGAGGTGCCAGAGGGGGCGTTTGCCTCCATAATTGGCAAAAGCGGTAGTGGCAAAAGCACCTTGCTGTCTTTTCTGGGAGCACTGGACCAGCCAACCTCTGGTACGGTGGAGGTAGACGGCCAGGATATTGGTAAAATGAGCGAGCGAGTCAAAGCTTGCTACCGTAGCCGTAAAATAGGATTTATATTTCAGTCTTATAACCTAATTCCTAATCTTTCGGCAAGAGAGAACGTCATGCTGGCGCTAGAGTTTGGCCGCTGGCCAAAAGCCAAGCGGTTTGAGCGAGCCGAGCGCCTCCTTAATGCAGTCGGTATTACTGCCGACAAACAGCTACGCCGTCCCACTCGTCTTTCAGGAGGGGAGCAACAACGAGTGGCGATTGCTCGGGCGTTAGCTAATGAACCAAAATTAATTTTGGCCGATGAGCCAACCGGCAACCTGGATTCGCAAACCGGAAAAATGATTTTTGTCCTCCTGCATAACTTGGCGCGCACGGAAAAGACTACCATCGTTGTCGTAACCCACGATCTGTCTATCGCGGGTAATACCAATACCGATATGATCTTTCATTTGAAAGACGGAAAAATGATAAAAAGCTAGACTTTCGTCTTACAAAAGCGTAGCGCCTCCCTGGAACGGGAGGCGCTTGGCGTAGGTTAGGGGGTCGCTGGGAGTGTTCGGTTTGGTAGGTTGCGCATATAGTCTGCCATCTGGCGAGACTGCCCGGCGAGCAAATGGTGGGCAAAGAAACGAAGGGCCGCTGTCATCCAGTTACCCTGGCGCAGCGCTGAAGCGCATCGAGAGTATCTGTAGACACGGGCCATTCCTTCGAACGCCTCTC
>Ga0172369_10007868_pt1 | contig 12267 bp, 15 predicted proteins | sample LakKiv25m_FD_114539 | JGI IMG/M metagenome (GOLD analysis project Ga0172369, IMG submission 114539) | Freshwater microbial communities from Kabuno Bay, South-Kivu, Congo - kab_022012_11.25m | ecosystem: Environmental > Aquatic > Freshwater > Lake | place: Democratic Republic of the Congo... | reverse complement strand
CTGCAGGCCTGTTTCACCTGCGGCACATGTTCCGGCGGCTGCCCCTTGACCGGCATGGAGAGCACCAAGGACGAGGGCCTGGACGCCCGCAAGGTCATCCGCATGGCCGCCTTTGGCATGGATTACAGCATGGAGGACGTGGAGCAGCTCAAGACCCGGGTGGAAGCCTTCCTGGAGATGGTGCGTTGAGGGGGTTAACGCCATGATAAGTGACAAGGCCCCGGTCATTCCCTTGCATCTTCACCCTGGATTTCAGGACTGGCGCCGGGTGAACAAACTGAAAACCGCGCTGATGTCGGAAAGCCTGGCCTACGTCCAGGTGGCCCTGGACAATGCGGCCGGACCCGGCGGCGCTTCGCCCCGGGCGGTGAAAATCCTGGAACGGGCCTGCGCGCTTTTGGATGAAGCCCGGGATCAGCTGGTGCACGAGTTGTTGTAATGGGCGAGAAATCGTGACGGCAAATAATCCCTTAGTGGCGGGCATCGACATCGGCTCCCGTTCCATTGAATTGGTGCTGCTTCAGGACGGCCAGGTGGTGCACTGGGACCTGCTCCCCACCACCTTCGACCCCCTGGGCCAATGCCGGAGTCTGCTGGACCGGGTGCGGGCCGCCGGGATTGTAACTACCGGCTACGGCCGGAAACTCCTCCTGGAAAACCTGGATCACCCCGAGATCACCGCCATCACGGAGATCCAGGCCTACGCCCTGGGGGCCCGGCACTTGTTCCCCGAAGTGCGCACTATCCTGGACATCGGCGGCCAGGACACCAAGGCCATTGCCCTCACCATGGACGGTAAGGTGGCCAAGTTCGAAATGAACGACCGCTGCGCCGCGGGTACCGGGAAGTTCCTGGAATTTATGGCCGTGGCCCTGCAGATGCCCCTGGAGAAATTCGGCGACTTCGCGTTGCAAGCCGACCGGCGCATCCAGATCAGTAGCATGTGCACTGTGTTCGCGGAGAGCGAGGCCACCAGCCTCATGGCTCGGGGTGAAAGCCCGGCCAACATCGCCATGGGGCTGCATCTGGCTATCGTCTCCCGCACGGTGGCCATGCTGCGCCGGGTAGGGGAGACGCCGCCGGTGCTCTTTGCCGGCGGCGTGGCCCATAACCCCTGCATCAAATCTCTTTTGGAAGAAAGCCTGGGGGGACCCGTCCTGGTTCCGGCGCAACCTGATCTGGTGGGCGCCCTGGGAGCGGCTCTTTATGGAGAGAAACTTGTTGCCAGTAAATGATAGTTGCTTTTTGAGGAAAATAGCCGATGTCCCGGTGAAACCTGGCCGCCGGCACTTTGCCTGACGAGGGTGGCGTATAAGATGGCCATAGGTTGGAGGTGAGATTACCCATGGGACAGCCGGTGTTGGCATGCTGCAATTTTCTCCCTGACGGGCAACTGCGCGACTTCGCTCTAGAGCACGGTTTTGGCGGGGTGGATTGGACCTTCAATCTAAAGAATTTCCCGGAAACTCCTGCCGCCGAAAGCGCTCTGGCCCTGGCGATTACCTGGTTACACCCCCTGAAACTCCGGTATCATTGCGCCTTTGAGCGCAGGGATCTCGGTGCCGAAGACCCAGAAGAAACCGGGCGGACCATGCAGCTGTTTCAGAAGGTATGCCACCTGGTGGCCAAGCTGGGAGGACGCTCTATTACCATTCACGTTGGCGGCTTGGGCCGGGAATCGGCCTTCGACCTGTGTTGGCAGAAGACCCTAGCCGGACTGACTAAATTGGTCCACATGGCCAACAAGTTAGGCATCAAACTCTGTATTGAGAACCTGGCCTGGGGCTGGACCAGCAGGCCGGACCTGTTTGAAAAACTCATCCGTCTTTCCGGCGCGTGGGCTACCCTGGACGTGGGTCATGCCCGGGTGAGCCCCGCCGTCCGAAGTGGCCTTTTTCGGGTGAAGGATTTTGTGGCGCCCCACCCGGAGCGTTTTATCAACGCTCATATTTATCACGAAGAGACCGAGGATGGACATATGCCCCCCCAATCCTTGACCGACTTGCAAGATCGCCTTGATCTCATCGTTCGCCTGCCCAATTGCAACTGGTGGGTACTGGAACTACGGGAGGAGGGGGCACTTTTTACTACACTCCAGGTGGTGGAGGAATTCCTTTTAGCGCAGAGTAAATAAGCAGCAGTGCCGGAACCACAGCAAAAAATACTAAGAAGGAGCGATAATAATATGTCTTCCATAAGAGAATTCTTTGCCTCTCGCGTTGGAATTATCAGCGTGGGCGCCTTTATCGGGGTCTTTGCCGCATTGCTGCAGAAGTTGGGCAACCCGGGAAACATGGGCATCTGCGTGGCCTGTTTTGACCGGGACATCGCCGGCGCCATCGGATGGCATCGGGCTGCGGTGGTGCAATACCTGCGGCCGGAAATCCTGGGTTTTGTGCTGGGGGCGATGATGGCCGCCTTTGCCTTCAAGGAATTCCGTCCCCGGGCCGGGTCCGCCCCCATTGTCAGATTTGTGCTGGGCATGCTGGCCATGATCGGCGCCCTGGTCTTTCTGGGCTGTCCCTGGCGGGCCTTGCTCCGCCTGGCTGGTGGCGATGGCAATGCCATTTTCGGAATCCTGGGACTGGTGGCCGGCATCTGGATAGGCACCCTGTTTTTCAAGAGGGGATATAACCTGGGACGGGCGCAATCCACCTATGCTTCGGTGGGCTGGCTTTTTCCTCTCATTATTTTGGGCCTGTTGGCCCTGAGGCTGATTTTCCCCCAAGTCCCTGACAAAGACCTCAGCGGCATTCTCTTTTACAGTATAAAAGGTCCCGGCTCCCAACATGCCGCCCTGGCCGTCTCCCTGGCAGTGGGCCTGGTCGTCGGACTCGTGGCCCAGCGTAGCCGGTTCTGCACCATGGGGGCCCTGCGCGACTTGATTCTTTTCCGCCAGATTCATCTGTTTTCCGGAATGCTGGCGCTGTTGATTGCCGCCTTTCTTACCAACCTGCTCCTGAGTCAGTTTAAGCCGGGCTTCGCCAACCAACCGGTGGCGCACACCATGGAGATATGGAACTTTATGGGCATGGTGGTGGCGGGCCTGGCCTTCGCCCTGGCGGGCGGCTGCCCGGGACGGCAACTCTTCATGGCCGGGGAAGGCGACGGTGACGCCGCGGTGTTCGTCCTTGGTATGATTGCGGGGGCGGCGGTATCCCACAACTTCGGCCTGGCCAGCTCCCCCCAGGGAGTGGGCCCTTACGGAATCACCGCGGTCTTTGTCAGCATTGCCGTGCTGCTATTTATCGGCTTCACCATGAGACAAAAAACTGCCTAAGGAGAGACGAGCCATGAGTGAACTCATTGATGCCCGAGGGCTATCCTGCCCCCAGCCTGTACTCATTACCCTGGAAAAACTCAAGTCTTTAAACCAAGGGGAGTTGGTGGTTCTGGTGGATACGGACACCTCCAAGGAGAACGTCATCCGGGCTGCCAGCAGCCTGGGTTGGCAGGTCAAAGATGTTAACGCCGCAGGTGTAGAATATAAGCTTACCCTGGAAAAGGCTTAAATGCCGTCCCTGGCAAAGGCTGGCACGCGGACTTCTGGGTTGGGGAAATCATAGCAGACCTGGGCCACTCAACTCAGAGAGCGGCAGGGCTAGCGAGACAGGTATGCTTATCTTCCGCGCACTTTGTAACGGCTGATAATGGCGGATATTTTCCCCACGAAGCCATAAGGTGGACCACTTATGAGATGCATTCTCCTCATACTGGACGGCCTGGGAGACCGGGGCCACGCCGTTTTGGACGGCCAAACGCCCCTGCAGGCGGCCAGCACTCCTAACCTGGACCGCCTGGCGGCCTTGGGTATGACCGGCCTTTACCACGCCTGGCTCCAGGGGATGGCCTTGCCCAGTGAAATCGCCCACTTCCTGCTGTTCGGCTATGATTTCTCTGAATTTCCTGGCCGGGGCTATATCGAGGCCCTGGGAGAAAATGTTCCCTTGGGCAACCAGGATGTGCCCCTCCTCGGCAGAATCTTTTCAGTTAAGAAGAAAAAAGACGAACTGGTGTTGGAGGTGGAGGACCCCAAAGTTGATCAAGCAACATGTCTGGAGCTGCAAGGGGCCATTCAAACCTTTCACTGGGAGGGGGTGGATGTCAGGTTTGTGCCCACTGGCGGCATCAGGGGCATCGTGATTGCCAAGGGGGACGTATCCCCTGAGATCACCGATTCCAACCCCATTTACGAGGGGCGTCCACTCATGGAAGTCTTGCCCTGGGAAAAGGCGCAAGACGGTGAAAAAGCCGGGCGCACCGCCATGGCCCTGAACCGCTATACTATCTGGAGCTATCAACAACTATCCCGGCACCCGCTTAATAAAGCGAGAATGCGGCGGGGCCTGGCGCCCTTGAATGCGGTGGGTATGCAGCGGGCCGGGCAAAACCGACCGGTGATGCCCTTTGGGGAGAAGTGGGGACTTAAGGCCCTGGCCATTGCTGCCGGCCCCATCTACCGGGGTTTGAGCCAATACCTGGGCATGGAGATCGTGCCGGTCAAAGACACGGACCGGCCTGAGGTTGATCTTAGGGAACGGTTGGAACTGGCCCACAAGGCCAAGGACCGTGACTTCATATATGTACACACCAAGGCCCCCGATGAGGCGGCCCACACCAAGAACCCCCTTATCAAACGGGACGTCATCACCGCCTTGGACCAGGCCCTGGGTTTCGCCATTAAGGAGATCATTACCGATCCCGAAACTCTCTTGGTGATTACATCCGACCATTCCACCAACAGTGACGGGAAAATGATCCATTCGGGGGAAACGGTGCCTCTGATGATGGTGGGGAAATACACCCGGCGGGACCACGTGACGCAGTTTCATGAAGTCAGCTGCGCCCCGGGGGCTCTGGGCCTGGTCCGGGGCGGGGAATTGATGTGGCTGATCTTGAATTTCCTGGACCGGGGCAAACTCTGCGGCCTGATGGACAGCCCCCGGAATCAACCTTTCTTTCCCGGGAACTATAAACCCCTAAAGATCCGGTGAAACGGTTACGTTTGCCCCATAATGAGAACGCCATTATGAGTGAAATTGGGGTGGCTCACGGACGATTTCAGCTCTTTCATTTGGACCACTTGAAATATGTGCTGGCTGCCAAGGAGCGTTGCCGCCACCTGGTGGTGGCCATTACCAACCCAGACCCAACCCTGACCAAGTTTGACCCGGCGGACCCGCACCGGAGTGCGGAGGTGGATAACCCTCTGACGTTTTACGAACGCCACGTCATGATCAGGGAAACTCTCCTGGACCAGGGACTTGAATTCCGGGAATTTTCCGTGGTGCCGCTCCCCATAAATTTTCCTGAACTCTATCGGTATTACGTTCCCATGGATGCCATTTTTTTCCTGACCATTTACGACGAGTGGGGGGAGCGGAAACTCCAGCTTTTCGAGTCCTTGGGCCTGAAAGTGGAGATCCTCTGGCGCCGGCCTAAATCCGAAAAAGGCCTTACAGCCAGCGCTATCCGTCGGATGATGGGCTTGGGCCAGCCCTGGGAGCACCTGGTGCCGGCGGCGGTGGCGCGCCTGGTGAGGGAAATGGACCTTCTGCAACGGTTAAAAACAATGGAAAGTTGAATGACGGTGATAGACAGTATGAGGCTTTGGCCGCGGAGTCTGGCAATTTGGTAAAAAACTTTTAGAGGAGTAGCCCATGTCAGCAGAGACTTACCAGCCCCTGATGGAGCAAGTCCGAGCCGCCGGTTGAGCGGCCAAAATTCCTCCCGGGTTGCTGGAGGAAATCTTGAAGACCCTGCCGGTTCAGTCTCACCCGGACCTGCTGGTGGGCATGGAGACTGCGGACGACGCCGGGGTTTTCCGGCTGACTCCCGAGATCGCCCTCATCCAGACGCTTGATTTCTTCACCCCCATCGTCAATGACCCCTTTACCTTTGGTCAAATCGCTGCGGCCAATGCCTTGAGCGATGTGTACGCCATGGGGGGACGGCCGCTCACCGCCATGAATATCGTTTGTTATCCCAGCCGGACTGTACCCCGGGAAGTATTGCAAGCCATCCTGGCGGGAGGTCTGGATAAAATTCATGAGGCCGGGGCGCTGCTCTTAGGCGGCCACAGCGTGGACGACACCGAGCTCAAGTATGGGCTGTCGGTCACTGGGGTGGTGCATCCGGAGCGGGTGCTCACCAATGCCGGGGCGCAGGCGGGAGATATCCTGATCTTGACCAAGCCCCTGGGCACCGGCATCATCGCCACCGCCGTAAAGGGGCGATTGGCGACGCCGGCGGCCGCAGCAGCGGCAGCGCAGATAATGACCACCTTGAACCGGCTGCCACCGGAGTGCCTGGAAGGTCGGGGGGTCCATGCCATCACGGACATCACCGGCTTCGGTCTGTTCGGCCATGCTCTGGAAATGGCCATGGCTAGCCGGGTCGAGTTCACCATTTATGCCCATAAGGTGCCGGTCCTGACTGTGGCCCGAGAATATGCGGCCATGGGGTTAGTGCCAGCCGGCAGCCTCGCCAATCGCAACTATTGCAGCAAGAGTTTGCTACTGGCAAGCGAACTTGACCCTGTACTGGTGAATATTTTCAGCGACGCCCAGACCAATGGCGGCCTATTGCTGGCCGTGGCGCCGGCACAGGAGGCGCTGGTTCTGGAACAACTGCACCATGCAGGGATAAACGCCGCCACCGTTATTGGCGAGGTCTGCGGCACCGGCACCGGCCAGATTCTGGTGGAATCATGAAAGCCCTTTTCTTCTCTAATTCTGTGGGAAACGCTGGCAGCAGAACCACTGTTTCAAGGGATCCTTATGTCTCTTAGGCGTTTTTGGCAGCGCAAGCCGACAGTTCCCGTCGCTCGCGGCCAAGCTGACCAGGGTATCCTGGTCTTCGCCAACACCAGTGAAGTAATCCAGGCGGAAAAAGTGCTGAGGGCCGAAGGCTGGCCCATCAAGGTCATGGGGCCGCCGCCGGAGATTCAGAGCGGTTGTGACCTCGTAATTCAGTTTCCTTTGATGAAAAAGCTGGAGCTTCTCAGGATCTTGAGCGAAAAGCGACTGTCGCCCCTTCAGGTAGTCCCCGTGACGGGCCCTTTGCTCAAACCGGTAGACCTCTTCCAGGTCAAGGATTTCGGACGGTATCTCATGGTCCGGGCTGCCAATATGAAACTGACGGTGGATAAAGAGACCCGGATGATTGTCAACGTCTCCGGTGGTGGCTGTCCGGATGTGCCTTATCTCGCTTATCAGCTTGTGGGGCAAACTCTGGAGGCTGCCCCCCGCCCCCGGGACCTTGGTCATACGGTCTGCGGCTATGCCTTACAGTTGGCCTTCGAGGAGATGGAAAGACTATGCTCGCGGTAGTGGGCACTATACCGGATGAGGAACTCCCGTTGGTGGCGGGGCCGGTAACCGTAGATGGCCGGTTTTTGGTCATCCAGGGACATAAGGTGCTCATCAGCCGGGGGACCGCAGGCCTTCTGGCCGCTGCCGCTACCTGTCTCGAGGTGCTTCGCGAGCCCGCTCCCTTCGCTTTCCTGGTGGGGGATATCGGCCGGGGCCAGGGGAGTAGTCGGCTCTATGAGTACTTGACCCTCAACCTGGGACGACACCAATTCAGTACTCTCACCTTCCACTACATCCTCCCGATAGTGGACTGGCACAACCGGGTCCTCCTTGCGCTTCAGGAGATGGCAGAGCGGCCCCGGCTCATTGCCGATGCGGGGTTCATGTATGTGGCCAAGATGAGCGGCCAGGCGCCGGAATACGACCTGTTCACCCCCGACGCCGGGGAACTGGCCTTTTTAGCGGATGAAGAGGCCCCCCATCCCTTTTACACACGGGGCTTTATCCTGCACGAGGATAACCAGGTACCGGAGCTCATCGCCCGGGCCTACGCCTATGAGAATGCAGCCCGGCACCTGCTGGTCAAAGGCCAGAAAGATTATGTGGCCACCAAAGAGGGGATTGTCGCCACCATTGCCGAACCGGTGACCGAAGCCCTGGAGCCCATCGGCGGCACGGGGGATAGCTTGACCGGCATTGTCTCCGCTCTGGTCGCGGCGGATTTTGATATTGTCCCTGCTGCCATCCTGGCGGCCCGGGTCAACCGCGTGGCTGGATATCTGGCCCATCCAACTCCGGCCACAAACCTCCGGGAGATTGTGAACCAGATCCCGGCAGCCCTGAAACTTGTCTTGAAAGAGCACCACGGCAAAGGGAAATAACCTTTGATTTGGAGTATCGTCTAAACCAGGGTTTTAATAAAGTGAGTAAAAAAATTACCCCTTTCGGCTTAGTCTCAATAATTAAATCCAGCTTACAGGAGCGAAACCTGCTGCTGGCACTCGACTATGACGGCACGCTGGTGGAATATGCTCCCCGTCCGGAATTGGCCCAACCCACTCCAGAATTACTCCGCCTCTTGGTGCGGCTGGCAACCAAGCCCGATTTTCGTGTTCTCGTCATTTCCGGAAGGCCCCTGAAAGAGATAAAAACCCTCCTGCCCATCCCCGGCCTCAATTATGTGGGCTCTCATGGCGGTGAAGGCTGCATAGGGGGACGCTCTTGGACTTTTCAGGAAAAGATACACCTCGGGTTAATGCTGAGGGAGTTACAGCAAGCCTTGGTAGTCCACTTGGCTGCCTGTCAGGGTTGGTGGATTGAAGAGAAACCCCTGGGGTTGGCCCTCCATTACCGCCTTGCCACTCCCCAGCAAGAGGTCAAGATCCGCCGCTCTCTGGAATCATGGCTCAACAACGTGGTTACAGAACACCAATTTTCTATCCTGCATGGCAAGAAAGGGATTGAACTCTTGCCCCTTGGAGTAAGTAAAGGTGCTGCCATGGGGAAAATCTTGGCATTTGAGGAAACATTTCCGTGTTTCCCTGTTTATATAGGTGACGACCGCAGCGATGAAAGTGCCTTTCAAACAGTCCAGATGAACGGTGGTGTAGGGATCAAGGTAAGGGGGGATCATGAGTCAAGCTCAGCCATATATGGCTTTAGCCATTTGGAGGAAGTTCACGCATTCCTCCGTGTCCTATTAGGGCCATAAATCATTGCAAGCGACTCTAATTCTGAGGTCCCCGGCATGAGCATGGCTTTTTATGTATGGAGTCGAGTTAAAAAATTAGGAAATAATATTAGTGCATTTCGAATAAGGTTCAACTATGCCTTGGAATAAAGAGGAATTAAAGAAACTCTATCAAGATAAATTCGGTGACCAAAAACTCATCATGGTCAGTAATCGAGCTCCCTATGCATACAGTTATCAAAATGGAACGGCGAGAATTACAAGGCCAGCTAGTGGCATGGCGCTTTCTTTACATACAGTGATGCAGGCTATCGGTGGAACCTGGATTGCAAGTAATTGCGGTGAACTTGATCAATGGGACATTTCTTGTCATGGCGCGGTGCTGTTGAGGTCCCCAAAATATAAATATACAACACGTCAAATATATCTTAGCACTGAAGAAGCGCATGGTTACTATTATGGTTTTGCCAACCAGGGCCTCTGGCCTCTGTGTCTTGCGAGCCCAATATCCCCTCAATTTATTCAAAGTAATTGGTATTGTTATTTAAATGTCAATAGAAAGTTTGCTGACACTATCTTAGACGAAGCATCCGATAAAAACAATATTATCTTTATTCAGGATTATCATTTAGCATTGGTGCCCCAATTAGTAAAAAAAGCAGTTCCACACCTGACTGTCTGCCAATTTTGGCATATCCCCTGGCCAAGCTATGAAGTTTTCCGCACCTGTCCATGGGGGAGGGAAATTCTTGCGGGTTTATTGGGTAACGATCTCTTGGGATTTCACCTACACAGTTATTGTCAGAATTTCCTCCATGCTGTCGAACAGACTCTTGGAGCAATAGTTGACTATGAGAAATTTACTATCAGCTACCTGGGCAAAGTGACTCGGGTTACGGCTTCTCCCCTCAGCATCGATTTCGAGCGATTTGAATCGTTGGCCAAAGCTTGCCATATGGAAAATCGTGCAACAGAGTTGCGTAATAATCTCAGCCTTCAGGGAATTCAGGTGGGGCTTGGGGTTGACCGGATTGATTACACGAAAGGGATTCCGGAGCGCCTGGAAGCCGTAAATATCTTTTTCCAGAAATATCCGCAATATCTTGAGCGGTTCTCCTTTCTTCAATTAGGGCCCATTTCCCGTATTCAGATTCCAGAGTACAAAAATCTAAGCAATATAATCGATTCATTAGTGGAAACAATAAACCAAAAATATGGAACTATAAAATGGAAGCCGGTTATCCTCTTCAAGTCGTGCTTTTTTCAGGAAGAACTAGTGGCGTTTTATCAACTTGCAGATGTTATGGTGATCAGTTCTCTCAACGATGGCATGAATTTAGTTTCAAATGAGTATGTGACAAGTCGGAACGAAGGGTCTGGTGCCTTACTGCTCAGTATATTTACTGGAGCTACCCATGAACTAACGTGGGCGTATAAAATTAACCCAAATGATACTGAAGAAATTGCCGATATTATCTATCTGGCTCTGAACGATCCTCCTGCAGAAAAGCTCTCTCGGATGCTGGCTATGCGTTCCTGGATTAAAGAACATAATATTTACTATTGGGCCGCACAGTTTCTTGATTTGTTATAGATTAAGTATTGAAGAGAAAGACGTACAATAATAATATTTTTAACCCGGTTGGAGATGGGGAAATGGACCAGATAAACCCGGATATGACTGTTCTGGAAGTACCCTGCCAAAACCGGCAAGCAGAGCACATTTTCCGGAAATATGATGCCGCGGCCGGGGTGTGCCTTTGTTGCCAGGCGTTATTCGATTCCGTGGCAGATTTGTCTCGCAAGTATGGCCTGGAATTGGAAAAGCTGCTGGCGGACCTGGAAACGGCCGCAGCAAGCAGGAGTGACAGATGAACGCAGTTTATCTGGTTCCATTAACCTTAATGAGTCTGTGCCTGTTAGGGGTGGCTTGGTGGTTTTTCCGCCGTTCTGCTCCCCCAAGAGAAGTCGAATGGAAGGATGTGCAGGTCGAAGCCGAAAGGGGGAGGTATAGACTCATCAGCACCGAGGAGATGGCGAATCGCTATCAGAAAGACCCCCAGAGCCTGTTGCTGGTGGATACCCGCCCGGAAGGAGAATACCAGGCAGGTCATATCGAGGGAGCAATAAACTTTCCCTTGACACCTACCCGGTGGGGGAGGTGGCGGTCCAGGAGGCTCTTAACCACTCTCCTGGGACCGGATAAAGAGCGATTAGTGGTCTTTTACTGAGCGGGACTGGCCTGAGTCCGGAGCGACTCGGCAGCCCGGGTGGCTGTAAAACTTGGTTATCGGCGAGTCTACCGTGATCCCTACGGTTTTCCAAAGTGGCAAGAAACAGGGCTCCCAGTAATTACCCTTGAAGATTAATCAATCATCCAGGAGGTTTCTCATGTTCAACCCAAAAATTGGATTAATGGCCATCACTTTCATGCTGGTATTCAGCCTTTACACCGCCCCTGCCGCCTGGGCTCAGGATTCCCAACTCCAGCGTTTTCAAAACCTGGAAGGCACCATCGACATTGCTGGCGGCACCGCCCATATCCCGGTGATGAAAGACGCCGCCGAGGCGATTATGAAGGCTAATCCCAAAATCCGCATCACCGTGGCGGGGGGCGGCTCCGGCGTGGGGGTGCAGAAAGTGGGCGAAGGATTGGTGCAGATCGGCAATACCGGCCGGCCCCTTACTCCCGCAGAAGTGGACAAATATGGGTTGAAAACCTTCCCCTTTGCCATTGACGGTGTGGCGGTGGCGGTCAATCCCGGCAATCCCTTGAGCGCCTTGACCTCCCAGCAGGTAAGGGATATCTTTGCCGGCAGGACTAATAACTGGCAGGAAGTGGGCGGCGCCAATGCCCCCATCCATCTCTTCACCCGGGACGAAGCCAGCGGCACCCGGGAAACCTTCTGGGAAAAGCTTCTGAAGAAGGGACCCATTGACGCCAAGGCCAATATCGTGGCCTCCAACGGGGCCATGAAGCTGGCCCTGGCGCAAGACCCCCAGGCCATCGGCTACCTGGGCATCGGCTTTGTGGACCCGAAGGTGAAGGCCATCAAGCTGGACGGGGTCGAACCGACCCAGGAAAATGCCAAAAGCGGCGCCTATCCGGTAACTCGCCTGCTCTACATGAACACCAAAGGCGAGCCTGCCCCCCTTGTGAAGGCTTTCATTGATTATATTGAGAGTCCGGCGGGGGCAAAGATTATCCAGAAGCATGGGTTTATTCAAACCTCAAAGTAGGTCTTGCAGGTTTTCTTGAGGCGG
>Ga0172369_10007867_pt1 | contig 12267 bp, 10 predicted proteins | sample LakKiv25m_FD_114539 | JGI IMG/M metagenome (GOLD analysis project Ga0172369, IMG submission 114539) | Freshwater microbial communities from Kabuno Bay, South-Kivu, Congo - kab_022012_11.25m | ecosystem: Environmental > Aquatic > Freshwater > Lake | place: Democratic Republic of the Congo... | reverse complement strand
GGTAATGCCATTATCTTCGCAATTACTGCATTCTCCTGGATAAAAAAACAGCGAACCAGGCGCTTCACATGACCGGCGCAAGCGCCGGCCTGTGAGCTTGAGCGTTCGCCGGAAAAATCGATTTGACATAATCTGCAATGTGGATTAATATAGCTAAAAAAAGCCACATTATAGAGGTGCGATATGAGAACCATTCAGATGACACTTGATGATGATCTTGTCACAGCGGTGGATCGCGTTTCAAAGGAGCTCCGAACAAATCGTTCTGCGTTCACAAGAAAGGCGCTTCGTGACGCCCTTGCGCGCTGCACCCTTGAGCAACTAGAACAAAAGCATCGCCGGGGATACGAGCGATACCCTGCTGCCGCCGATGAGTTCTCAGTTTGGGAAACTGAGCAGGCGTGGGGTGATGAATGAAACACGGTGAAATACGTTGGTACAAGTTCATCCCGCCAGATAAAAAGCGGCCAGTTTTAATTCTGACCCGAGATTCTGTGTTGGAATACCTCGGAGAAGTAACAATCGCTCCCATCACAACTACAATCCGTAATATACCCTCTGAGGTATTTCTTTCGAAAGCTGACGGCATGCCCCAGGATTGTGCGGTCAATTGCGATCACTTGCAGACTGTTTCGAAGGGGAAAATAGGAGCATTGATCACATTTCTGCCTCTCCCAAAAATGGTTGAAGTTGGGCGTGCAATACGTTTTGCCCTCGATATTTAAGATAGGTGCGGCAAACAAGTCGTTCCACAGGATCGCTTATGCTCCGGTGAAATCTGCGTTCGCCTTAAAATGATTTGACATTTACCTAATTGATTTCGGCCCAAAGAGGCCTGGTATGGTCGGGAAACTGTTCGATGCATTGGCGGTCAAACCCCGCAGGGAAAGTACGTAAGAACCTGCCTTTCTTCAAAGAATTGGCTCATGAAAATTTTATACAAAAAGGTTGACAGTACCCCCGTTTTGCTTTTCTAAAATATACACGCCCGATAGACATCCTTCGATAAATTGTGCTATGACCCCGCCCACCGGGGTAAAGCGGTTTGTTTTTCCGTTCGTCGGTCGGCAGAATCGGGTTTGGAGCTTTCCCCAACGCCAACAGAAAAAGAGCTGGAGGATGAACAATGAAGATTGTCTTTTTGGGGACAAATGGTTGGTACGATACAGCGACAGGAAACACGCTTTCGACCCTTGTCCGGGCCAAAAGCGCCGATATCATCCTTGACGCGGGAAACGGCATTCAGCGAGCCGACCGTTATCTCAGCGGCACTAAACCGGTCTTCATCTTCATAAGCCATTTTCACCTCGATCATTTGGTGGGTCTGCATATCCTTGGAAAATTTAATTTACGGGAGAAACTCACAATCTGCGGGCCAAAAAACAGCAGGCAGATTCTGAACACCATTCTCGCTGCCCCCTTCACCATGCCGCTTGCGCAGCTTCCCTATCCAACGGACATATTGGAACTGCCGGAAGAGTCGTCAGCACTTCCCTTCTCTGTTCAGGCGTTGCCGCTGCGGCACTCATCACTGACACTGGGTTACAGACTGGAAATGGAAGGGCTGACGATCGGCCATTGCTCCGACACCGGATATTGCGAAAATGCCGTCAGAACAGGAACCAATGCAGACTTGCTGATCACCGAATGCGCCTTTAAAAAGGGACAGGCGAATGAGGCTTGGCCGCACCTGAATCCGGAAACGGCCGCCAGAATCGCAGCCGAGGCCGGGGCAAAGCGCCTCGCCCTCACCCACTTCGACGCCTTTGTCTATCAGACAATCGAGGAACGGGAAGAGGCCCGGGAAAGTGCCGCCGCAATATTTCCGCAAACAATAGCCGCGACCGACGGCCTGGAGATAACCATTTGACCCTCTCCGTTTACCATCTTTAGCTTTCGGGACAAAACCGTTCTCCGAGCTGATTTACTGCCGTCGGCCTAAAGCCTCTCGGCCTGAGAAGTTAATATCAAATCACGAAGAGCCGGAAGATGCATCTCCATCTCCCGCCTTCCCTCGTCAATTGCCTCCGCAGCCCGATTGAACTCCATCAGCCCTATGTCGGAAAGTTTGGGACGAATTACAATATCCGGCGGATCTTCCAGAAAGCGCTGCTGAGTTATTTTATCCTGCATTATATTGACCGATGTAGCCAATACGTCGAAGAGCGTTGGACTCCGGTCCAGCTGCTCCTGAAAGATCTGGCCGAAAAGCTTCACTTTCCCATTAAGTTGCACCTGCTTCAGAAAATCTGCCCACCGCCCCTGTGCGGGGAGCGAAACCCCGACTTCTTCTCTTTGCAAGAGAGGAGCAGCCATACGCTGTATCCTCTTTTTACCCATGATATCGGAATTAAGATCAACGGCTACGACAATATCGGCCCCCATCGCCCTGCAGAGCGAAGTCGGCACCGGATTAACCAAGCCACCGTCAACCAGCCACTGCCCGTTGCGACCACAGGGGGTAAAAATTCCCGGAAGCGAGATACTGGCCCTGACAACCTCTATCAAAGACCCTTCCCTTAGCCACACCTCCCCCCCGGTTTTCAGATCAGTCGCCACCGCGGCAAACGGCACGGGAAGCTTCTCGATCAGCGGGTCGGTAATTATTCCCCGTAAATATCCGGATATTTTTTCCCCCTCGATCAGTCCCGAGCGCGGAATTTTCATGTCCATGAAACCGACAATATGCGACCAGGAAAGCCGCCTTGCCCAGCGATCGAGAGGCTCGAGAAAGCCGGCGGCAAATGAACCGGCAACAAGGGCGCCTACCGAAGTGCCGCAGACAAAATCGACCGTAATTCCCGCTTCGACGATGCTCTGCAATACACCGATATGCGACCACCCCCGGGCAGAACCGCTTCCCAAGGCTATGCCTACTTTTTTTTTCATGTCATTATCCGCTCAGGAAATACCGCGTTACCCTCGAAAAACAACCTTTTGTCATTGCAAGCAAAGCGAAACAATCTCATAAGTTCCGGATAATTTAGAGAAATGCCAAGGCGCCGTACCCTCGCAATGACAGAAATCATTGCTTTCGCGCAGCAAACCGCAGCAGAAATGATGGCCACCGTCACCTATTCCCCCACTGCCTTCAGACGCAGCCTTTTCATTTCCTCCTGAACGGACATCACCATGAGATGGAGGCGATTCATGATATTTACCTCGGTTACCCCCGGATCCATATCAATATACAGCAGATTGAGATGGGGGTACAGCTTCTTAAGCCTTTTTTCCACACCCTTGCCGATAACGTGATTGGCCAGGCACCCGAACGGCTGCAGGCAGACGATATGATCGATCCCCTGCTTCACCATTGCGATGATCTCGGCCGGTAGCAGCCACCCTTCGCCTGCCTGGTTGGCAAGGCTCGTCACCCTGCCCGCCTCCTGCGACAGTTCCTTCAGACTGTAAGTCTTTCGATAATAGCGGAAGCTCCTCATAACCCGCTCGACACGATGAAGGTAAAAACCCACATACCGATCCAGCATGCCAAAAACCACCCGGTCTCGAAAAGAGCTTTTCATAAAATACTTCTGATCGAACGCCTCATTTACAAAACGCTGCTCAAAGAAACTGATAATGGGGGGGATAACCGCTTCCACACCCTTACCCCTTAACCACTCCACAATGTTGTTATTGGAAAATTCATTGTGTTTGACGAATATCTCTCCCAGCACCCCGATTGCGGGAACCGGATTATCGTGAACTGGAAGCAGGTTAAAATCGCGGATAGCCGCCTTCAACATTTCGAGGAACAGCCCGAAATCTTCACGTCCGGCAAGAAACCCCAGTTCATGGAGATATTTCTTCTGAAGAGCCATAGCCGATCCGGGACAGACCTCCCGGGACACTGTCGCCAGAGCCATCTTCGACAGGGGATCGGTAAAGATAAGCGCCAGCGCCAACCGTCTGACCAGCCTTTTCTGATCGATGGGAATACCAGCCTGTCTGAGCGTATCGCCCTCGGAAAGGGAAATGACCGGCACCTCACCAAACCCCGCCGCCAAAAGTGCCTTCCTGGCAAGCGGCACATAACTTGACGCCCGGCATTGTCCAAAGGTCTGTATGAGCAGCACGACAGTTCTCCGGGGGTCCCTTCTGCCCGCTTGCAACGCCTTGACTATATCTCCGATAACTATAAGCGCCGGGTAGCAGACATCGTTGTTTACATATCGGAGCCCTGTCTCCACCGATGAACGCTCCTGGGGGGCAAGCAGCTCCACCTTGCAGCCAAAAGAGGCAAAAACAGCCGGAATCGCGGGGGAGTAAAAAGGAGAAAACCAGGGAACAAGGATTGTCTTCTTTTGCGCCTCCCCTTCAACCGGCATTGCAAAACCCGCCGGCAATATCCTTTGACGGGATTTCCGCACGCGCGCGCTGGCTATGTCGAGCATGGAGCGCAGACGGATTCTTACGGCGCCGAGGTTGGATATCTCGTCCATCTTGATCAGCGTATAAACTTTTCCCTTTTCACCAATGATATCCCTTGCCTCGTCGGTCGAAATCGCATCGAGGCCGCAGCCAAACGATGTGATTTGAACCATTTCGAGCTGGGGATGAGCAGCGACAAACCGGGATACGGCAAGTATCCTATTGGTGTATGCCCACTGGCTAAGAACTTTAATATCCTTCAGGACATGATCGTCTTCAGCAAGCGGGACGGCACTCTCGGGGATGACATCCACCCCCATTCCCGCGAGCATTTCGGGAAGACCATGGTTTACCAGCCGATCGGCATGGTAGGGCCGGCCGGCAACAACGACGGCGAAGCGGTTTTCCGCCGTGGCCTTTTCCATCAGGGCAATGGCCCGTTTATACATTTCCGCTCGCACCCCCTGTTGCACCTCTCTGCCTTTCCCTACCGCCGCGGAGATCGTTTTTCTGTCAATCCCATACCCCCTGAAAAACGAATAAAGCTGTTTTTCGAGAAGTTCCCGCGACCTGAAACTGACGACTGGACAGTCAAGAGGAATCCCATACCGCCCCTCCGGATCGATCGCACTGCGAATGACATCAGGATAACCGGTAACAACCGGGCAATTGAAGCTGTTCAAGGCATCCGCATCCTCCTGCATCTCGCAAACCACAAGGGGGTAAAAAATTCGATCAACCTTCTTTTCCGTGAGATCGACAATGTGGCCATTGGCAAGTTTTCCCGGAAAACAGATATTGTCGGACATCACGGTCCGTATCCCCCGCTCGAAGAGCCCCATATCGGACGGGGCGGAAAGCACAACCTGAAAACCGCATGTAGTCAAAAAATTTGCCCAGAAGGGAAAATTTTCGTACATGTTCAAGGCGCGCGGAATACCAAAGACGAGAAGCGGCTTCCGGTCCGGCAGGAGGGGCTGATCGAAAATCAGCTTCAGGCGATCGACAAAAAGGTTGACCCCCTGTCTCCCTCCGGCGCCCTTGTTGCTCAAATAGCGCTCGCAGCGATTGCCGGTAAAATAATTTCGTCCACCACTGAAACTGATTCTGGTCGCCTTGCAACTATTTTCGCAGCCGTTGCACCGTACCTCTTTCGTCCCGATTATGTTTTCCTGGGTCTCGACATTCAGTCCCGGAAAGATCGAAAGCCGGTTCGGCTCAAAAAGGTGGTTTTGCAACGCAGTCAAGGCGGCGCCATAGGCGCCCATCACCTCGGAAATTTCAGGCCGGATGACCTTCCGGCCGATCTCAAGTTCAAACGCCCGCAATACTGCAGGATTGCGAAACGTTCCCCCCTGTACGATTATTTTGTCACCCAGCACCGAAGGATCATGAATTTTTAAAACCTTGTAGAGGGTGTTCCCTATCACCGAACGGGCAAGCCCCGAGGAAATATCACCAACGGTGGCCCCTTCGTGAAGCGCCTGTTTTACCCGCGAGTTCATAAAAACCGTACAACGCGTCCCCAGGTCAAAAGGCGCCCCAGCCTCGCAGGCAATTCCGGCAAAATCGGAGACGCTGATCTTCAGCGAATCGGCGAGCGTCTCGATAAATGAGCCGCAACCAGAAGAACACGCCTCGTTTATCTGAATATCGGATATCCCTCCGTCACGGACATAAATCGCCTTCATATCCTGGCCGCCGATGTCAAGAATAAAGGAGACATCCGGCAGAAAATGACGGGCGGCACGATAGTGGGCAATCGTCTCCACTATACCGTCATCAATGGCAAACGCCGCCCTTATCAAATCCTCTCCGTACCCGGTAACAGCGGATCTTGCGACGAGAGGAAAAACGCCAGCCTCGCGGCAGGCATCCCTGAAGAAGGAAAGCCCCCTGCGGGCAGCACCTATGGCATCGCCTCCATTCAAGCTATACCAGGTAAGGGCAAGCCGCTTTTCTTTGTCAATCAGGACGAGTTTGGTTGTCGTCGATCCGGAATCGATCCCCAGAAAACAGGGGACGCCCTTCAGTTCCGAGACATCCACCCGGGAGACCCGTTTTTTCCGATGCCCCTCCTCCCAGATTGCAAACTCCCGTCTGTCATGAAAAAGGGGCGGGAGCCTTTTTTGCTGATCCTTCCCCACCCGCATTGCCTCCGTCTGAATAATGTGAAGGCATTTTTCGATCTCTATCACAAGGCCATCTCCCTCATGACAAAGCGCCGCCCCCCGGGCTGCAAGCAGTTCCGGATGTTCACAGGTGGCAACATCCTTTTCGGGATCAAGTTGAAGCAGATTGATGAAGGCTGCCCGAAGAGAGGGAAAGAAGGTAAGAGGTCCTCCCGCAAAAAGCACCTTGCTTTGAATGTCATGCCCGCGAGAAAGGGAGGAGATCACTTGAATCGCCATCGCATGAAATACCGATGCGGCGATATCCTCCCGGGAAACACGATTGCTCAGAAGGGCTTGGAGATCAGTCTTGGCAAAAACCCCGCAGCGGGTGGCTATGGAATAGAGACCCCGGCTTTTCCGGGCCAGTTTCTCGAGTTCGCTAAGCGGAACATTCAGCAGTATTGCCATCTGCTCGATAAATGAGCCGGTTCCTCCTGCGCAGTTTCCGTTCATGCGGATGTCAGGTTGAAAGCGGTCGTTAAAAAAGGCCACTTTGGAATCCTCGCCCCCTATTTCTACAAGTGTTCGTACATCCGGCCAGAAAAGCTGAATGATTTTTGCCGAAGCGACAACTTCCTGAATAAACGGAAAATGGAAAGACTCAGCAGCTCCCATGCCGGCGGAACCAGTGAACATAACATCAAGTATACGGTTTCCGAGTACCTGACGGGCTTCAGCAAGCATTTCCGCTATTGTACCCAGCGTCAGAGAATGGTGGCGACAATAGCGAAAAAATACAATACCCCCTTGGGGATCGCAAACAACCAGTTTAACCGTGGTGGAACCGGCGTCTATTCCTGCCTTGTATATTTCGGCCATCCTGTATTGCCTTCTTGGCTCCGCTTCCCTGTAAACAAGCCGCTTATTGGGATCAGGATATAGTCCCCGTTCCTGATATTGTCAATAATCAAAATTATATTGTTTGCAAATTGGTTGCATTCATAATATAAGCTACCAAGTAATTTATCAGGCAGGGATGGCAAGATGGAAGCGGAGCGTTGCGACGCAGCAGAAACGCTAAAAAAATCAGGGCTTGCGAAGACAACGCAGCGAATGGCCGTTTTGGAATCGCTGATCGACGCCGAACATCCTCTCAACGCCAATGAAATCCTCAGGGAAACAACCGGAGTCGTCAGCATCAACCGGGTTACAGTTTATCGCATCCTTTCATCTTTTCGGGACAGCGGGATAATCAGGGAAATAGAAACCGGGCACGGAATCAGCTTTTATGAAATGGCTTGTCGGCATAATCCGGTGCATCCCCATTTCCGCTGTCGGAGCTGCGGCCACATCGTCTGCCTGCCGCCGTTGACTCTTTCTCAGGCGTGGGAATGGCTGGCACAGCCCGCCGATTTTTCTGTCGAGAAGATCGACGTTCAGTTGATAGGCATATGCGCCCCCTGCCAAAAAACAGAAAATAGCAACATGCTTGCATCTGCTCCAGATGAAACAGTTACGCGACAGCGATGAAGAAAAGGGATTTATCATGAAAAAATTATGCATCGGCTTTGCTCCGGTTCTTTTATTGGTTTTCGGAATATTGCCCGCTTTTGCCGCCTCCGGTAAGATAGACATCGCCGTCAGCGTTCCGCCCCAAGCCTATTTCGTAGAAAGAATTGGCGGAAGTCTTGTCCTGGTGCACATCCTGATCCCCGGCGGCGCCGATCCGCACAGCTACGAACCAACCCCACGACAACTCATCAACCTTTCCGCCTCCCGAATATACGTTAAGGTTGGCACACCGACCTTCCCCATGGAAAGCAAATACCTTTCAACCCTTCTGGAACGGAATCCCCTCATGACCGTCATTGACACCTCCGCCGGCATGAAATTCCGCACAGGAGACCCCCATGTCTGGACCTCGCCGACTCTGGTCAAAATCACCGCCTCCAACATCGCCAAAGCCCTTGTAACTCATGATCCTTTACACAAGGATTACTACGCAAGAAATTTGGCGGAATTTCTTTCGGAAATCGACGGTTTGGATCAATGGATCAGAAAATCTCTGAAGGGAAAAAGCGGCAGCAGCTTCATTATTTATCATTCGGCATGGGGATATTTTGCCGACGCATACAATATAATCGAAATCCCTATTGAAGAAGAGGGAAAACCAGGCAGTGCCGCCCGCATCCGGGAAATAATCGATCTCGCAAGAAAAAAGGGCATTCGCGACGTGCTGGTTCAGAAAGGTTTTGACGAAAGAAACGCCCGCGCTGTCGCCGCCGAACTGGGAGGAAAAACTGTCGAGGTGGATCCGCTCGCGCGCGACTGGCCGCAGGGATTGAAAAAATTCACAGCAACTTTAAGAGACGTTCTGAAAAGATAGAAGGAATATCAGGAATGGGGAAAAGCATCATTCAAGTTGAAAACGTAACCTACGGCTACGGGAAAAGAACCGTTTTAGAAGATGTGTCGATGAAGATTATGGAACGTGATTTTATCCTGATCATCGGCCCGAACGGAGGAGGAAAGTCAACCCTGCTCAAATTGATCCTCGGAATTATCACCCCCTGGTCAGGGAAAATCAGTTTCAGCGGCGACGGCAAGAACCGTCTCGGCTACGTCCCTCAGTCAGCGGCATTCAACCGGAGCTTTCCTATCTCTGTTTTGGACATGGTTCGCACCGGCTGCATCCACGGGGAAAACTATCTGCGCCAAAATTCCCGGGAAAGCATCGAAAAAAGCAGGGACATTCTGCAAAAACTTTCCCTCGAAGATAAACTGGGAGAGAACATTACCGACCTTTCCGGCGGCCAGCTGCAGCGCGTCCTGATCGCGCGCGCCCTTGTCGCCGATCCTGTCGCCCTGCTTCTCGACGAACCGACAACCGCCCTGGACATAGCCTCGCAAACCGATCTGATCGACATCCTGGAAGAATTGCGGCAGAAAATGAGCATTGTCGTCGTTACCCACGATCCAACCCCCTATGCGGGCATCTATGGACATCTGGCCTGCCTGAACAGAAATCTCTACTTCCATGAACGCGGAGAGCTGAACGCGACGACGCTGGAGAAGGTTTACGGCTGTCAGGTGGAACTCCTGGGACACGGAATCCCCCATACACTACTGCATTCCCACCCGGAGGCGGTGCGAAAATGAACGGCATCTTATCCTACGAGTTCATGCAAAATGCCCTGCTCTCAGCCATTCTGGCCAGCATTGTCTGCGGTCTGATCGGCCCTTTTATCGTTACCCGGAGGATGGTTTTCATCAGCGGCGGGCTCAGTCATACCGCCTTCGGCGGACTCGGAATCGCTTACTGGCTGGGAAAACAGGAATTAATGTTCACAATCAGGCCTATTTATGGGGCAACGGCCTTCGTACTCGGGGCCGCACTTTTACTCGGCTCGCTGGAAGAAAAAAAACTCAACCAGAACGACCTGTTCATCGGCATATTGTGGGCCGTTGGCGTCGCCATCGGCATCGTCTTTGTCCACATGACCCCCGGTTACGCCCCCGATCTGCTGAGCTTTCTTTTTGGCAACATCCTGACGGTTTCCCGGACGGATGTATTGATCATGCTCGTCATAGTTTTGATCGTTGTTATGGCCGTCGCTATCTTCTACAAAGGCTTTGTCGCCATCGCCCTCGATGAAGAATTTGCCCGGGCCAGACGTCTGCCTGTTTACCGGCTGAAAATGGGGCTTACCATTTTAACTGCCCTTACGATCGTAACATTGATTCAGGTTGTGGGGATTCTTCTCGTCATTGCCCTCTTGACCATCCCGGTCGCAATCGCCTCCGAACTGTCCATGAATTTCCGCAAAATAATCGTTCTTTCAGTTATTTGTGGGATCACGATCTGCCTGCTCGGCCTTTTTATTTCCTACTACATAGAGTTTCCCTCCGGGGCCTCGATCATTCTCATCGGAGGAATATTATTGATAATAGTCAAGACTTTAAAAGGAATATCCCAACGAAAAAAATCAGCGCTCGTCCAATAAAAAACAAAAATCCGTTCCAAGCACACTGAAGCCATATCAGGGATTTATTGACTTTAACTAAAATATCTGTTTGTAGTGAATTCCATTTGCAAGCATTGCCAAGCTATTCTAAATGTCGGCAATAGAGGCGCCTCGATGCTTATCTTGAAAAGGTTACTGCGCAACCGAAACGTTCTTTTCCCTGTGGCTCTAACTTTGGGGCTCCTCCTTCCCCAGGCAGCGTCTTTGGCGAGCCATTTGGTACTGCCTGCACTCGCCCTGACCATGATCATCTCGACAATGGAAATCGGCAACGACATTTTCAGTCGGCCCCGCCAACTCCTGTTACCCGCCTTTATTGGAATAGTCATGAACTACGTTCTTCTGAGCGGCGTTATTATCACACTCGGCGCCCTTCTGCTGAGGGACGAAAAACTCTGGAGAGGCATTGTCCTGCTGGCAGCGGTTCCTCCGGCCATCGCCGTCATCCCTTTTTCAGTTTTTCTCGATGGCAATAAAGATTTATCATTGATAGGGACTGTCGGCGCCTACATGGGAGGGCTGGTTGTCATGCCCCTTATTACTTTTACCCTCCTCAGCCCCGCTGCCTTTGACCCAATTAGGCTCCTTGTTGCGGTTTTCGAGCTGATTATCCTTCCGCTCTTGATCTCGCGCTTCATGATATCGGAAAAATTGAACAAAAACGTGGCCCCCTGGAAGGGAGGGATAACAAACTGGAGTTTCTTTCTTATAATGTACACGCTGGTGGGATTGAACAGTAATGTTTTTCTAAGCATGCAGCCAGTCCTGTTGACAATAGCCATCATTGCCATATCAACGAACTTCATTCTGGGTTATCTTATCGAATGGATCAGCAAAATTTTTAAAATCTCCCCCCCGACACGCACCGGTCTTGTTTTACTCGGAACATTGAAAAACCAGGGAATGGCGGGCGGCCTCGCCCTGACAATATTCGGAAAGGAAGCGGCCATTCCCGCGGCAGTCTTTACTGCCTCGATGATAGTGTATATTGTCTGGTTGGACCTGCTGCAAAGGTTCAAGCAACGGCGCTGATGTAACGATCGCAAATAGATCGCGGCCGGGGCAAGCGGCGCCTGCCTGCCGCGTAAAAGGACTGACGGCCCCGATATCCGCTTGAGAGGTTGGAAATAACAGGCAATGACAGACTCCGCAGCCAAAGATTACAATAGCGGCCACCGCCAGCGGCTCAAGCTGAAATATCTTACTGCCGGAATAGAGGCCTTCCACGATTATGAGGTCGTTGAACTGCTTCTCACCTATGCAATACCCCGTCGGGACATAAAACCGCTCGCCAAGGAGCTTTTGGCGCGGTTCGGCTCAATAAAGGGAATTATCGACGCGGAACCGGGGGAATTGAAAAAGGTTGACGGCATCAGCGAACACACGGCGATCCTTTTTAAGCTATTCAAGGAGGCTTCGACCTTATATTTGCAGCAGAAGGCAAGGGAGAAACCCCAAATTTCCTGTACATCCGAACTTATCAACTTCTGCCGGACGACCCTGGGCGGCAAAAAAGACGAGGAGTTCTGGGTTATTTATCTCGATGTGCAAAACCAGATAATAGAGTTTGAGGCGCTTCAGAAAGGAACGGTCAATCAGGCTACGGTATATCCCAGACAGGTGCTGGAAAACGCCCTTCGGAGAAAGGCTTCGGCGCTCATCCTCGTCCATAACCACCCGTCAGGGCATGTTCGCCCCTCCGAGGCGGACATCCGCATTACCAGGGTGATCAACGAAACCGCGAAAATGCTTGACAT
>Ga0172369_10007866_pt1 | contig 12267 bp, 10 predicted proteins | sample LakKiv25m_FD_114539 | JGI IMG/M metagenome (GOLD analysis project Ga0172369, IMG submission 114539) | Freshwater microbial communities from Kabuno Bay, South-Kivu, Congo - kab_022012_11.25m | ecosystem: Environmental > Aquatic > Freshwater > Lake | place: Democratic Republic of the Congo... | reverse complement strand
GTCATGTTTGTCAGCAGCCATGCGGTCCACTTTTTCTTTCAGGCCAATGCACCGTTGCTGGATTTGCTGCGTGGGAGCGCGCCTGCGGCAACCCGGGCGTGGGCCACCGGCCCCGGCACCCGCGGTGCCTTGCTGGCGTGTGGCGTTGCGGCTGCGTGGGTGGATGCCCCGTCGGTCGAAGCCGGGCAGTTTGATTCGGAAGCCCTGTGGCACACCGTCCGCAACCAGATACACGCAGGCAGCCGCGTGCTGATCGTGCGCGGCGATCACGCTGACAGCCAAGCAGGTGCCAGCCCGGGGGGTGATGCGGGCGTGGGGCGAGACTGGATGGCCCAGCAACTGCGCACGGCAGGTGCGCAAGTTGACTTTGTGGTGGCTTATGGCCGCGCTGCGCCGCGCTGGCAGGCGTCAGAGCGCACACTGGCCTCGCAGGCGGCCTTTGACGGCTCGGTCTGGATCTTCAGCAGCACCGAGGCGGTGTCAAATTTGGCGACCTTGCTGCCGCAGCAAGACTGGTCACAGGCCCGTGCTGTGGCCACGCATGAACGCATTGCGATGGCGGCGCGCACCCTCGGTTTTGGTGTGGTCCTTTCGACGCGTCCAGCGGTGGCCGACGTCGTGGCCTCGCTAGAATCTTTGGCATGACTGCCGACCCTGCGGCGCCCACTGCCGGCGCACCGGAAATCTCTTCTGCACCACCGACGGGCACTGCAGTCGCCTCACGGCTGGGGTATGTCGTGCTGGCGGTGGTGGCCACGGCGGCCCTGGTGTCCTGCCTGATGCTGTGGCAAAAGGTGTCGAACATGCAGGAACAACTGGCGCGTCAGAGTGCTGAGGCGCAGTCCCTGTCTTTGGAAGCGCGCGCTCTGGCCCGGCAGGCGGTGGATGTGGCGCAGCAATCGTCAGCGCAATTGACCGTGCTGGAAGCCAAACTGAGCGAGGTGGCGTTGCAGCGCAGTCAGCTCGACGAACTGATGCAGAGCCTGTCGCGCTCGCGCGATGAAAATCTGGCGGTGGACATCGACTCCGCGTTGCGCCTGGCGCAACAGCAAGCCCAGTTGACCGGCAGCGTGGAGCCGCTGCTGGCCGCGCTCAAAAGCGCCGAACAGCGGGTGGCGCGGGCGGCGCAGCCGCGCCTGGCTGCGCTGCAACGCGCCTTGGCGCGGGACATCGACCGCGTCAAGTCGGCCACTGTCAGCGATACCCCCAGCATGTTGATCAAGCTCGACGAGCTGGTGCAACTGGCCGACGATTTGCAGTTGGCCAACGCAGTGCAACTGGTGCGTCTGCGCGCCGACAAACCCGCAGCGCCCGCTTCGACCAGTGCTGCGGGCTCGGACTGGCCCAAACTCTGGGCGGTGTTGCTGCAGGAAACCCGCAATTTGCTGCGTCTGAGCCGGATCGAAGTGCCAGAAGCGGCGTTGTTGTCTCCCGAACAATCGTTTTTTGTGCGGGAGAATTTCAAATTGCAAGTGCTCAACGCCCGGCTGGCGTTGCTGTCGCGTCAGATCGACGCCGCGCGCACGGATCTGGGCACTGCACAGCGGGTGTTACGCAAATATTTCGACGCACAGTCCAAGACCACGCAGACCACCTTGGTTTTGTTGCAGCAGGTGCAGACACAGATGCAGACCTTGCAACTGCCCCGGCTGGATGACACGTTGGCTGTGTTGAACAGCGCTGCGGCAGGGCGGTAGGGATCATGCGGATTGCGTTGTGGTTGCTGGGCCTGTTTGCGGCGGCGGTGGCAGTGGCCCTGTTTGCCAGTGGCAACGGCAGCACCGTGACCGTGTATTGGCCACCGCATCGGGTGGATCTGTCTCTCAATTTTTTTCTGTTGCTGCTGGTGTTGTTGTTCGGCTTGCTCTACCTGGCGTTGCGGGCACTGGCCGCGTTGTTCTCAATGCCCGCTCAGGCCCGGTTGTGGCGGGCTCGGCACCAGGAACGTGTCATGCATGCGGCCCTGCTGGACGCCATGTCGCATTGGATGGCGGGGCGGTTCATCCGCGCGCGCAAGTCTGCTGAACTGGTCATTGCGCGCGAAGCAGCGCTCACTCAGACGGGCGAGACCTGGTCCGAAGCCACCCGGCTGCGGGTGTTGGCGCATGTGCTGGCAGCGGAAAGTGCGCATGCGCTTCGGGATCAGCCTGCACGCGACCAGCACTATGCTCAGGCGTTGGCGCAGTCGGCATTGACCGATGCCGCCAGTACGCGCGACGGGGTGCTGCTACGGGCCGTGCGTTGGGCGATTGATGATCGTGACCCAGCCCGTGCGCTGCAATGGTTGACCGAGCTGCCCTCCGGCGTGGCGCGTCGCACCTTGGCGTTGCGTTTGCGCTTGAAAGTGGCGCGGTTGGCCGGACGGGCTGAACTGGCGCTGGAAACTGCCCGTCAATTGGTCAAGCACCGCGCTTTCAGTGCCGTGGCGGCGAACAGTCTGGTGCGCGCGCTGGCGCTGGAGTCGATTCTGGCAAGCACCGATGCGGGTGAACTGGTGGCGCTGTGGTCTCGTCTGGATGCGGCTGAAAAAGCCCACCCGGAGGTGGCGCTGACGGCCGCCGGACGCCTGTTGCGGTTGGGGGGAGAGGTGTCCACCGCCATGCAATGGGTGCTTCCGGTGTGGGAGCGCATGGTCGATCCGCAGCGGGGGCTCAGTCGTGATCAACAGGTTTTCTTGATCCGGGTCATGGAGAACGCGTTTTCGGTGGCGGGCGACACCATTGACGCCGCTTGGTTGCCGCGCATTGAAGCGGCGCAACAGGCCGACCCGGGCGACGCCACGTTGCACTACCTGGCGGGTGTGATTTGCCTGCATCTGCAACTCTGGGGCAAGGCGCAGCAATTGATCCGGCAGGCCTTGCCGCGTCTGGAAGACGCCGGCTTGCTGACGCGGGCCTGGCAGGTGCTGGCTGAACTGGCGCAACGCCAGGGCGACGATGCACAGGCCGCGCTGGCCTGGAAAAACGCCGCCAAACTGACTCTGGATCGGCGCGCCTGAGCGTGTGCTGGCGCGCTCAAGCGCTGCGTGATGGTGCCCGCTTGGCACGTGACTTGGTGGCCCTGGACGTCTATCATTGCGGCATGAGTACCTTCATCGAGCATGTGGTCAAACTCACGGATCATCGCGACCGTGATCTGCTGGAACTGACCTTGGCCAAGGCCTTGATTGACCTGCTGCCATTGGAGCGCATCGTGATCGCACGGGTCATGCGGGACAACGACGAACGACGTTGGCTGGATGTGGCGCGTCTGGACGTTCGCGGTGGTGGACGCGTGATCGACCCGCAGCGAGTGGACTTTCAGAAATTGGTCAAGCTGGAAGACAACGCCGACCGCCAGCGTTGCCTGCAATCGCGTCAGCGGGTGGAAATTGCCTGGGCCACGCTCGACGGCCCGCGCATCACCATGCTGCCGCTGTTTTCCACCTCACGACCCGATGACGCGGGTGTGCTGGAGTTGCACAGTGATGCTCCCCTGGACGCCGACAGCTTGACCTTGATCGATGCGCTGCTGCAAATCTATCGCAACATGTACTCGCTGCTGGAATACAGCGACCGCGATCCACTGACCGGGCTGCTCAACCGCAAGTCACTGGACGACGCGTTCTACAGTGCGGTGCTGGAGGATCTGGAAGGCATCACCAGCAACCAGCGGGTGGCGCAAGGCGCTGACACGGCTGAGCGCCGGCACCGGGTGCCGGCCAATTATTGGCTGGGCTCGGTCTCGATCGACCACTTTGCCTTGATCGATGCGCAGCACGGGAAACCCGTGGCAGACGAAGTGCTGCAACGGGTCGCCCGACTCATGAGCACCTGTTTTCGCACCTACGACTTGCTGTATCACTTTGCGGACGACCACTTCGGCGTGCTGCTGCATTGTCCGGACGAAGCGCTGGTGTTGTCGGCTTTTGAGCGCTTGCGCGCCAGCGTCGAAAACTACCGCTTTGCCAGCGTCGGCCGGGTCACGCTCAGTTGTGGATTTACCAGCGTGCGATCTGACGATTCGCCGGCCAGTGCGCTGGAACATACCCGTCTGGCCATGGATTTTGCGCGCCGCGCCGGGGGCAACAAGGCGTGCAGTCACCTCGGTCTGGTGCGGCGGGGCTGTATCAGCTCCGCCGACACTCTCACGGACTGAGTCAGACTGCCTCAGTCCACCGTCTGCGTTTCAAACGGCAAGGCGGTGCCGCGCAGATCACGGCGCGTTTCCACCAGCACCAAAGGCCGTTCATCGGGTGTTGGCAGCGGTGGGCGCTCGCGCGGCACATGCACCGGCTGCGGTTGTGCGGCAATTTCTGCCTGAACGGCAGCCACCTTGTCGGCGTCCGAGCGGATCCAGGTCAACCCGCTTTGCTGCGCGATCTGCTCGAGATCCTCCACCGGCAAAGTGTAGGGTTGGGCAGCAACCACGGGCGCCACGCGGATGGGTTCAACGATGGGCGCGGCGGGCTGTGCCACGGCGGTGACGACGGACTCGGCCGCTGTGACCGGCGCAGCTGAGTCGTCCGCTTGCGGGGTCACTGTTGGCGTGGGTTCATTCGCTTGGACGACGGTTGACGGTGCCGCAGGCTCAATGGGCGTGGTGCCGGCCTCAGGGGATACCGTGAAATACGACCGGCGCGGCGCCGCGTCTTCTGGCAATTCGGTTGGAGGCGTCTGAGACGCAACCGCCGTACCGGTTTCCATGGGTGACGCCTCCGACGTGCGTTCACCGCGCGGACGACGTTCGCGGCCATAGCGGTCACGCGAGCGTTTTTCTCGGCCGCCATTGCTCTCGCGCGGGGCCATGTTGGTTGCATCGGTTGCGCCACTGTTATCGCTCAAGGCCACGGGCGTCTCTTCGGACGTCGTGTCTGGCGTGTTCATTGCGGGTATATCGGAACGGACTTGACCGTCGGCACGCGGACTGCGCGGACGACGCTCCCCGCGTGCGGGACGGGCACCGCGCTCGGGGCGTTGATCTTGACGGGCTTGCGTCGATGTTTCGGCGTTGGCGGCGGACTCATGATCCGTCGTTGCGGCCAATGGCGCATTGGCTTGAGGCAATTCGCCCCGGTCACGGCCGGGACGGTCGTTGCGGTCACGGTTGCCGCGCTCACCACGTTCTGCGCGGTTGCCTCGGCCACCGCGATCACCCCGCGCGCCCCGGCCTTCGGGTCGGTCGCCGCGCGACGGACGGTTGCCAGCAGGCGTTGCCTCGCGCGCCGGGCGATCGGCGCTGTTGGCCGCAGAGACCGGTGTCGGGGCCGCAGCGGGTGCCGGGGCGAACAGATTTTTCAACCAACCGAGGAAACCACTGCGGGGCGCAGCGGTGGCTGGAGTGAACGGGGTGGTCGCGGCCGCAACGGGTTGGGTTGCTGCGGGCAGGGACTCCGGTTTGGTTGCTGCCACCGGAGCTGGCATGTCGGGCAACACGCCCTTGATGACCGGAGTTTGCCGGTTGGTCGGCTCTTGCGAACGGCGTGTGACGGCAGTGGCGTCTTCGATTTCTTCGGCCATTTTGTAGCTGGCAGTGATGTTGTCCAGCCTCGGATCGTCGTGCTTGAGGCGCTCGAGCTTGTAGTTCGGTGTTTCCAGCGATTTATTGGGCACCATCAGCACGTTGATGCGCTGTTTCAGCTCGATCTTGGCGATTTCGGTGCGTTTTTCGTTCAGCAGGAACGACGCCACTTCAACCGGGACCTGGCACAACACCGACGCGGTGTTGTCCTTGAGCGATTCTTCCTGGATGACGCGCAGGATTTGCAGCGCGCTGGATTCGGTGTCGCGGATGTGACCCGAGCCGCCGCAACGCGGGCAGGGAATGGAGGCGCCTTCGGAGAGCGCCGGACGCAGACGCTGACGGCTCATTTCCATCAGACCGAATTTGCTGATGGTGGCAAATTGCACGCGCGCCCGGTCTTGACGCAGCGCGTCGCGCAGGCGGTTTTCCACTTCGCGGCGGTTACGCGACTCTTCCATGTCGATGAAGTCGATCACGATCAAGCCACCCAAGTCGCGCAGCCGTGCCTGGCGAGCCACTTCATCGGCGGCTTCCAGGTTGGTGCGCGTGGCGGTTTCCTCGATGTCGCCGCCCTTGATGGCACGGGCCGAATTGACGTCGATCGACACCAGCGCTTCGGTGTGGTCGATCACGATGGCACCGCCAGAAGGTAGATTCACCGTGCGGGCGTAGGCCGTTTCAATCTGGTGTTCGATCTGGAAGCGGCTGAACAACGGCGCGTCGTCGCGGTAGCGTTTGACGCGGGTGCTTTGCTCGGGCATGACGTGCGCCATGAACTGCTGCGCCTGCTCGAACACGTCGTCGGTGTCGATCAGGATTTCACCGATGTCAGCGTTGAAATAATCGCGGATGGCGCGGATCACCAGGCTCGATTCCTGATAGATCAGGAAAGCACCTTTGCCCGCCTTGGCGGCGCCGTCGATGGCCGACCATAGCTTGAGCAGGTAGTTCAGATCCCATTGCAGTTCGGCCGCTTCACGGCCGATGCCGGCGGTGCGGGCGATGATGCTCATGCCGCTTGGGTATTCCAGTTGATCCAGCGCCTGCTTGAGTTCCTGGCGGTCTTCGCCCTCGATGCGGCGACTCACTCCACCGCCCCGCGGATTGTTGGGCATCAGCACCACATAGCGGCCGGCCAAGCTGACAAACGTGGTCAGCGCCGCGCCTTTGTTGCCGCGTTCTTCTTTTTCTACCTGGACCAGCAGTTCCTGGCCTTCCTTGATGGCGTCCTGGATGCGGGCCTGGCTGACCGCCACACCGGGCTGGAAGTATTGTCGGGAGATTTCCTTGAACGGCAAAAAGCCGTGACGTTCTTCACCGTAGTCAACAAAGCAGGCTTCCAGCGAGGGTTCAACCCGGGTCACGACCGCTTTGTAAATGTTGCCCTTGCGTTGTTCGCATCCTTCGATTTCGATTTCATAGTCGAGCAGTTTTTGCCCGTCCACCACAGCCAGGCGTCGTTCTTCGGCCTGGGTGGCATTGATCAGCATCCGTTTCATGCGGTGCACTCCTTCGTTTTCAAACAGCAATCACCGGCCCTGGATGGGCCATGGATACACCGACGAAGCAATGAAACGCGCAGAAGAACTGCCGTGGCGTCCGAACTCAGTGAAGGCGTTCGGGCAGGGGCACGTGGAGATGGGCGATCCGGTTTGGATGGTGATGCGTTGCTTCAACAGATTGCACCGCTGGAACAGGGGCACAAGACCGTTGGACACCGACAAGCCGTGTCTCTGGGCACAACCGGCAATACTGCAACAGGGTCAACACAACAAACATATCGCTTCAGTCCGTTCACAGCCATGGGCTGCGAATATAGGAATTCTGGCTCAGGGTTTCAAAGCATCGTCTGAACCTGGTATGCCGACTGCCGCTGCCTTACGGTGGAAGGTCAGCCTGCCAGCTTGCACATCAGGCGGTACCGACGTTACTGGAGCGGCAGGCAGCGGGTGCACTAAACTTCCGTATACCCTGGATTGATTTTCAGGAAAATCAACCACTTGGCCAGCACATTTCCAGTGACAGACATTATAGGGGGCAACTCGGCCCAGCCCGCCCCGGCCGTTCGGCAGGTGTGTGTGGATGAGGAATCCAGCGGACAACGCCTGGACAATTTCCTGCTGCGTCAGTTCAAAGGCGTGCCCAAGACGCACATTTACCGGTTGATCCGCAGCGGCGAGGTGCGCGTCAACAAAGGGCGGGCCGCTGCCGACTCACGTTTAAATGCGGGCGATTGGGTTCGCCTGCCGCCGGTGCGGATATCGAGCCGCGCCGCTGACAAACAACGGGCAATGGCGCAATCCGTGCAGCACGGTGCGACTGTGCGTGAATTCACTGTTTTGTGGGAAGACGAGTCCCTGATTGCCGTGAACAAGCCTGCCGGGGTGGCGGTGCATGGCGGTTCAGGCATCAGCTTCGGGGTCATTGAGCAATTGCGCATGGCGCGGCCGCAGCAGCCGTTTCTGGAGTTGGTGCATCGGCTCGACCGCGAAACCAGCGGCGTTTTGCTGGTCGCCAAGAAGCGCAGTGCCCTCAAGCACTTGCAAGAACAGTTTCGGCAGCGCCAGACCGGCAAGACCTACCTGGCGATGGTGCAGGGTCAATGGCCGGCGCGTCTGAAGGTGCTGGATCAGCCGTTGCATAAATACTTGCTGCCCAGCCAGAATGGCCAGGATGGTGAACGGCGCGTCAAAGTGGTGGCCCGCAGTGATCCCGATGGCATGCCGGCGTTGACACTGGTGCGGGTGCGTGCCACGTCGGCTGACTATTCGTTACTGGAAGTGACCCTCAAAACGGGCCGCACCCACCAGATCCGGGTTCATCTGGCGCACCAGGGACATCCGATTCTGGGCGATGACAAATACGGGGACTTCGAAGCCAACAAGTCCCTGGCGCGCGCGGATGCGCCGGCCAGTCTGAAACGCATGTTCTTGCATGCCTGGCGATTGCAGTTGCATCACCCGGTGAGCAACGCACCGATGGAATTGGTGGCAGACTTACCCCCTGAACTGGCGGTCTTTACGCGCAGTGTCTGGCCTGCCACGTCGCTTGCTGATTCTGTTGATCCGACTTCTTTGCCTGCCCATGACTGAACGCCGCTTTGATTTGATTGCCTTCGATTGGGATGGCACCCTGTTCGATTCAACCGCCATCATCGCCCGCTGCATACAGGCTGCGGTGCGCGACGTAGGAGGGCGCGAGCCCAGCTTTGAACAAGCCAGTTACGTCATTGGCATGGGATTGATGCAGGCGCTGGCGCATGCGGCGCCGGATGTGCCGCAAGAGTTGTATCCCCAATTGGCCCAGCGTTACCGTCACCATTACTTTGCGATTCAGCACGAGATCAATTTGTTTGAGGGCGTGCTGCCACTGCTGGACGATCTGAAACAACGCGGTGCGTTGCTGGCAGTGGCCACCGGAAAGAGCCGTCAAGGGCTGGATGCGGCGTTGGCAACGTCGCTGCTGGCAGGCGTTTTTGATGCCTCGCGCACTGCGGACCAGACCGCCAGCAAGCCTGACCCCTTGATGTTGCACGAGTTGATGACGGAATTGGGTGTGGCGCCCGAGCGGACGCTGATGATCGGTGACACCACGCACGATTTGCAGATGGCCCTGAATGCAGGCTGCCCCAGCGTGGCCGTCAGTTACGGCGCCCACGATCGCAGTGGATTTGAAGCGCTGAGCCCCCTGTTTGTGGCACACGATGTCTCCCAACTGCGTGACTGGTTGCGCGTGCATGGATGAGTCGGTGTTTCTGTGCCGCTCCGATGTGCTGGTGGACAGTGGTCTGGCGGTGCCCTTTGAAGTGCTTTATGCCGGGCGCCTGCATGCCGCGTTTGCGGTGCGATTTGCCGGCAAGGTCTACGCCTACCTGAATCAGTGCACCCATGTGCCGATGGAAATGGACTATCAGCCCAATCAATTTTTTGACAGCACGGGTCAATGGCTGATGTGTGCCACCCATGGCGCCATGTATGCGCCGACGACAGGGCGTTGCCGCCTCGGACCGTGCCGAGGTGGCTTACTGTCGATCGAGATCAGCGAAGCCGACGGTGTGGTGCGCTGGCATACTTCACGGCGTTTTCAGCGACCCGCTGGGCCGTAACGGGCCTTTCCAAGCGAACTGAACAACACCGCGCATTGACTCAGGAATGGATATTTCATGGAACAACCTCACAACCCAACCGAGCAGGCAACGCCCACTCCTGCAACGCGGCAAAACAACGCTCAAGCCGAGCCTTGGGAGCGTGCCACGCTGGAAAGGCTGGCTTTTGCCACCTTGCGTGAACAAACCCTGGCGCGTCGCTGGCGCATCGCGTTTCGTTTGCTCTGGTTACTGCTGCTGGGGGCACTGGTCTGGCTGGCTTTTAACGAAAGCGGGGTCAACCAGAATGTCAGCACGCCGCATACGGCCGTGGTCGAGATTCGCGGTGAGATCGGTCCCGATACCGAAACCAGTGCTGAACTGGTGCTGTCCTCGGTGACCGCTGCGCTGGAAGATTCGGGCTCGCAAGCGTTGGTGTTGTTGATCAATTCACCCGGCGGAAGCCCGGTTCAGGCCGGCATCATCAATGATGAAATTCTTCGACTGAAGGCCTTGCACCAGAAGCCGGTGTACGCGGTGGTGGAGGAATCTTGCGCTTCGGCGGCCTATTACATCGCTGTGGCCGCCGACCGCATCTATGTAGACAAAGCCAGCGTCGTGGGCAGCATTGGTGTGCTGATGGATGGATTCGGTTTTACCGGTCTGATGGACAAACTCGGGATCGAACGGCGCCTGATGACGGCTGGCGAAAACAAGGGGTTTCTGGACCCATTCAGCCCGCAGACCGAGCGGCAGCGCGTATTTGCCCAGTCGTTGCTGGATCAGATTCACCAGCAGTTCATCAGTGTGGTCAAAGCCGGGCGTGGTGAGCGGCTGAAAGAAACGCCGGAGATGTTCAGCGGTTTGTTCTGGAGTGGTCAGCAGGCGGTGGAGTTGGGGCTGGCGGATCAATTGGGCAATCTGGACTTTGTGGCCCGTGAGGTGGTCAAAGCCGAAGATATTGTGGATTACACGCGCCGCGACAACGTGGCCGAGCGCCTGGCCAAACGGTTTGGCGCCGCTGTGGGAACGGCGATGGTGCAGTCGATGCGCGGGGCAGTGACCTTACGTTGATCCGGACTGGCGCTGGAACGGCCGCGCAGTGGCGCTCAGCGGCCGATCAGAAATACACAAGGCGTGGCGCTGTCCACTGAGGGCGGGCGTTTTTTCCAGTCGGCGATCGTGGCGCTGGCGATACGTTGTGTGGCCAGAGTCAGTCCGCAGGCCACCGCCAGTCGTGTGCGGGGTTGCAGGGTGGTCAGCAACGCATTGAACAGGGCACTGTTGCGATACGGTGTTTCAATAAATAACTGGGTTTGCCCGCGTTTGAGGGCTACAGTCTCCAGTTCGCGAATGCGTTGACGCCGCTCGTCGGGAGTTTGTGGCAGGTAACCGACAAAGGCAAAGTCCTGACCGTTGAGACCGCTGGCGGCCAGCGCTAACAGCAGCGACACCGGCCCCACCAGCGGCACCACCGGCAGTCCGAGCGCGTGAGCGCTGCGCACCACCGAGGAACCCGGATCAGCCACGGCGGGCATGCCGGCTTCGCTGAGGAGGCCCATGGCGTGTCCCTGCAGCGCCGGTTGCAGCAACGGTGTGGCGTCAAAGTGCCCACCATGGTCGCCCTTTTTGTGAATGGCGTGGGGCAATTCCACGATGGACTGGGCTTGCAATGGCGTCGCCAACGCAGCGATGGCGTCGATGCGTTTGAGGTAACCCCGCGCCGTCTTGGCGTTTTCACAGATCCAGTGATCCAGCCTTGCCGCTGTCTGCAAGGTGCCCATAGGCAAGGTGGCGGTCAGATCGGTCGTTGCAGAGCAGCCAAAATCCAGCGGAGCCGGAACCAGGTAAAGCGTGCCTGGGGTTTTATTCTGCAAGGCGGTCATGCGGGCAGCACCTGAAGGCCGGCGGCCTGCAGCAGGCGGCAGGTGCGGATCAGCGGCAGGCCGATCAGGGCCGTGGGGTCGTCGTTGTCGATGCGCTCCAGCAAGGCGATGCCCAGCCCTTCGCTTTTGGCGCTGCCAGCGCAATCGTAAGGGCGTTCGGCTTGCAGGTAGGCCTCGATCTCGGTGTCTGTCAGGTCCCGGAAGACCACGTGTACAGCGGCCAGCTCGGTTTGTTCAAACCCGGTGTCCGCGCAGACCACCGCCACAGCGGTCTGAAACACCACGGTCTGACCGCGCATGGTTTGCAACTGCTGAACCGCACGCGCGTGCGTCATGGGTTTGCCCATCGCAGTGCCGTACAGGTCAGCGACCTGATCCGAGCCGATCACCACGGCTGCAGGGTGGTTGGCAGAAACCGCGCGAGCCTTGGCCAATGCCAGACGTCGGGCGACCCGGTCTGGTGTTTCACCCGCCCTGGGGGTTTCGTCGATATTCGCGGCGACTACGTCAAAGGGTATGCGCAGGCGTGTCAGCAACTCACGCCGGTAGCGGGAGGTCGAAGCCAGGATCAAGGAGCGCTCAGGATTACGCATCATGGGGTGATTCTCTTACACTGCGCGAATGCATGAATTGACGCATCCGCCTGTGATCGATGTGCGCCGGGCGGCACAAGATCGGCGCTTGCTGGCCGGGCAGGCGTCGTTGGGCCAGTTTGCACGGCTGTTGGAATTGAGCGATGGTCAAGGGGCTGACAACGCCCTGCACTGGCAAGCTCAGTTTGAGTCTTTGAGTGAT
>Ga0172369_10007861_pt1 | contig 12271 bp, 9 predicted proteins | sample LakKiv25m_FD_114539 | JGI IMG/M metagenome (GOLD analysis project Ga0172369, IMG submission 114539) | Freshwater microbial communities from Kabuno Bay, South-Kivu, Congo - kab_022012_11.25m | ecosystem: Environmental > Aquatic > Freshwater > Lake | place: Democratic Republic of the Congo... | reverse complement strand
GTTTTAATTGTTTATACAAATATACGAGCCATTTTTGATGAGAAATTAACTTTAATAATAGTCAATAAGATAAACACTAGGATTGTTGGTAATCTCATAAAATTATTTTTTGTTCATTAGGATTAACACAAAAGGGTCATCTGTCTTAATCCTTGTTCTACTGGAATTTCCTTTCGGAGAACCGGCTGAATGTTTGGTTCCGCACCGGCACAGAGCAGTCTTAATCCTTGTTCTACTGGAATTTCCTTTCGGAGCCCCACGGTGGACGTTCCCAGGGAGAACCCATGAATATTGTCTTAATCCTTGTTCTACTGGAACCGAAGCCCGAAGGGCGAGCTCACGAAGCCGAAGGCGAGTAATTTCCTTTCGGAGATTTCCAATCAAAGGAAGTCAGCACATTGCCATTTGTCTTAATCCTTGTTCTACTGGAATTTCCTTTCGGAGATAAGTTAGAAATTTCCGGACTTCCATTTGTTTTTGTCTTAATCCTTGTTCTACTGGAATTTCCTTTCGGAGGGGGAGGTAACATACACGAATGGAACACAAGACGGGGGTCTTAATCCTTGTTCTACTGGAATTTCCTTTCGGAGAAAAAGAAATGGAAATGATTAAACTTGGATTTTCATGTCTTAATCCTTGTTCTACTGGAATTTCCTTTCGGAGAATTATTTCAGGTGGTAATGTCCGCTTTTAATTGGCGGTGTCTTAATCCTTGTTCTACTGGAATTTCCTTTCGGAGTGCAGGCTGCTCTTACTGTTCAGACTGCGCACTCTGTGGTCTTAATCCTTGTTCTACTGGAATTTCCTTTCGGAGTTCGGAATTTATGACAATAGGAGGTAAACTATTAATGTCTTAATCCTTGTTCTACTGGAATTTCCTTTCGGAGAATATGAAAAACGATTCAAATCAGGAAACAGAAGTCTTAATCCTTGTTCTACTGGAATTTCCTTTCGGAGCTGATTGGCTTGTTGGCTTGATGGCTTGGCCTGAAAGCGTCTTAATCCTTGTTCTACTGGAATTTCCTTTCGGAGCTCGATATTGGCTGAGTTCACGATCCATGCTCCATGCGTCTTAATCCTTGTTCTACTGGAATTTCCTTTCGGAGATACCAGTAAAATGGTGTTGGAAAGAGAGAAAGAGTAGTCTTAATCCTTGTTCTACTGGAATTTCCTTTCGGAGACAAAAAACAGTATGAACTGCAAAATTGAAAACAAGTCTTAATCCTTGTTCTACTGGAATTTCCTTTCGGAGATGTTGCATATGGATTTGTTTGTTTTGGTAAGGAGATGTCTTAATCCTTGTTCTACTGGAATTTCCTTTCGGAGTTTGTGAGCTTTTGTCAAAATATCTGGGTTACGACCCGTCTTAATCCTTGTTCTACTGGAATTTCCTTTCGGAGAATAAACTCCATAGCTTCAATGTGGCAACCAGCTCCCACGTCTTAATCCTTGTTCTACTGGAATTTCCTTTCGGAGCTAATCAAGTCACTGGTTAGATCATCCTTCGTTCCCGGTCTTAATCCTTGTTCTACTGGAATTTCCTTTCGGAGTAATACTCTTGTTGATTGCCGTAATTGCATAGACTGTCTTAATCCTTGTTCTACTGGAATTTCCTTTCGGAGAATAATCATCATTAACTAAACAAACAAAAAAGCTATGGTCTTAATCCTTGTTCTACTGGAATTTCCTTTCGGAGAAGGCGATAAGTGCTATTGGACGCAACAAGCTGAGTCTTAATCCTTGTTCTACTGGAATTTCCTTTCGGAGTTTATTAACGCCAGACTTGAAGAATTTGGGAAAGCGTAACTGTCTTAATCCTTGTTCTACTGGAATTTCCTTTCGGAGGTTTACACCTCAGTATCTTTACGCGTACAAACCGAGTCTTAATCCTTGTTCTACTGGAATTTCCTTTCGGAGGAAATCGGAAAGATAAGCGTTAAGGATCGGGTTGAGGGTCTTAATCCTTGTTCTACTGGAATTTCCTTTCGGAGTCCACGGAAGGAGGCAACACTCCAGCGCAACGAATTTGTCTTAATCCTTGTTCTACTGGAATTTCCTTTCGGAGAGCATTCGGGTCTTTCTGTTTCTTAATGAGATCATTAAATTGAAAATTGTTCTGTTTTGTTTCATTTTGCCTGTCCTGGATATAAAAAAACGGACCTTACACAAAGATATACCTTTACCTTGACACCAAGGTGCCCGAAGATTATAAAAACTGATAAAGATACTAAAAACGGATACATTCAATCTGTAATTTAGAAAAAAAGTGTGCTGCGATGCTCAACCGTTAACTCGTAACCAAGATTCTTCCCTACCACCTTTAAGCTGTTTAGCATATCGGTACTCACCGGTAAAAACATCAGACTGTCGCCGTTTTCGTATCTCTCGTTTACCGCCTTTAGCTTATCGCATACCTCCTTGTGCATGGATCTCGGAACATTCCCGAAAAAAACCGATTTCTGAACCCTCAGATATCCCTTCTTTTCCAGGTATTTCGAAATGTACCGGCGAATCCGGTTGTTTTCGATGTCGTACATGATAAATGTCAGTATGTATCCGGATTTCATATCTCTGTTTTGTGTGATGATTTCCAATAACTTTTCAAGCCTCTTCTCCCGTTTTGCTTGCTCAACCTCACGCCGTTTCCTGACATCAGGCACCAACCGGTCCTTGTCTCTAAGACCGGCTTCGTAGAGCTGCTGCATGCATTCAGCAAAGGATTTCGTTCGACGGAGCTTTTTCATGATCAATTCTGCAGATAATGAATACGTTCACGGGGCTGAACTTCCGGATAGCTGAATTCCGCCAATACTTTCCATAGAACCATCTCCAGGATCCCCGCCAACCGGGAATCGCTTCCGGTTTTCGGACTTTTAACTACACTGAAACCTCTCTTTCCGAAAAAGAGGTTTACCTCCCCATAGGATAGTCCATGCGCCGCCACGACTTTTTTACCGTAATGAATGTCACGGATCTCCCTGGTGACTAGCCCCACTTTTTCTATCTCTGATCGGATCGCTTTCTCCAGAAGGTTTAGCACTTCGGGTACATAAATCTGCTTTTCCTTCTTCGGAATGCGGGCCGTCGGATTAAGGGTCCGGAGAATATCCTGATAAACAGTTTCGTCAAGAGTAGCCTGACCGGAAACTACTTCCTGCTTAACGGTCGGGGTCTCCTCTTGGCCCTCTCCGGAGGGAAGTAAAGCCGGTAAATATTCGTGCATGTTTACAGGCTCATTCCGAGAGTTAAACATGGCCTCTGGATCTGAGCTCAGAAAAGTAACCCTTGTGGCATCGCAGGTTGAGAAATCGAGCATCCCTTCCAGACTGTAAGCTTCGCAGAACCGGTAAGAAAAAATTTTGTAAAAGTCTGCATATTGCCTGAGCGATGTACAGGGCTCCGACAGCTCGTACACAGCCTTGATTCCCTTCCCACCGGGAGAGGTAAACAGCATCTTAACACGTGGATCACGGCTAATCTCTTCACGGATCTTTACCATTAATTCATCATCCGGAATATGATCAATGTCAATCACAAACGCCTGAATCCGAAGAAACCGGTCACTTTTACGTATTAGGTCCTGAAAAGAAGCGAAACAGAAATAGGGAAGGCGTGTCTTCACCCGTGCATACGCCTGTTTGTCAACAACTGCCACTTTCCGGATCCGGGCGATCTCATCACGCAATCCCTCATCTTCCCTGATCTCGGTATAAATGTCATACAGGTCGGTTTCTTTCATCGTTTCAAGATGACTCCGGGTAATCTGTGTACCCCGGTATACTGTGTTGGCTGTCATGGATGATCGGTTTTAAGGTTTATATGATTTCAAACGTGTGGCTAATTCATGTGCATAAAGGTCCAGATGGGTGTGCCTTGACCTTTCCAGGTGCTTCCACAAAACCACCTCTTCCAGAAAATCATTGAACGACTGAATCAGAATCCTTTTTCCGTCGGGATTCAGAAACCAGGCTCCGTTTTCCACTTCAAAGAACTCAGGAAAGATAATTTGCTGCATGCATAGGTTGAGAACCGTAATATCTGCCCAATAGCGGAAAATCTCAATAATATCGTACACGAAAACAGGCTTGTTATACTCATCCCGATGGAAGATGCCGATATACGGATCTATGCCGGCCCGTATGAGAGAGGATTCAATTTTTCCATAAAGCATCCCATAGGAATAGTTTAGAAGGCTGTTGAACATGTCGAGTGCCGGATGCTGACTTCTGCGTTCGAATTTGTATGCTTCCGGAAGATGAAGGTTTATGCATTCGAAATAACGCCGCGAGCAGGAGCCCTCCCAACCTCTGAATGTATCGGCCGCTTCTGCAAGCGAACTATATTCTGAGTCGCTAAATTTCTTCAGATACTTTTCTATATAGGAGATGGCTTCTGTAATTTCCGCATCGGTACTTTTATTGGGCTTAAAGAAGAGCATCAGAACGGTGATCTGGTTTTTCAGTTTCTGGATGATCAGATCCCTGATAAATGTCAATCCTTCACTTCCCTGAGAAAATGCGAGCTGCTGTTTTCGAATAGTTGAAATGGAGCCAAAACTGTTGCCCCATACTCTGGCCGCCGGTTTCCCTTTTCTTGTTCCAAACAGAAGATCAATATTGTTCTCAACGGCAGTAAAAACCACATCGGTCGTCAGGGTACACCCCCGATACATCAGAATCGAGGAGACCATGTGCAGCGGCAGTTTCTGCTGCTCCTCCTGGTTGCTGATCGAAATCATACCGTTATCGATCCTCACTTTGGTCCCCGGTGTGTTGACAATGACTTCCATACAGCTTATTGATTCAATTGATAGAATAAATGTGATTTCATCTTCTCCGTAGAGGTTAGGGGAATCAGACATGTTGTGTCACATCCTGACTCTTCCATCCACTTTGTCCAGAAATAGCTCAGTTTTTCCAGTTCCGTCAGTTGATCTGTTTTTGGCGAAAGCCCACAAACATGGCAGCGAAAAGAAATGGAAATGGCTACTGGGATCAAACCGTAATTCATAGATTCAGCCTTTTCTTTCCATCCCGGACCGTTGAGCTGGTAATAGAAATCCGAACAGGTATACCGGTTTCCCTCCCTCAATGCGTGCTGACTCTCCTCGAAATCGAAGTACCCGTCGGTCAGCACGATTACGATATTATGATGTCCGGGTTTCAGATCCATTCCCAGTTGTTCATTGACATATTGCCATATGTCGCAACCAAAAAAATCGGAGGGTCTGGTCCTTCCGTGCATGGCATCGGAGTAAAGTCCGGCAACAGTGGTTCTATAGGTTCCGGAGAACTCCCTGAACCGGGCATTTTTCCGGGCCGGATCAACCTGGCTCATGTCGATAGACAGGAGATTCTCATAATAATTCCGGTCTACGCCGGCTTGCCGCTGCGGGGCTAGTCTGATGACAAACCTGTCTTTGCTTCTGATGAACAAATGCTGTTTTACGGTGCTTTCAAACTCATTGAAGACGGCATTGATCATAGCCGTATCCGCTTGAACAGCTTCACGGTTCAATAGCCTGTCGGATAAGTCGAGCATCACGATGTAGTTGCTGTGCACAACCGGCTGGGAATCCTCCCTGCTCCCGGTGCAACCCGGCAAAATGGCCAGCCAGACGAAAAGGAAGCAACATGTTCCGGAATGTAAATTGTTGTTTGTCATGGTGATTGGTTTTTTGGTTGTTGAATGGGTTCTTTTTCTTCTGACTGAGAAAAATGGGTCGTTAAAAATTGTTTGAAAACGATGTCGCAATCTGAAACAACCCTCTCCTTATTTCCGGCGTTCAGGTAACGGAGCCACCCTTTGTAGAACTGATGAAGATTCTGAAGCAACAGGCTGGGATCCTGCATAATACGCCCCAGCTTATGGCGAAGTTCCTCCAGTTCATGATTCAGTTGATCCTTCTTGTTGCGAAGTGAGTGTAAAGTGTCACGGTATTGGCGTATCTCTTCCTGTAGCCTGTGGATGTCGTCGATCAGGTTCCGGATAAGGAAAGCCACCATATATTGTGGATTCCGCTTGTTTTTTTCGGACCGGAACAGTTGAAAAATCCCGGCCCATGCCATATAGGCAACATATCCGAATACAATGACAAGCCAGAACGTCGTACTCGAATACCAGGGCGTCAGATCCTCAATACCCATAAGACTTTTAGCTTCCCGTATAGTGGTATGGATCTTGTAGGCCAGAAGGTAGTCGGCTCCAAGCGGGATCAGCATGACAGGTATGGCCACAAGCAAACGTTTCCAAAGAACTGTAGCTGGTTTATTCAGGTATTGATGAGCAAGCAGGCCAATGCTGATAAACAGAAACGATCCCAGGTAGATAAACAGCATGGATGGCGATAAGGTAAAAATGGCTTTCGGATCGAAGATGCTGTTCAGGGTTTCACCGATGTTATCCGTATTGCCGCCCTCAAAGAGCTCTCCCAGGAGGTTCCGGAAAAATGCCGCATGAATCGCGGATGCATAAAAGAGAACCAGATAAAGGCCTAATAAAACCGAGATTACGCCATAAACCCACAGCATCAACGGGTCATGGGAAGGGTGTTGTCTCTGCTCAGCCTGGTTGGTTTTCGTTGTTCGGATCTCATCTCTGAGTTCTCCGATTTCACGCTCCTTCCCGGGAATCAGTTCCTCCTCAATACGCTGCATTTCGGTGGCCACGGTTTGAAGATCGTGTTGTTTTTCCAGGATAGAGGATTCAATCTGGCTCTTTTTCCGGTTCTCCTCATCCTCCACATGCGATGCATCGATCAAATGCCCCTCCTTGATTTCCGACAGATGATTCGAGAGCGCTTCCGGATTGCCTTTATTAACGCCGGCTTCTTCGAACCCATAGTCATCAAGCTTTACTCTTTTTACATCGGCGGTAAGCGGAAAGTTTCTGCTGTATCCTGTATTAATTATCGGTTCAGCGGCAAAAGCAGGGTGGTTGTTGGTCTGGGTTGTCATAGATTTTGGTTTTTTAAGGTTAAACATGGTTCATTTTAATTCCAGGAATAGAGTTCGTCTATGGCACGGGTCACCGCGGTATAGAGCCACCTGAGATCATCTTTGCGGAACCCCGGGTGCAGGTACACGTGGTTCCATTCTCCTCCCTGCGCTTTATGGCAGGTCAGGGCATAGCCGTATCTTGCCCTCAGGGCGCTGACGAAAGCATCGTCGGTGGGGCGTTTGCTTTCCCTGAATTTCCGGTTCCGCTTGTAGGCCTCATGGATGAGTTTTTTCTCCTGGTCGTAGGATAGCATGCCATTCTGGCTGGTTACGCTTTCCAGCAGGATCTTTGTTTTGGCTGTTACACGTTCGTTATAGATAGTTTCAAATTCAACACGGGCGTTGATGAAGTGCAGATCGGCAAACTCTTCCGGTTTCCAGGTATCGAAAACCATGAAGTGATTACCTTTAAAGAGTGCGTTTCCATCAAGTTCCGTATTGCTGTTGCAGATCATCCACTCCTCCGGCATGATCTCCCTGGTGCTTGTCTGTTTGTATCTGAAGTTTCTGGCCCAGGTGTTCAGAGCGTTGACCTGGTTATTCGATAAAGCAATCATGATGGCTTTACTGAAGGGGTCTTCGGAAAAATCCTTCAGGTACCGGCGGATCCCGTTGCTAAAACTTCCTGTTGTATTCCAGTGAAACGAGGCAGAGCCTGACTGGTTCTTCAGATAGGCCAGTATGGCCTGGGCATTTTCCAGGATATAGGAGTCCCCTTCCGTGCGTTCTACCTGGCTGAGGTTGACATGAGCCGGTTCCATGCGATAGGATGATTTGAGATACTCAGGAGATAAGGCGGGAGAAAGGGTATCATTTACAGGAGGAAGCTGGTAAGCGTCTCCGACGAAAATGATCTTGTTCCGGGGATTTCCTTGTTTCACATAGTTTAAGATTTGCGACAGCATAGACCTTTCCTGAATGAACATCCCGTCTCTGACACCGGTATCGCTGATCATGGAAGCTTCGTCGATCAGAAAATACCTGATGTCTTCATGGGAATTGTTTGATTTAGGGATAAACAGAATCCGGAGGGGATCTTCTTCCACATGAGTCCGGTAAAGCAGGTGGTGCAGGGTTGTCGCATATGCGCCTGCCTTCTTGCCTGCAATCTGCGCGGCCCGGCCGGTGGGAGCGGCCAGGGAATAGGATAGGTCTGATGCCTCAAACCAACTGATCAGGGACCGGATAAGGGATGTTTTACCGGAACCGGCCGGCCCTGTCAGGATGAAACAGGTGGCAGGGTTTTTCGGATCGACGAATTCTCCCAGGGCACGCAATGCCTGATCCTGTCCCGGATTGGGGGTGAACCCGAAGTAGTTCACGAATTGGTGTGCTATTTGATTCGTGGTTGTCATAGCTGTTGGTTTTACAAGGTGTATATTTGGTTAATTTTTACCGGAACCGTTTTTACAACGGATTCCGATCATCTTACTGAATCACCTTTGTATTTGCAGGCAATTTCACCTTGTTGTCAACCTCTTTCGACAGTCAACCTAAATCAAAGAACATCAACCAGCGACAAAATTAGAATAAACTCTTGCAATTTTTTTGCAAGATAATTCATACTTTTGTCAAGGAACGTTTCCAGACTTGAAACGATGCAAAGATAAAACCAATGATTGCAGTTTTTTTGCAATCAAAAAAAATTTATTCATGCCAGCCACAAAAAATCAGTTCATGCGCCACGAGATCATTCATAAGCTCCTGGGCATCTGCCAATTGAAAATGACCAAAACAGATCTGCTGGAGAGAGTGAATCAACGTCTCGAAGAAAAAGATTATCCTACGATTAGTTGGAGGACATTGAACAATGACATCTCCTACCTGGAAAGAGAAGGCGCGATCATTCACCGGCCCAGCCGGAGTAATCCCTACTATTATTACGAAGAGATGATTTCCCCGGAAGAAAACATTATAGATGTTGAAGACATGAATACCCTTAAGATGGGAGTTGGAATTCTAAAAAGGATATCTGGATTTACGATTGCCAGAAGTATAGAGGATATATTGGAAAGGTTACCATACACACGGTTTACGGATAGCCCGAAAGGATATGATTGCATTTCGTTTGAAGATCATACACTAGCTTCCGGGACGGAATGGTTAGACGACCTTGCTGAATCGATTTTGAGTTCGAAAGTCCTGATCGTTGATTATCATTCATTCAAACAATCTCCTGAGAAGTTTCTGTTTCACCCCTACTACCTGAAAGAGTACCGGAACCGCTGGTATGTTTTGGGGCGGCATCAGATCAGAAATGTCTTGTATACGCTTGCGCTTGATCGTGTTCGGGCAATCAAACTTTCCATGGATGATGTTTACCTGGAGAATGATCTTTTTGATCCGGAGACCTATTTCAAACCGCTGATCGGGGTGACCTGGCCGGAAGGAGAGAAACCTCAGCTAATCAGGTTACAGGTATATGGCGATTCGGTTCCTTATGTGGAGACGAAGAAGATCCATCACAGCCAGAGGGTGACCAGGCGTCATCAAGACGGGAGTATCGAGATTGAGATGAACGTTGTGATCAACTATGAGTTGCTCAGTACAATTCTGGGATTAGGCGCGGCGGTGAAGGTGTTGAGGCCGGATGAGTTTATAAATAGTGTACAAACTGAATTCAAAGCAGGTATTTCGAATTATTCATGATTAATCAAATCGTAATCAAGATATTGCAACATTCTTTCACGAAGAATTTCAAATATTCCATAGCCAGAAATACCAATAAGTTCATCTAAATCCACAAGCAATCCATCTATCCCATAATCGGGTCCCAATAAAATAACAATATCTTCCTTTTTAACAGGTCGCAAATCATGAGCAAGTGCATTTCGTTTTCTCGTTAACTTCTCCAGATTGCTATAGATTTTCTCATATCTCTTTAATAATGCTTCGTTCTCTTTCAAAATAAACTTTAGCATAAAATAATAAGCTCTTCTGTTGGGATTATTTAGTTGAATATTATTACGTCTTAAATAATTAGGTAATTCAGGTGAAATTGTTTCTAAAAATTTAACCCAGCTATTATTCTCTTTTTCAATTGATATCATCGGATTGAATACTTTCTTCAGGGCACTTAGATTTATATTTAGTGCGACTAATATTAAATTCTCGGATAGTGTAAAAAGCCTCCAAAGAAAATCTCCATAGTCTTTATGTAGTAAAGCAATTTTCGCGCTGACATACAAATCCTGAATTTTTATTTTATCCGACAGATTTTCAACATCTGAATGTATTAACCTGTAAAAAGAGTCATCAATTTTATCGTTCAGAAAATCGAGATTGCATTTTACAATGTCGTGTTTCAGCTGTAATCTTCCGTTAGCATATTGCGCAAGATGAAAAAGGATCTTATTTTGCGTAATGGTTTTATCGATAAAACCAAAATCATAATCATGAAGATGTTTGATGATTTTTTGTTTGTTAAGATCCTCTATAAATAAATGAGGAAAAATTAATTCATTCGGTTCTTTCCCTTCCGATTGTTGCCAGAGTTTAACCTTTGTCCCAAATGCTTGTATCAACTGGAGGGTAAGTGCGTGATTGATCTGATCAATACCTCCCTGGGGAAGCAGGAAGATCTGATTAATAGTTTCTTGATTTTCAAAGAGTGATTTACATTCGACGGCAAATTGCTTATATTGAAAATCAATGTCAGTGGCACGTTGCGATACAGCAATATCAAAATCGCCTTCGGGGTATTCTTCTAGCTCAAAGTAAGGAAGGTGTTTTCTGATGATAGTTTTGAAATATACTGTATCTCTGGAAAAATTCCGCAGATGTTGTGGATTGGACATGTCCAGATCGGATTGATCTGTATAGATCAGAATAAAAATATCAATTGGATTATTAATCAGAATATGTTCAATAGTTAATGTAATAAGAGGAGTTTCAATGGCCTTGTGAAAATACTTCCAGTACTCAAGGATCTTCTGTCCTGCGATTCGTGGTTCTGTACAACACATGAATCCTGGAAAATTTGCATTTTTTTCAACCAGAAATAATTCTTCAGCAATATCTGGATGTTTAATATAATTCTTCCCGTTTTCATTGAAGATAAAACCAGATTTTTTCAGTTCATGAGTCCGGAACTGCACTTCCCGGGTTCCGATGGTGATGATTAAAACGTTTTTCATAAAAGCACTTTTTAGTATAGAAAACCAAATAACCAGAGGGGAATTTTATTTTCAAATCCTGTCTCCAGGTCGTCGGCCACGAGAAATGAGTCTCGGTTTCCAGCAATCTGTTTTCCTGTTTTGCCTTTGCCGCCAATCTCAAAAAGGTATTTTTCATCAATTAGAAAATCTCCCTTCAGGGCAAGTTCCACCTTATGTGCATGTGCAACCTGGTTAACAAAAAAACATTCACGAAGATTGCCGTAGTTTGCTTCCCCGGGATTCAGGGCAAAGGATAGATTGGGGTGATGGAGCAGAATCTTCCCCGGTTTGCTTAGTTTACCGTAGAAACTCCCTGAGTGGTATAATGATGTGATGATCCCGGCTTTCTCCATGAGTCCCAGATAGATTAGCAAACTGTTGCGGTTTAGTTCAACCGATTCTGACAATTTTGAAATGTTTGGTTGGTAGGGCAGGTTTGCGGAAATATATTGCAACGCCCTTTTCATTTTTTGAATGCTCCGGTATTCAATATGAAAGAATCCAGGAATTTCGCTCTCAAGGATATAATTGATAATGGCCTGTAGTTTGAACAGATAGGTTGTTTCGGATTGAAGAAAAAAAGGGAAATAGCCGTTCTTTAAATAGGTCTTGAAATGTGCAAGGGGTTTAAGTTCCTTGACAAGCCTGATGCTGAATCCCACATGATCATGCATCAACTCCTCCAGACTTGTTTTTGGAAGGCTGCAGTTCTCAACGATCTCAAGATATTCCCTGAATGACAATCCCTGCAGTTGATATACGACCGCTCTCCGGCTCAGATCAACCGCTTCATCTTTTATTCTCAGGATGGAAGAACCTGAATAGATGATCTTGAGGCGTGGGAACCTGTCATAAATATTCTTCAACTCAGCCGCCCATCCGGAATATTTATGGATCTCATCCAGAATGAGCACTTTGCCTCCACGATTGTGAAAAGCTTCCGCGAGATCAAGAAGGGTGGGAAAAGGATTGGCAAGGTTATCGAGAGATACATAGGGCCTGCTGATTATGTCAACAGACTTTGAGTTCAATTTTTTCTTGAAAAATATTCATGCCTGATATTCTGCCAATAAATCCCACAAGCCAGTTTGCTGAAAAAGTCATCCACGATAAGAT
>Ga0172369_10007860_pt1 | contig 12272 bp, 7 predicted proteins | sample LakKiv25m_FD_114539 | JGI IMG/M metagenome (GOLD analysis project Ga0172369, IMG submission 114539) | Freshwater microbial communities from Kabuno Bay, South-Kivu, Congo - kab_022012_11.25m | ecosystem: Environmental > Aquatic > Freshwater > Lake | place: Democratic Republic of the Congo... | reverse complement strand
TCAACTGGCGCCATCCCGCGTTCACGCGCGAGGAGGCGACGCGCATTCTGGGCGAGGCGTTCCGGACCGAGTTCGACCGGCTCTCGTCCAGCGTGTACCGCATGGCCGACACGGCGCTTCGCGGCTACGCGACGCTGGAGGGGCCCGCGCGCGCCGACCCGTGGCTTCGCATCCGCCGGGAACTCATGCGGAAACGCGCCGAGGAGCTGCGCATCCTCGTACCGACGATGCGCCGGTTCGCGCACGACGACCTGGAACGCGCGCGCGTCGGGGAACTGGAACGCCGCTGCGCGAGCCTGCTCGGACCGCAACCGCTCAAGCACCGCGCCGCCTCGCTCGCCGCGCGCGCGATTGCGGAGGCGGAGGCCGTGCGCACGCGCCTTCGCCGCACGCCCGACCAGCCGCGCACGCGCCTGACGCGCCATCGCTGGCCGGACGGCGCGGACGCGGGTCTGGAAGTCGCGCGATCGCCCTCCCCCGCCGCCTGCACCGGGTCGATTCCCGTCGCGCTGGGCCGCGCCGCGCGCGTGCGCGCCGTGCCCGGGATCGGGTAGGACGGGCCGCAGGATTCGCGGAGCGACGGGCCTCAGCTCGGCACGTGGCCGAAGTCGCGTCCCTCGGCCCTCTCCGCCGCGCGGAAGAGCGTCCTGCTTCTTCGACGATCATGTCTCCCTCGTGCATCCAGCGCCGCATCTCGGCCTCGGCGCTCGCACTCCCGTACCCGCCGCCGACCGGGCCCTGCTGTGCCCCTCCGGAAAGGGCGGCGACCCGCCCGCGACACGCAGCCGCGCTCGCGCCCGAGCACGACGCCCCGGAGAACCGCGAGTCTGCGCCACGCGGTCGGATTTGCCGAGACGGGGGCACTGGCGTCGAAAACCCGTCGGCGCGGGACAAAACACCCCGCCGGGGACCGGATGCCCCGCCGTACCGGCGCGGACGGCGACTCCTTTGCTACAGTGCGGCCCGGAGGAGGGTCGATGGGCCCCGGCCCGGACAGCCGCCCGCACCAGGTCCGCCGCCCGACGGGGCGGCCGGCGCCGGCACTCGCCGCCGTGCTGGCCGCGGCGTGCTGGCAGTCGCTCGACGTCCCGGCGCCTCCGCCGCCGCCTCCCCCGCCCCCGCCTCCGCCGCCCGCGCCGAAGATCGTCGCGTTCCTTCCACGCGAGGGTTTCGCGGGCGATCGCGTCCAGGTGCAGCTCGCGACCGCGGCCGCGCCCGGCGAGGCGCGCGTGTCGGTGGGCGGCAGCGCTGCCCTGCCCCTGCAGGGCAGCGGTGTCCTTCTCGAGTTCTCCGTCCCCGACGACGCGGCCACGGGCACGCTGGTGGTCGAATCCGCGGCGGGAAAGGACGAATCCGCGCAGAAATTCCAGTTCCTCGGCCTGGGCCGGCTGCGCATCGGCCGCGTGGACACGACCGCGCTCGACTCGCCGGGCGCCGACGTCGCGTGGACCCTGCCCTCCACGGGATCGCACCTGCTGATGGTGCGCGAGCCGCGCTCGCTCGTGCGCATCGACGAGCGCGGCCGCGTGCTGGGCGGGAGCCTGGTGCCCCGCACGCTCGAGCTGTCGCCGAACGGCAGGCGCGCGATCGTGCTGCGGACCGCCCCGCCCGGCTCGACCTGCGCGACCTCGGCGCAGGCGCTTTCGCTCGAGGTCTACGATCCCAACGCCGCGTCGGAGTCCGAGGCGCTGCCCGCGCAGCCTCTCTGGTCCGCGTGCCTGCCCGCGGCCGACCCCGCGTTCGCCGTGCACGCGGCGGCCGACGCGACGGCGGACAACGTGGTTGCCGTCTTCCGGAATACCGACACTTCCCAGTGGGAGGAGTGGCTCGTCGCGGCGCCCGGCGTGTTTCCGTTCATGCTGGATTCGAGCCGATCGGCCTTCGCCTCGCGCCCGGTGTGGCTGCCCGGCATCGGGTTCGTGACGGACGAGGGCCGCACTCTCCGGCGCTGGGGGGCGTTCGGCACCGGCGGCGACGAGTTCGACCTGGACTACCCGGCCGACTCCGACGAGCGCACCCGCGCCGTCGCCACCGACGGCGCGGGGCACCTGGCCGTCGGCACCGATGCGGGGCGCGTGCTCGTCTTCGACTCGTCGGACTGGCCGCCCGCCGCGCGGCGCGAGGTGGCGCAGACGCTCCTGCCGCACGACGCCGCGGGTGCGCCGCTGGCCGCCGCGGAGCTCACGTTCTCGACGGGCGGCGATTCGGTCGCGCTGTCGACCCGCGCGCCCGACCAGGTGCTGGTCTTCGACATCCGGGCCGCTCCCGCTCCCGCGGGGCGCGCCGCCTTCGCGGACCTGGGCCGGGTGACGGCCGCGGACGACGGGACCTTCCTGGCGCCGCACCGCACGGGTGTGACGGTCCTTGCACAGCGGAGCGCGGCCCCGCTGGGCGTGCTGCCCTTCTCGCGCGGACTCCAGTCGCCGCTGCTCCACCGGCGCCGCTGCCAGAGCGGCTTCCGCCACGTGCTGGAGATGGCCTCCTGGCGGCTCGGGGAAATCCGCGCTCTCGACGCCTCCACGCTCAAGCCCCTGGAGGAGTGGGACTGCACGCCGCGCCGCGCCCCGGCAGGCACCGAGGGAGGTCCCGTCGCGCTCGCGGCGATTCCCGGCGGCACGGACGTGGCGGCGATCTTTTTCGGGCACGGGCTTGGGCGCCTGACCGACGACCCCGCGCGAGAGACGACCTGGCCGGACTACCGCCCCGACGACGAGGCGACCGCGCCGGGCGCCTCGCGCCTGTCCGTGTCGCCCGACGGACACCTGCTGCTCGTGGACGATCGGCGCAGCGGACAGGCGCTGGCCTTCGACACGGCGGCGGACTGGAGCACGGGGCCCGTGGCGCGCCTGGCCATGCCCGACCCGCCCGTGGCGGCGCTCGCGGCGAAGACGCGCATCGCGCTGGTGGGGAAGCACCGAGCCCTGCTCTGGAGCCGGGCGGGAGCGCTCGGGGGCGACATGGCTCCGATCACGGGCATCGACTTCCTGGAGGACGTCGTGCTGGAGGCGGCGGCCGGGCGCACGCGCCTGTACCTGCTGTTGCAGGCCATCGACAACTCGCACCGGCTGCGCACGGTGGATCTGGAAACCGGCGCGGTGCTGGACGAGGTCGCGTCCCCCGTGCGCGCTTTCGGGCGCATGAGCGTGTCGCTGTCGGACCGGCGCATCTTCGGGTTCCAGTTCGGGTTCGACGGCGAGGCGGTGAACTTCCTGTCGGTGCCGGTGGATCCGGAAACGGGCCGGCCGGGCGTCGTGGACGCGCTCGTGGCAGTGCCCGGCGACGACGCGAGCGGCTACGCGGTGGCGCCGTCGGGCGAGACGGCCGTGCTGGTCCACGGGAGCAGGGACGCCATCACGTTCGTCGAGTAGTCTCGATCCTTGCTGAAAAGCGTGTGATCCGAGGAACCCCGAGCGCGGCGACGGGCATGATCCCGGTTCCGGGGCTGGCAAACCTTTCCGGTGCAGCGGCTCCCTCCTGCCCCCGGCGCCCGCGCGCGCCCGTCGCTCCGCGCCCGTGCCTTTCCCCGCCACGGGCCCGCGCGCCCGCGTAGAATGCGCGCGTGGAGACCGACATGCCCCGCCCGCCCCGTGTGCTCTCCTGCTGCGCTGCCACTTTGCTCGCGGCGTCCGCCGGCCGCGCCTCCGCCGACGACTACATCCCGATTTCCGGCGCGGCGTTCAAGCCGCTGCCGCTGGCCGTCGCGCCGTTCCAGGGCACGGCGCCGCACGCGGCGGCGCTCAACGCCGCGCTGCGCGAGGACCTGCTCTACACCGGACTCTTCGAGCTGCTGGACCCGCGCTCGTTCCTCGCCGACGCGAGAGAGGGGCTGGCCAGTTCCTCTGTCGACTACTCCAAGTGGCGTGCGGTCGGCGCCGACTCGCTCGTGAAGGCGTCTCTGTCCGGCACCGGCGCGGCGCTGACGGCGGAAATGCGTCTGTTCGACGTCGTCGGGGGCAAGGAGGCGAAGCGCGCGTCGTACTCCGGCACCGTTTCCGAGCTGCGCGAGTGGGCGCACCGCTTCGCCGACGTGATCTACGAGAACTTCACGGGAGAAAAGGGCATTTTCCGCACGAAGATCGTCTTCACGCGCCGCTCGCCCGGCTCGCGCCAGCTCTGGACGAGCGACGTGGACGGCCGCGGCGCCGTGCAGGTGACCTCCGGCTCGGGGCTGGAGATCCTGCCGGCCTGGAGCCCCGACGGCCGCACCGTCGTCTTCACCTCGTACCGCACGGGCTCGCCGATGCTGCACCTGCTCGACGTCGGCACGCGCGCGGCGAAGCCGATGTGGCCGCACGGCGACCTGCAGACCGGCGGCGCCTTCAGCCCGGACGGAAAGCGCATCGCGTTCACCATGAGCGAGGGCGGCAACTCCGACGTGTGGGTCGCGGGCGCCGACGGCACCGGCCTGCGCCAGGTCACCGACTCGCGCGAGAGCGACAGCTCGCCGTCCTGGAGCCCCGACGGGAAACGCATCGCGTTCGTGTCCACGCGCTCGGGCGGGCCGCAGATCTTCGTCATGAACGCGGACGGCTCCGGCGTCGACCGCCTGACGTTCCAAGGCAACTACAACCAGACGCCCGACTGGTCCCCGCGCGGCGACGTCGTCGCGTTCACCGCGCGCGACGAGCGCAACGTGTTCGACCTGTTCCTCGTGCAGGTCTCCACGAAGAAGATCCAGCGCCTCACCCAGGACCAGGGCAACAACGAGGAGCCGTCGTTCTCGCCCAACGGCCGGCACATCGTGTTCGCCTCCACGCGCGACGGCCGCAAGCGCCTCTACATGATGAACGCCGACGGCACCAACCAGCGCGCGCTCGCCTCGGACGGCGAGGGCGACACGCCGGCCTGGGGTCCGTGGCCGGAATGACGCGCCTTCGGGCGCCCGGGGACGACGTGCGCGTCGCGACGCTGGACATCGGCACGAACTCGGTTCTCCTGCTGTGTGCGGAGCGCGCGGAGGATGGCTGGAGGGCTATCGTGGAACGCGTGGAGATCACGCGTCTGGGCCGCGGGGTGGACCGCACCGGCTTCCTGGGCGAGGAGGGCCTCGCGGCGACGCTGGACGCGGTGGGGCGCATGGCGGCGGAGGCGCGGGCGCTGGGCTGCACGGCCGTCGCCGCGACGGCCACGAGCGCGGCGCGCGACGCGAAAAACGGGCACGTGCTGGTCGAGCGGGCGGCGGCGCTCGGGGTGCCGGTGGAGATCATCGCGGGCGAGCGCGAGGCGAAGCTGTCGTTCGACGCGGTGGCGGGCGACCGCGCGGGACCGCTGGCGGTGGTCGACATCGGCGGAGGGTCGACCGAGTTCATCGTGGGGGAGGCGGGGCGCGTCGACTACAGGCGCTCGTTCGACGTGGGGTCGGTGCGGGTGACGGAGCGCGTGCTGCGGGGCGATCCGCCGTCGGCGGAGTCGCTGGCGGAAGCGGATCGGCTTCTTTCGAAGACGTTCCGCGACGTGCCGCGTCCGCCGCCGGGCACGCCGGTGGTGGGCATCGCGGGGACGTTCACGACGCTGGCGACGATTCTCTTGGGCATCGACTTCGACGGGCAGCGGGTGCGCGGGTACGGCATCGCGCTGGAGGCGCTGGACACGCTGGCCGCGCGGCTGGCCGCGATGACGCTGGCACAGCGGCGCGGCCTTGCCGGACTTCCGGCGGGACGCGCGGATGTCATCGTCGCGGGGGCGCGCGTGGCGGCCGCGGCCTTGCGGGCGCTCGGGGCCGACCGGGTCGTGATCGACGATCGCGGGCTGCGGTGGGGGTATCTGTACGATCGGTTCGGGACGGACTCGACGCCCTGACTTGCCGAAAATCCGGAACAAAATCGGCAGGTTGCGGCCATGCCCCCGGGCGGATTCCGCCGCCTGCCCGGCGGTTGTGCGCCTGCGCTATTCTGCACCGCACGTCGCCGAAGGGTCGCCGAGAGCGGTTCGGCCCGCGACGGAAGGTCCGGGCCGCGCTGACTTGTCGTTCGAACTGGCCGAAAACTTGCTGTTCGTGACCGCAGGGGCATGCTGCGCCCGTGGACCCGAAACTCCGTGCGCTGATCGATAGCGTTACCGCCAAGCGCCCCCGCGTCGTAGCGCGTGTCGCGCCCGCCGCTGGTGCCCTCCCACGGGGGGGCCATGTAGACAAGATCCTCCGGGCCTGCTTCCGCGATGGTCTGCTCGAAGTCCCCTGCAACGGCGACCGCCCTGTCGCGCAGGAGGCGGTGCGCTCCGACCAATGCATGTCGCATGCGCTCCGGTCTCATGCCGAGCCGCCGCTTGTCGGCGCTCTGGTTGAACGCTCCTTCCCGGTTCCAGCGCGGCGAGTTCTTCACGCAGCGAGCGAGCAGGCAAAGAAGGGCTGCAGGGCTGCCGTCCCGGTTGTATTCGTCGCGGACGCGAGAGAAGTAGCCCTCGTCCTCATCATTCTGCCTCGACCAGATCCGCGAGTAGCCGTCCGCGAGTTTCTCGGGTGAGAACAATGCTCCGTGCCAGATCGAGATCAGGGGCGCCAGCGAGTCCCCGATGACGTGGTGCGACGCGATGCCTTCGTGCGCCGCAGCGAGAGTCAGCGCCGCGCTCCCCGCAAAGGGCTCGTAGAGCCTGCGCACCGCACGTCCTCGCACAGTGTCGAGGATCGCTGCCGCTAGGTTCCGCTTGCTGCCCTGGTACGGAATCGGATGCGGAAGAGTCAGGTCCATGCGTCGGCGCCTCTCGCCCCGAAAATGTAGCAGACGGGTCCGACATGTGCGACCCGCCTGCTTCGTCGCCGCGTGGATCTGGATCTGCCATCTCGGCCGGTCACCCGGCCGGCGGCAGCTCCACCTCGATGTCGCACCCGCGGAAGTCCCCGTCGAGCGTGAGCAGCGGCGCGCCCTCCTGCTGGGCGAGGGCGTACGCGAAGCAGTCGCCGAGGTTGAGGGGGAATCGGACTCGTGCCGCGCAGGCGACGCGGGCGTGCTCCACGGAGGGAGGCACGAAACGGATGGGGCTTTCGAGCAGCCGGCGCTCCAGCGCAGGGAAGAGCGTGGGCTGCCGATCCAGGAGCAGGATCAGCGTTTCCGCGAGATTGACCGTGCTCATGGCGAGGTCGGCCTTGTGGGCCTCCAGTCGGCCCGCGACCCAGCCCGCCTGCGGCTCGTCGAAGAAGACGGCGAGCAGCGCCGACGTGTCGACCACCATCACCGGCCCTCCCAGAGCGCGTCCTCGTCCCGGAACCACGGCCGCGGATTGAGCGGCGTCTGCCTGGCAAGTCCGACCCAGGCGGAGAACGCGACCGGACGACGCGCCCCGCCCGTCCGCTCGAGCGCCTCGCGCACGGCCGCCCGGATGGCCGCCGACTTCTCGGTGAAGCCCCGTGCCCGCATGTACCGCCGCAGATCCTGCGCGAACTCGGGCGTCACGTTCAGGTTGATCTGCGCCATAGCCTGTATGTAGCATGTACAGGCCTCGGTCGCAAGGACGCCTGCGCGCGCTGAGCGGTCCGGGTTCAGGTTTCATCCGATTCCAGGGGCATCCGTCGCTGCGCTCCGGGCTCTTTCCCTCCCTTCGGTCGGGGCTCTGTCGGGTGCGGATCGGGCGGTAGAATGAGCCCCGAGCGCAGCGAGGGCAGGAGCCCGGAGCGCAGCGACAGGGTCGGGGAGTCAGATGAATCCTGCGCCCATCTGTGCCCTACCGCGGCACCTTGCGCCAGTCCACGATCCCCGTCCCGCGCGCGTCCGGCTGGCACTCCGGGCAGAACTCGGCGTCGTGTCCGTGCACGCCGGCGCTTCGGATGCGCGCGCCGCAGCGCGGGCACGGCTCGCCGGCGCGGCCGCGCACCTTCAGGAAGTCGCGCAGCTTCTCGTCCGTCGCCGGCCGGCGCTTCGCAATCGTCTTCGCCGCCTCGCGCAGCACCGTCACGATCGCGCCGTGCAGCCGGTCCAGCGCCTCGTCCGGCAGGCTGCGCACCATCGCCTTCGGGTGCAGGCACGCCTCCCACAGCACCTCGTCGGCGTAGGCGTTCCCCATCGCGTCCAGCGCCGACTTGTCCATCAGGAACACTTTCGCCTGATCCCGCCGCTGCCTCGCCAGCGCACGGAACTTCTCGCGCGTGAACGCCTTCGACAGCACGTCGATGCCGATGTGCGCCAGCCCCGGCACCGACGCGTGCGCCCCGCGTGGAATCACGTACACCTTGCCCATCTGCACGTCGTCCAGGTAGCGCAGCTCGCGGCCGTCCGAAAGCTCCAGCGTCATCGCCAGCGCCGCCGGTTCGCGCGCCGACGCGGGCGTCACCGCGAACAGCCCCGCGAGCATCGGCGACACGACCAGCTCCACGTCGCCCGGTCCCTCCAGCGCGAACAGGACGAAATGCGCGCGCCGCGTCACGCCGCGGATCGTCTGCCCCGAGAGCAGCCCCGCGGGCGTGCCGGGCACCGCCAGCCGCAGCACGACCGGCTTCTTCACGCGCACGCCCGTCACCGCGAGTCCCGTCAGCTCTCGCGCGAGAATCGGCACGACGTAGTCGAGGTCGGGTCGCTCCGGCACGCGCCCTCCGGTGCTACGCGGCGCCCGGGCCGCCGCCGTCCGGATCGTGCGGCTTTCCGGGCTCGGACGGCTCCGGCGAAGGCCCCGGCTCCACCGCCACCGCCTCGAGCACGGGCTCCGGCCCCACCGCGACCGCCTCCAGGACCCGTTCCGGCGCAGGCCCAGGCGGCGGCTCCGAAGGAAGCAGTCCCGCGTCGTCCGCGATGGCCGCCGCCCACGCCGCCAGCCGCACCAGCGTCACCAGCGCCGTCGCCGTCGCCGCTCCCGCCCAGGCCATCGCCTGCGGTCCCAATCGCCACGCCCACGCCGACGCCGGCAGCGCCGCGGTCGAGGTCATCGCCGCGTTGAGCCCCACCGCGATCGCCAGGTCCGCCATCGCGAGGAGCGCCCAAGTGGGCAGAATTGCCGAGGATTTCCGGAACGCGAGAAGGACGCCCTCGCCCAGCGCCGCGTGCACGGGCTCGTCTACCAGCACCGACCGAACGAAGCCGATCTCCAGCGCGGCGTCGAGGTAGGGCAGCAGCACGGCCATCGAGGTGGCCACGGTCATGGCGAGCGCGGCCGGAGCGCCGGGATGGTGTTTGAAGACGAACATGGCGCTCGCGACGGCACCCACGGCGCAGGCGATCACGAGCAAGCGCAGAAGTCCCGCCACGGCCGCGGCCGCCAGCCATCTCGACGGCGAGCGGGAGATGCTTTCGAGAAAGCCGTTCTCCGCGGGCGGCGCCTCCGACGCCAGCGCCCCGGCGAGGGTGCGCACTGCCCCCGCAGCCGCCGTCGTTCGCAGCAGCCATCCGCCCGCCGCGGCGAGCATCGCGCCGACGCCCGCGAGCGCCCACGGGCCCGGCTCGCCGAGGGTCGCCATCAGCCCTTCGAGAAGCGCCTCCTGCACCGTCGGCGCAGACGAACGCTCTGCATGGACGAGCACTCGCGCTGCCAGGAGAAGCAGCGGCACGAGGCCGGTCAGGGTCGCGGCGAGCTCCGCGCCGACCAGCGGCCAGAGCAGGAAGGTCCGGCGCTGCGCGCATCGGAGTCCGAGCGACAGCAGGCCGCCCGCGCCGATGCCTTTTCGCGCCGTCGTGTCGGTCATCGCGTGCCCCTGCGCGATCCCGCCGGATCGCGCGTCCTCCTGTACCTCGCGCGGAGGGCAGCGGCAAGGGAAGGATGAAGACCGAAGACTGAAGACTGAAGGTCTTGCCCGACAACCCTTGGCGAGTCCTGGCGAACCTGGCGTCCTGGCGGTTTCTGCTGCGGTCGTGTCCGCGGGACTTGACCCCGACCCCCGCGCCCCGGGACGCTTCGGAGTGCCGGGCGGCTGCCGCCCCGCCGGAGGTTCGCGATGACTCTCCCGCGCCCGCTTCTGTGCCTCGTCGCGCTCGCCGGCTGCACCGACGGCGGCCTGGCCCCCGCCGACGCGTGCGACGTCGAAGGTTCCATCTGCAAGGACGGCCGCGTGTGCATGAGCGGCCGATGTCTTCCCTGCACGGAACAGGCCGAATGCGGCGTGCTCGCGTGCGTCTCGGGCCGCTGCACGCCCTGCGGGTCGTCGGATCAGTGCGGCGCCGGCCGCGTCTGCGAGAACGGCGCCTGCCGCGGCTGCGTCCAGAGCACCGAGTGTCCCAACGGCCTCGCGTGCGTCGGCCTCGGCTGCTTCCCGTGCGGCGCCGCCGCCGACTGCGGCGACGGTCGCGCGTGCGTGCAGGGCGTCTGCCAGCCGTGCGAGAACGCCAGCCAGTGCGACGACGGACTCGTGTGCGTCGCGGGCGGCTGCGTCGCGTGTACGGCGACCGACCAGTGCGCCGCGGGTCGCGCGTGCATCTCCGGCGCGTGCGCCGACTGCACCTCCACCGTCCAGTGCAGTCCCCAGGACGCGTGCGTTTCTGGCCGCTGCGGCGACTGCTCCGAGGACGCGCAGTGCCTGGCGGGACTCCTCTGCGTCGGCGGGCGCTGCACGCCGTGCTCCGCCTCGACGAAGTGCCGCACGGGCATGGTCTGCCGCGACGGCCGCTGCGGCGCCTGCACGGACAACGACGAGTGCGCCTCGGGCGAGGCCTGCGTGGACGGCCGGTGCGGCGCGTGTACCGCCGCCTCGCAGTGCGAGACCGGCGAGGGCTGCGTCGGCGGCGCGTGCGGACCGTGCGCGGCAAGCGCCCAGTGCCGGCCCGGCGAGATCTGCGACGCGGGCCTGTGCCGCGCCTGCACCGCGACGCCCGAGTGCGACGGCGGGCTCGTCTGCACGGACGGCGTCTGCACCGCGTGCACCGACAGCGATCAGTGCCCCGGCGGCCGCGTGTGCGCCTCGGGACGCTGCGGCAACTGCACGCCGGGCGGTACGCAGTGCACGGGAGGCCGCATCTGCAACGCCTCGGGCCTGTGCGTGAGCTGCGCCGACACCGGCCAGTGCCAGGCCGGACAGGTGTGCCGCTTCTCGACGCAGCGCTGCGACGTGCCGGGCCAGGCCGACCATCTGGACGTGCTCGCCGGCGAGGGCCAGGCCGGCACCGTGAGCGCGCCGCTGCCGGTCGCGCTGCGCGTGCGCGTCGTGGACGCCGCGGGCGACGCCGTCCCGGGCGTGCTCCTGCAGGTTTCCGTCGCGCAGGGCGGCGGCACGCCGGCGAGCGCCCAGATCACTTCCGACAGCGAGGGCGCTGCATCCACGACCTACACCCTGGGTCCCGCCGCGGGCGTGCAGAAGGCGCGGATCGCACGCGCGACGCCCCTGCCCGACGCCGCCGGCACGGGGCGCGGCGAGGTCGTCTTCACGTTCAGTGCGTCCAGCGCCGTGGGCGACCACCTGGAACTCGTCGCCGGCGACGGGCAGACCGACGCGGCGGGCGAACGTCTCGCCGCGGATCCCTCGGTGCGCGTGGTCGACCGATTCGGCAACGCCGTGGCCGCGCGCGCGGTTTCCTTCACCGTCGTCGCGGGCGGCGGGAGCGTCGGCGCGACCTCGGTAGTAGGCGACGCCGACGGCCTGGCCTCGACCTCGTGGACGCTGGGGACCGCAGCCGGCGCCAACACGCTCGTCGTGGCGGGCAGCGGCGCCGCGCTGCCCGACGATGCCCGCAGCGGCAACGCCACTCTGACCCTGCACGCGACCGCCACGCCCGCGCCGGCCGATCACCTGGAGATGCTCGCCGGCGGCACCGAGGGCATCGTGGGAACCCGGCTCTCGCCCGACCCGCGCGTGCGCGTGCTGGATCGCTTCGACAATCCCGTTGCGGGCGTGCGCCTTTCGTTCGCCGCGATGGGCGGTTCGGTGCGCGACGCGACGGTCGACTCCGGCACCGACGGCGTCGCGCGGACCGAGTTCACGCTCGGGCCGCAGGCCGGGCCGCAGTCGCTGACGGTTTCCCGCAATCCCTCGCTGCCCGGCGATCCGCCGAGCGTCGTGTTCGCCGTGACGGCGACCACCGCGCCCGCGCATCACCTGGAAATCGTCGAGGGCGACAACCAGACCGCAGTGATGGGAACGGCGGTCGAAAAGCCCCCGAAGATCCGCCTCCTCGACGAGTACGGAAATCCGGTGGCGGGCACGGCGCTCGTGTTCGAAATCCTGCAGGGCGGCGGACTCGTGGACGGCGATGCCTCGCAGACGCGCACGACGGACGCGAACGGTCACGCCTCCGCGGGATGGACGCTCGGCTACCATCCGGGGCAGCACGTGCTGAAGGCGAGCCGCAATCCGGCGCTGCCGGACGCGACGCGGGCCTCGGTGCAGTTTCACGCGACCGCGCCGGCGCCGACGGTGTCCGCGG
>Ga0172369_10007859_pt1 | contig 12274 bp, 13 predicted proteins | sample LakKiv25m_FD_114539 | JGI IMG/M metagenome (GOLD analysis project Ga0172369, IMG submission 114539) | Freshwater microbial communities from Kabuno Bay, South-Kivu, Congo - kab_022012_11.25m | ecosystem: Environmental > Aquatic > Freshwater > Lake | place: Democratic Republic of the Congo... | reverse complement strand
GCAAAATTGTTTTCTCGTTTGGAGCTGAATGAGTTTCTGATTTAAAGTATTTAGATTTTGTTAGGTCTCAGGGTAAGTGTGACGACAGTTATTGATTTTTATGTCTTCTTTGAAAGTACGGTAGACGTATCTGAAAAATTTCATGTTTCAAAAACAGAACTTCTTAATATAAAAAATTTTGATGCAACCATAGAAATCAACGAAAAAAACATAAAATTAACCATGAAAATGGGAATAATCAAAAGAAACAAAGTTTTAGCTAAATGTTTGGAGGCATTAACAATAAATAATATAAATCTTCCATCCAGCACACAAGAAATTGCCGTTACCTGCTGAGACTTAAGACTTTACACTCCCCAATATACAAATGTCCTATCAGTGCCAATCATTCACAAAATATTTCATGGCACCACAAATATCCCTTTCGCAGTCTTAACGATCTTAACTTCATTTCCCTGCTCTGTACTCAGGAACTCAGGTCTTTTGATGGTGATAGTTTCATAGGTTTCAGGATCAAGTACCTGTATCGTCTTTTCTTCGTCCGCAACGAGTACTGCTGGAACTGCATCCTGTTTCCTGCCCAATTTTTTCACATCGATCAGGTCATTGAAATTCTCCATGAACCTTTTTCCGGTTTCAAGATCGATCCCGCTAACGTGCTTCCCACAGTTCTGGACCTCAATGACTTTATCGCCAACGCTGATAATATCCCCCCGGACGAATTCCGGAAGGCGAAGAGCAAATGTTATTCGGTAAAGATCTACGCCGTTCTTCTGGCCTACAAGCTTCGGGGATTCCAGGAATTTCCCTCCATAAACATCAATTATTGCCCTGCATATCTGTTTTCCAAGTTTCATCGCACCGACATAATAATCAACACCCTCATCAAGCTCAAGTGTATTCGCAATGAACGCAAGCCTGTCCCCCTTCACGCGGGAGCGCGATGCGACATCCTCCGCGATCTGTGTGCATTTTCCTAACTCTTCACTCGTGGGGATGCGTTTATCTGCGCGTATCTGGACAATGCCTTCAAAATAACCGCCGGCTATCCTGCTGCACGTATCGCAGGTCTCACGGCTTATTCTCACTTCAGTATCAAGCGCAGTTTCAAGTGAGGCGCCTTTGATCTTCCCGCTTCCTTCTATGTGCACCCTGTATCTTGAATAATCAAGCGGTTTTGGTATAAAATCCAATTTCAGGTCATGAGCTTGAGGATCAGGTTCAAGCGCTCCGCGCACACATTCCATGATCGTTTTTTCTTCATCTTCACCTGAACACCATTTTCCTCTCTTGAATACTGAGCCGCAGGTCGCACATATGCGTGTATACAGGACTTGTGCGCATTTGACCAGTGTCCTGTTTTCTGTAAAGCACTGCTTGCATACGTTATCAAAAAAGACATCGGTATCTTTACCGCATTTTGGACAGAATAAAGTTGTCATTATCGTTTTTCCAGTGTACTTCTTGTCGCAGCAATTACGCTGCTTTTTGAATTATGCGAGGGATTCCAGCCAAGATTGCGCAATTTATCAATGGAAAGAAGCATTTTTGGCACATCGCCTTTCCAGCCGCGAGTCCCGCCCGTATAAGTGAATTTAACATCATGCAGCCCCATTTCTTTCACTATCAACTCGCCGATCTGTGTTGAATTGATCGTGTCAGTGGAACCGATATTGAATATATTTGCCATTTCATCGCTGTTGTTTACTGCGTACAGGATGCCATCTATACAATCGGAAACATGGATATATGATTTTCGCTGCTGTCCGTCGCCAAGGATCTCAAGAGCCGACGGGTTTGCCTTCAATTTGTTGATAAAATCGACGATTATCCCGTGAGTTCCCCTCTCGCCTACGATATTTGCAAAACGGAATATCCATGATCTCATCTCAAATGTATGACAATATGAAGTTATGAGCGCTTCACAGGCAAGTTTCGATGCCCCGTACAATGAAATCGGAATAAGCGGCCCATAATTTTCAAGTGTAGGAATTATGGTTGCTTCGCCATATACCGTAGATGTTGATGTGAATACGATATTTTGCTGCTGATTCATACGCATCGCTTCAAGCAGGTTATAAGTAACGATTATATTCTGCTCAAGATGGACCTTCGTATTCTCTGCGCCAAGACGAACATCAGGATTTGCTGCAAGATGATATATCATGTCAGCTCCCTTGATCGCTATTTTTAGTTTTTCAAGTTCCAGCAAATCAAGTTTTACTAATTTGAAATTTGGATCCTTATCATGATGTTCAATGAACTCCATTTTTCCTGAACTCAAGTTATCGATAACTGTTACTTCATTTCCAGTTGCGATCAATTTATCGACCAGATGGCTTCCAATGAAACCTGCTCCTCCGGTAACTATTATTTTACTTTTCATTTAGACCTCTATGTCTTGATTAGGTTGTTGTTCGTAATCATAAATTTCGTTAAATTCATTTTTGTTCATCTATTTTTGATCTTGTTACTTTCAATACACCCTGAGATCAGTGCAGGAACCGCACCTATTGCCGTGCAAGTTTCAAGCGAAACCCCTTTTGATGTTATATCGAGATGATATTGGGCTATCTCGAAAAGTTCTTTTGGGAGACCTTTATGACCTAACCCTATGAGGAATAGGAATGATTTCTTCTTAATAATATTTTCCACAAGGGCAGTGATATTGATCTCCTTTTTGCGGTCAGGTTTTGAAGTCGTGACCACAGGCAAGCCAAACTGCGGCTGGAATCCTTTTTCGGGCAGATCAAACACATGGAACCTGCCAGAACTGAAAAGCTCAACGAGGTATTTTCCAGAGTTTCCAATAGTTGTTTTGTCTTTTACAAAATCCACAAGCTCTTCGGCATTCATTTTAAAAGGATAATCAAAAAGCGCCAGGTTAAAACCAAAAGCATATGCGATAGGCGCCGCCCTTGCTATGCTGCGGTAATGAGCTTCATGGATCTTTATTTTATCATACGTGTTGACGATTCCAAGAGTTAACATGAACTTTTTATATTAAATTGAAACCGTCACCTATTTAGGAGGTTATTTCCCCAGTTCTTTTAACCGTTTGATCTTCTTTTGCGCCTCTTCAATCGCTTTTTTCTGTTCCTTCTCAAGTTGGGCTATAATTTCATCAAACCCGACTTTAAGCGTATATATCTTGAATGGTCTGCCTTTCCCTGGCTTTTTCTCTTCCCGCTCATCCACCCAATCACGTTCCTTTAATTCCCTCATAGCAATACTTACTTCGGGTTGGCGTAACCTGGCCGACCTTTCAAGGTCAAGGGATGTGGCTGTATTCATATTCTGGAGAAATGCAAGCGACATGGAAATATTCCTGCTCAAACCCAGGGACATAAGTGCATCTGCGATCTCTTCACCTTTTTCATCAAGCTGTTTGATTTTAAGATTTTTCATATTGATTCTATTATATATTTAGTACTTAGTATTATTTCAATCTTTCGATGCTAATTTGATTTTTTGGGAGTGTCTGGCATAATTTTTCTGTCTCCCTCCCTTTATCCCCAGCTTCTTTATATTCCCTATCGTGCCCAGGTTTGTCCCGTCAAGCAGGAAGACAGATGCATTTTCAAGCTCTATTGCATGGTTTGCAAAAACAGGGCCTAGCAAATCCTCATGGATGGACTCATTAAATGGTATCCCACCGCACAATTCGTTAAAAGCTGGCATTATGATGACTTCCGGGTCCCTCCATATAATATCGCCAAAATATTCCTTAATGGCTTTTTCAATAAACCGGGTCTTGATCCACACATTCTCAGAAACAGCATGCCCAAGAGTATCCTTAAGCCTTACTGTTGGGTGGTTATGGGACATGACGACCTGCCCGGTTGACAATAACTCCATATCAGGCCAGGTATGACCGTGAAAATAACCAACTCCGTCAAGCACAATACCCCGCGCCCCATGAATTGAGACATTTTCCGACACAAGCTCCTCGATACCCCCATCATGATTCCCTGGAACGATATCAACAGGCGCATAAGCCGCCAGAGTTTTAAGAAAATCCGGGACTTCCTTTTTTTCCTGCCATGATGTCCGTGGCACATTATGCTTTATATCGCCAAGAAGCACAATCCGGTCTGGTTTTACGGAAATGATATACTCCAGCATGCGCTTCTTTCTTTTTTCCACCTGGCTGGGGATCGAAAAACCCCTGTGATAAAGCTCCCATTCTATGCCAAGGTGAACATCTGCGATTACGAGAACCTTAATAGAGTTCTCAATGACAAGTGCGGGTTCGTTGAGAATGGGGGTGGCGGTCATTTATGGTGTTATTTCAGGTTGTGGTTATAGATATAACGATTGATAAAAAAAGATAGTTTCAATTCATGTTGGTAGTTATGGCTATTTTGTGTCTTAGATGCTAATATACTATCGAAATGCTTGTCAGATATTATTGGCTTTGAAAAAACTTTTTCGTATATTCATAAAAATTTCTACTACCCATATATCTAAAAATAATAATTAATATAATAAAAAATATTGTATATATTGTGAAAATTATTGAATATTTATTAGGAATTGTCCATGAAAATGAATTGAAAATAATAATATAAATAGAATTTTCAGGTAAATATTTATATATATAGACTAAACTCTTTAAATATATGATTATTATTGGAAAGAAAGTAATCAACATTAAAACAGTATCGATAAGTCGCACCCGTATACTTGAATCAAATTTATGAATGATTTCTTCCCATTTTAACGGAATAAGTGAAAAAAGATTGATTTCTTCTTCATGCATGTTGAGAATTAAATTAACATCTTTTTCACGCCAGCAAGTGTAAGCAGCTAATGAAAAGAAAATTCTTTGCCTATAACATATAAAAGCCATACCCGAAGCTATAAAGGCTGGTATTAATAGTAACATTGTATCAATATCTTTATAAACTATTCCGATGACGATAAGAAGAGCCGTCAAATATGCAGTTATTATTGTCATCATTGAATTCTGATGTAAATTCATCTCTTGTCTGCGTTGGTCAATGTCATATAAAATACAATGAACAGCCAAATCGGTTCTATTACTTTTATTTCCGTCAGGCATTTTTAGTCCTAAAATGGTATTTATTTTCATATTTGGAATCGAAACAGACTGAAGAATCTTTTCATATCATCCATCCAATTATTTCCAATACGATATAATATTTATTTATTGAATGTTTGAAGTGATATGAAAAACCTTTATTCAAAAATTTTGCCATAATCAATGCGGTTTATATTATCTACTATAGTATAATACTGTTTCTTAATTTTTTTAAGATAAGGATAAAATAGAGCAAAAAATGTCGTATAATTTTTGGTAATACGCATTAAGAAAATCATCTAACTTATGTAACTTTTTCAAATAATTTCACACTGCAACCAAACTATATTTAAAGAGATAAAACAAACAGGTACTCTTAATAATTTGAAAGCGGAAGTTTTATGGAGTTATTTTCCCAGCGAATGAGCATAAAGCCAGTTAAAAGTGTTATGCAAGTTGATTCTATGGATAATGGTTTACGTAACAGGTTGTGGGATGCTTTATGCATTAATTATTGGAAAGAAGTAAAACAAGAAAGATTCGATGATTCATTCTATTATAATATTCCTGAAACTATTCATCTTTTAATCACAAGATTATGGCATGCCTATTTTAAGCGACCTATGGATAAAATGCCGTATGATTGGGCAGATATTTATACAGAAATAAGAGAATATTTTTTTAAATGCGAATGGAATGATATTTATGATTTTATAGAGTTTATTGCTAAATCTTATCCCGATAAAAACATAAATCTACAATTCATAACTTTTTGTAACTCAGTTTTGAGGGAGGAATTATCTGCATATATGTTTGTTGGAGAGAAGATTGCTCCGATAACCTCAGAAACAGAAATTGCTGAAATAGAAAAAGCATTAAATATTCCAGATTCTTTAAAACCTGTAAAAATCCATCTAAAGACTGCATTGGATTTACTTGCAAATAGAACATCTCCTGATTATCGTAACTCAATTAAAGAATCAATCAGTGCTGTAGAGGCACTCTGTAAACTAATAGCAAAGAATGATAAAGCAACATTAACACTAGCAATAGAAACAATTGGAAAGGGTAAAAAGATGAAGATGCATCCTGCTTTGGGACGTGCATTTATTGACCTATATTCATATACAAATACTGCTGAGGGAATACGCCATGGATTATCGGATGAGCCTAGTTTGGACTTGGAGGATGCTGCGTTTATGTTAGTATCCTGCTCAGCATTCATCAATTATCTTATAGTAAAGGCATCAAAAGCGGGAATTATATTATAACATTCGGTGCAAATTAATTCGAAAAATTTATAAAATATGGTATTTGAGTTTTTCGTCAAACAAGAAGCAATCCTTCTCTCCTCTTGACGGTCAATTATTGTATATATGAGCAAAGACGGGACGTGGAACGCTCCCACCAAGGCGGCCTTCGGCTCGTTCCTGAAGGAATAGGCGCGTTCCATGCGGTATGTGGGTCATATTTTTTTACTTATCACGGACAGAGCGCCAATTTAACAATCGCGCCGGACAACGTGCGCGATAGTTAAATCGTGAGGTTGGGCGATAATGCGAACTGCGCTATTCGCGTTTTTACTTTGTTTTATTGTTACTTCTGCTTAAGTTGTTCCACAAACAAACGATACGACTTCATCGTTGAGTTACGCAGCGCGTGCGCTTGCGGGGCATGTACACAACCGGGAGGAATACCAGGATCGAACCCAATTTGAACCATTAAATTGTTTGTTAGAAACTTTGATAAGATATCAAAATGATATAATAATATATGGTAGAAACTCAGGTAATTTTTAGACTTGATAAAAGGTTACTTAAAGAATTTGATGACACACTTGAAATGTCCGGGTTCAAGACAAGAAATGAATGGTTTAGAGCATCGATCAGGAAATTCCTTGATGACATCGAACGAAAAAAAACGCTTCAAAAACTCAAAAAAATCGAAGTGGAAGGATTAGAAGAGAAAGATATCGAACAAATGGTCAATAGATGGCGTTTGGAAAAGACAAATGATAATTATTGATACGAATGTTTTGCTGTCTTTTCTTCTCACAGACGGTATAATTCGAAAAATCATCACAGAAAACCCGGATATTTTTATGTCCCCGGAGCATTGTTATGACGAGTTATGGGAGCATAGAAGCCGCTGGAATAAGAACCAGATGCAGGATAATGAATTACTTGAAATCATTGCTGATGTAAAAAGGCTGTTCGTAATGGTCATATCTCCAGACGTTTACAATCCTTACATATTGAAGGCGGAAAAGCTCACAGTCGATAAAGATGATGCTCCGGTGATTGCGCTCGCTTTATCTATTGATAATGAAGGAATATGGACATTCAACACAAAGCATTTCAGACAGAAAATTTTTGGAGATCGTATTAAAGTGCTTTCAACAAAAGATATTATCAGGTTAGTATCTCTTGATTAATGAACCACATATTATCTCAAATCCAGCCAACACCATTTGCATCGCTCACGATAAAAACAACTCATACCTTCCTGAGCGTGCCGATTTTGGGTTCATAGCATCGCCCTTCATCCATAAGTTCTTTGATGGCTGACTCCGCAATTTCTGCTTCTATACCAGCTTTTTGCGCAGTTTCGATCACACCTGAAAATGAAGTACCTTTACCTATATCAAGCCGGTCAATGATGTCAGCGATAATTTCTTTTGGCTCAGGTTTAGACGGCTCTTCGTTTGGCTCTTTAAGCTTATTTATTTCTTCGATTTCCTTTAGCTCTTTGGCGTCTTTACCCTCTTCAAGCTCTTCTGTAATATCTGCTTCATCTGGCTTTTGTTCCTGAGCCATCGATTTTGTTGACTTGATTGAAGAAAGTTCCTGAATCCCTGGTTTTTCCGGTGTTTTTTCAGGCGGATTATTATGGATAATACCGCTATCTGATGTAACTGTTTTAACAGCATGGACAAGCGAATTCTTAAGTTCAGGAATGATCCGGTCCAGGTGCTTATAATGCTTTATAGCATGCGCTACTCCATTTATGAGCGCAGGGTTTTTCACTTTCTTTTCCAGGAATTCCTGCAATTGTGTTCCTGATAGCCCCGAATCCAGTGCATCTTCCATTATTTTGATGCGCTCAAGCGTTCTTTCCGCCGTTTCTATTACCCACATATCCCTTTGCTTCTCATCAGCAGCATTGATCTCTTCAGGTCTTACAGATAAATACACGTTGCCATCTTCGGGTTCGTATTTCCTGGCTTTGCCAACAAGTGCAACATATGCAGGAACCTCCAATTCTGATAAAAATATGGCAGCTTCCGGTTGGTACTGGCCTGCATATATTGTAAATACTCCCGTAGGGTCGGCTATGCGTGCCCTCCAGAGATTATTATCTTTTCCTATATTTTCAACCTCGGTAATTACTCCGATAATAAAAAGGCGGTTGCATTTTACACCAGTAGGCGTAATTATATAATTTGGAGCCCGCTCATCTCCTTCACTGATATGAAGGTTCGATGTGTTGAATTCGTGAGCAAAAATTCGCCATGCGATCTCCCGGTCCATTATTTTTTCTATCTTTTCCATATTAACCTGCTATCCTCACCAGAAGCTTCTGTGCTTTGTCCTGCAATGTTTCATGAGGTTCCCAGACATCGTTAGCTACAAGTGTAATTCCAAACTCGCCTTTTGACATATTGCCTCTTGCAGCGAATCTTCGACCCTGGAGTTTTCGTTTTATCTCTTCTTCCACTGCTTTTTGCGACATTGCTGTTCTTGCCAGGTTTTTCGCTTCTTCGATACCAATTCCACATATCTTATGGGTTAGCCTGGAATCAAGAACAAGTGTCATCGCGCCTGTACCGTCATCAATTATGGCTTTGATACGCATATCTGCTTTATCATCCACTTTGCCATGAGCCCTGCACATGCCTTTCTGGATGACGCGCGAACATTTGGGACATCGATTGATAAGACCTGAACCAGGCCTGATGGAAAGAATATTCCCTTCCACAACGATATCATAAGCTCCGTCTTTTTCAATTAAATCTTCTATCCTTGATCCCACTTTTTCCCTGAATTCGATATTTTGCACAAGTTTAATTATTTTGCTGCCTTCATTAATATTCAAAGTGGGAATACCCCTGAAGGAGCGCACATACCCGTTTTTTACCTCAACGGTGTTTCCCACTACAAGTTCCGGATAAATGACCCATGAAGTGAAAGGAAGTTTAGTTTCGTCATCCGCAATGATCCCGCTAATAATTTTTTTAGTCCCATCCTTTGTATTAATATCATGGAAATCAATACTCAGGATCGCAAACTGTGTATGAACATTTATGTCGCCGTCTTTGAATTCCGAAAGCTTTCGAAGTGCGCTCTCCTCCAGTGTATTCAATCTTGTAGAAAGCTTTGTAACCTTTGATCGAGGCGATAAATTAATTTCAGGTCGCTCCTGCCAGTTCCTGACATAAGCCCCGGTTATGTTTATTACATCCTGGGCCTTCAGGTCATGATCGGACCAAGCTGAAAAGCTTCTTACAGCGGTTTCATCTCTTAAATTGCCTGTGAAAACAGTTTTTTCGATATTATTTATATTGATGGTTTTTTTTGTGACCTCAAGGACTTCGGCCGTGATCTCTATATTATGATCTCCTATTTTGATCTCGTTAAGTTTCCTTACAATGCTTTTCTCGCCTTTGCCATATTTCTTTATAAGGCTTCTTTTTGCTTCGCTCAACGGGACCCTGAATTGGAGCAGTTTTTTTAATTCCGCTATTATGCTGACTTCATCTATTTCGTTATCAAGCGCCCTTTTTATTTCTTCTACATGAGGCGCATATTCAATCTCCATAAAGCCTCCTTCAGACCGATGGAATAAGAGTTATAGGATAATAAAAGATAATATCTTTTCGGTTATTGATATGGAAACAATAATAGCCGAAGAATAGACACAACCGAAAAAATAAATCAAATTATCTTACTCGTGTTCCCTCTTTTACTTCTTTAGCTGGCAAAAGCAGAACAGTTTCCTCTGCATCAGCGGCAAGCACCATTCCACGTGATTCCACACCAAAAAGCTTCGCTGGCTTCATATTTGCCATCACGACAACCTGACGTCCAACAAGGTCTGCTGCAGCATGTGATTTAGCAATTCCTGCAACTATCTGGCGCTTTTCGCCAATGTCAACTTCCAGTTTCAGGAGTTTATCCGAACCTTTGATATTCTCTGCCGATAACACTCTACCGATCCTGATATCAAGCTTCTGGAATTCCTCGTATGCTATTTCAGTCTTCTCTTCCTTTATTTCTTCTGTGTGTTTTAACTCTTTTGACATTGCGATCTTTATCCTTTTATCAAGGATAGCTTCCATTTCCTTGATCTTCTTATCTTCTATCTTTGTAAATAATATCTCAGGTGCCTTGAGTTCCCCCACCAGAAACTCAATCAAAGCGTCTTCGAATCGTGCGCTATGGACGTCACCAACAAGTCCGAGCTGCTTCCATGCTTTTTCCATATTTCCCGGAAGTATGGGTTCAAACAATATTACAAGCGCTTTTCCTATCTGGAGACAGTTCTTAACAATGCGCGCGCAGGCTTCTTTGTCTTTCTTAATAAGCGCCCAGGGCTCATGTGACTGGAAATATGCATTCCCGTACTGTGCCAGCTCCATCATCGCATCAGTGGCTTTCTTGAATTCATATTCATCAAATGCGCAAATGACGGTTTCAATGGTGGATTTTATTTTTGCAAGGATCTCATCATCGATCCTGCCTTCAGGCACCGCGCCGAAATTCTTATGTGTAAAATGCTGCGTCCTGTGCAGGAAATTCCCCAGCGCCCCCACCAGCTCATTATTGACTTTATCCTGGAAAACTTTCCATGAGAAATTCAATTCCTTCGTATGGGATGTATAATTGGCAATATAAAACCGCAAAAGATCAGGATGGAATCCGTGATCTAGATAATCCTCATCCACCCATACTACAAAGCCGCGGCTCTTTGAGAACTTTTTATCATCAATTTTCAGCATGCCTGACGCAACAACAGCCCATGGTTGTGTGTATCCTGCTCCCTTTAGCATCGCAGGCCAGAAGATGCAGTGATGGTATGTGATATCCTCACCAATAAAATGAATTATCCGTGAGTCGCTTCGCCAGTATTTTTCCCAGTCCCCGCCTGTGCTATTCGCCCATTCTTCCGTAAATGAAATGTAACCGATGGGCGCATCCACCCAAACATAAACAACAAGGTCATCATGACCGGGGAACCGGACGCCCCATTCAAGATTCCTCGTGATGCACCAGTCTTTTAATTCCTGCGCCCATACTTTTGCATAATTTATGGCATTGGATGTTCCGCCCAGGGTTTTCAGGTAATCAGAGAGATAATCACCAAAAGCTGAAAGCTTGAAAAAGAAATGCTCCTGCTCCCGATATTCAGCAGGGTTCCCGCATATCCTGCATTTTGCGCTCTTTATTTCTCCAGGTTCAAGATGCTTCCCGCATCCCTGGTCGCATTCGTCACCGCGTGCTACTTTTCCGCAATAAGGGCATATACCTTCCACATACCTGTCAGGAAGGAATCTCTCATCATGCGGGCAGTAAGCAAGCCTTATGACTTGAGGATAAACATACCCACCCTCGATCAGCGCTTCAACGATGCTGTTCGTTCTTGCATGATTTGTGGGTGAATCAGTATTCCCGAAAATGCTGAATTCAACTTCCATTGCTTTGAATATTGTCTCAAAATGCTTGTGATATTTATTAACAAGTTCAGTAGGAGTGATTTTTTGCTCTTCAGCGTTTACCACTATCGGTGTCCCATGAGCATCTGAACCGCAAACAAATGCTGCTTCCTGCCCCTGTTTGCGCAGCGACCTTACGAAGATATCGGCAGGGACATAAGTGCGAAGGTGCCCGATGTGGCATTTACCATTGGCATAGGGAAGCCCGCATGTTACAAGGACGGGTTTATCAGATGGAAAGTTGGACATGGGTGCTACATGGGATTTCTTTATAAAATATGTTTCTGTAAAGAGATAGTAAGGTTGAGTCAAAATGTATTGGAAAAAATAATACAGTAATTTCTCCGTAAAATTTTTATAATCTTCAACTTTCACAACTTTCACTATATACAATGATACCCCCCTCTCCAGAGTCACATCTCTGCAAGCTTTCTAACACTAATATTGAACAATTTTGAGGTTCGAATAAGCTCGAAAGTTAAATGGAAGGCTCGAATAACCTTCTTTTCCGCACTTTC
>Ga0172369_10007858_pt1 | contig 12274 bp, 13 predicted proteins | sample LakKiv25m_FD_114539 | JGI IMG/M metagenome (GOLD analysis project Ga0172369, IMG submission 114539) | Freshwater microbial communities from Kabuno Bay, South-Kivu, Congo - kab_022012_11.25m | ecosystem: Environmental > Aquatic > Freshwater > Lake | place: Democratic Republic of the Congo... | reverse complement strand
TAATCGGCAGCAGCGTATTGCCGAGGATTTCCGCCAGGTTCTTCGTCTGCTGGGTCACCAGTTTCAACCCGGAGCCGATATCGGAAGTCATCGCTCGCGCCATCCCCTCGGTGACCGCCGTTCCGCCCAGCATCGCCTGCTTCACTCCATCGATATTGCCTTGCAGCGTCCCCAATCCGGCGGTCATCTGCAGGATGAACTTCACCGCCTCATCGGTACCGAAGGCTTTTTGCAGTTGCATCTGCGCGGCGACGCTGGCCAGGTCAGGGAACTTTTGCTGCAACGTCTGCAGGATTGGTACGATGCCCAGCATGTGCCCTTTGGCATCGGTGAAGGTCAACCCAAGTTCCTTGCCGGCAATCCCGACCTTCTGAATGAAGGCTTTATAGAGTGTCCCGGCTTCCGCCCCCGGCATGGTCGTCTGCAATTGACCGAGAATCGCCAACTGCTCTTCCAACGGCACGTTCGCCGACGCCGCCATGGCGCCGATGTTCTTAATCGCGTCCGCCATCTGCGCACCCGTCGTTTTAAAGGCCGCCACCGTCTGCGCCATGCCGCCGGAGAACATCTGCGCCCATGCCATGTCCGTCATATCTTTAGCCAGCGGTTTATAGATGCCATACCCGGTCGTGAAGGCGCTGACCATCTCCGCGACACTGGCTTTCGTCGCCGACGCGGTCAAGGCCGCCGCGGAGGTGAATTCACCGACCGCAGCATCTGAGAGATTGGCGAGTGCGCCTTTCACCTCATAACAGGTGCCGATGAATTCACCTTTCGACGCGCCCGACCACTGATTAGTGAAGCGTTCGGCGGCAGCAGCGATGGCATCCAGGTCCTGCACGCCTTCGGATTTCAATCCGGCGAGACCACTTTGCGTTTCGATGGTGGCGGCGACCAGCCCGGAGGGGAGGGCCATCAGCGCCAGCCCGGCCCCCATCACGGTGGCGCCTTGCTGAATCAACTCCATGTTCTGGGAGATGCGCTGACTCGACGCGGCGATGGTGGCGTCCAGCGATTGCATGGACGACTGCACCCGCCCCGCGTTTTGCGAGAAGGCGTCTTTCATCGACACCAGGATACCGAGGCCAAGGTCTTCCATCATACGGATCTGCGCTCCACTCCATGCTCATCCGGCGCTTCCAGAGAAAATTCATACCACACCGATCCTGGCGATTGCCCACCCCACAACGGATGGGTGAGGACCACCGGGTCGGCTGTGCCGATCACGACCTGTGTGTCATTGGACCAGACCATATCACCCTGCTGAGTCATGACATCGTGTATTGCCACTACTGCTGCTCCCCTGTCGAACCGACCAGCCGATCACGATTCCGCTGGGCATACGTCTGCGAGAGCGCGGCGTACAGCGTGCGGTAGATATGACGATTCGGATACTTCGGATAGGTGACAAACGGCGTGTCATCCAGCCGGAAGAGCTGGGCGAGTGCGGCAGCCACGGCGGTGCTGCGGCTGATGCCCGCATGGCAGTGCACAACGATCTCCTTAATCTCCTGCGGGAGACTGGTGACCGCATCGACGATCTGCTGCGCGTGTTCGGCATGGAAACATGCCGCGTCCGGCCTGTTCTCGTCGATGTCCAGGCACTCGATAGTCAGCACCCCGCAGCAGGCAGGGGTCGGCGGCAAGGTTAACGGTTCTCCCGGATCACGTAATGAGATCAGGACAAAGGGATGCATGCGGTCCACCAGGACCCCGGTTTCTACCTCAGCTTTGGCATAGGTGCTGATTTGCATGGCGCTCCTCTCAACAGATGGTGATGCGCGGCACGAACACCGATGACCCTGTCGTGATCTGCAAATACGGTCGATCTGCCAGCGTCGCGTAATTTTGTGACCGGAAGTAGAAGCTCGTCCGGTTGCCCAGCGGGCTCCGGTGATACAGCACCAACCCATTGAGCACACCCAGCGTAATGGCGGAGGTGACGTCGAAATCCATCCAAACAGGGGCGGTATCCGTGGTGAAGTTAAAGGCATACGTATCCACCGGATTCGCCCCATAGTCGTTCATCTGGGCGAGCGTCATCGTATTCGCGATGTTGGCCGGCGTATTGTGGCGGTAGCAGGAGACGGTTTTGGGTTGATCACCCGCTACGCCATAACTGGTCTGATACATCTTCAGATACAGGACCGCCGACACTAATGTCCCATTGATCGCAGAAAGGTTGAATTTCAGCGCACTATCAAAGAACATCCCCGCAGGATTCGTATGCATGTAGTCCGAGGCCACGACCAGATCGTCGTTGTCCAGCACCACGCCGGTATTCATATCCATATAGAGATCGACAGACGGAGAGACATTGGTGGTACCCATCGTTTACCTCACAGTCGGCAGCCGTATTGCATAGCGTTGGTACATCGGCTCAGAATGACCTGGGGTTCTTCCGTCAGCAAATCGCCGAGGACTGTCTGCCATTGAGCGGCGCAGGGGATCACCAGGCCATCTGGTCGGATGGTGAAACTCGGCACGAAACAGGGGCGCATCCCGTGAAACGTGGCATTCAGCGCGAAGCCAGGTTTCTCGCCCGCCGCCACAATAGTCGCTTCCTGTTCCGCCGAGATATCGTCGTCCGGATTCACGCCAAACAGCTTCTGGATCATGTTGATCTCATGCGGCGAGGCGTATTGCGCACAGACCGCTTCGAAGTGCGGGATCAGCTCGATATTGTGCCGCGTCAGCACCAGGCGCAAGCGAATCCGTGCGCCTGCCGCCTGCAGCGTGGACAAACCAGCCATGATCTGCGCATAGACACCCTCGCCCATGTGCCCATCGACATAGGCGGCATCGCCATTGACGGTGACGGTGACGCGTGTCTGATAGGCGGCGAGGCACTCGGCAATCGCCTGCGTCACCAGCGTCCCATTCGTGGAGATGGCGGACTCAAACTGGCGATTGACGTATTTCTGTGCCTGCCATTCCATCAGGGGCCGTACCACGTCAGACCATTTGAGCAACGGCTCTCCCCCGGTGAAATCGAGTTCACGGTCTTCACCATCCAGTTTGGACAGGATGATGACCCACTGGTCGCCGGTCAACTCGGTGGCCACCTGTTTCGAGAAACAAAACGGACAGGTGAGATTACAGCCCGTCGTCACATGGCAATAGATCATCGAACACTCTCCAGGTATTGCAACAACAGATCGACCTGCACGGGTAAGGAGTAGTCACGCAATACTTCGTCGCGTGTCAACTCACACGGTGTGGTCAAGCCCATGGCCGCGGCTTCCAACTCGACGTAGCTGTGCGGCTCGTAGTCGTAGGCATAATCGAGCAGCGCCCGGCAACGCGCATAGTGAGCTGGCGTCTCCTCATGCGGGCAGTCGCTCACGCAGAGGATGCCGGTTCGGTCTGCCGGCAGGCGTTCCCAGTGCTTGCGTGCAGCTTGCCGCGCAATGAAGATATAGTTGTGATCCACGACGACCTGCAGGCGCGGCGTGAAGAGCTCCGTGTCGACACCCTTCAGGATGCAGGTGCTCCCCGGGAACACCTGGTGCGTGAGCCGGCTCAACGCCACGGCATGGCGGGGTTGCAGAAAGTGCACCAGGTGGCGCACATAGTCGGTGTGCCCATGGAGCATGGCCACCGCCGGCACGCCGAGGACCTGCGCCAAATACATCCCGTATAAAGCCCCCAGGGGTCGACCAACGTGCACCAGCACGAGATCCGCCTCGACCACCGGTGTAGTGGGGAACGGCGGCGTCAACAAGGTAACGGCATGCCCAGCGGCCATAAACGACTGCGTATAGCTGCGGATGAAGGTTTCCAACCCACCGACCGACTCGTAACTCTCAGTGACCTGCACGATATGCACGGCTTACTCCTTGGCGGCGAACCGCAGTGATAATCCCTTGGCGGCCGTTGCATGCACGCCGGTCACCTGGATGGTGAGGAGATCTCCCGCGGCGAAGGTCGCGGTAGAGAACGCCGGCTGTAGCACGGTCGTTCGACTGCTCTTCGCTCCCGCATCAATCGTGATGGGGGTCGATAGAATCGATGCACCGTTGAGTTTCACCTGGATGGTGAAGGTGCCGGTGCTCGACCCCGCGGTATCCACATACGCGCCGATCTGCGTGAACGTGCCGGCAAACGGCAGCTCGAAGTCACCGCCGATCCCATCCGCCACGGTGACGGCGGTGTCTTTATCCAGCACACGGAGATTAACGTAACGTACTTCATCTGCCCATGAAGGGTCCGCACCGTGCCCCCCTGATTTGAGCCGCTGATTGGCGTTGCCATGGGCAAGACGCGTCCATCCGGTTGCCCCGTAATAGAGCACGTCACCACGTTCAGGCGTCGCCGGCAGCGGAAGGTAGGCCGCATCGTGCTGATGATTGAGCACCGCATAGACGGCATCATGGTTATGGTTCAGCGCAGCATAGACGGCGTCATGCTGGTGCGCGAGCGGTGCATAAACGGCATTGTGGTTATGGCCTTGCGTGGCATAACTCGTGTCGTGATTGTGTCCCGTCGTGGCGTATGCCGTATCGTGGTTGTGACCGAGGGCGGCATACGCGGCATCATGCTGGTGCGCCGATGCTGCCGCCCCAATATCCGCTGGCGCAAGCACATCGGTGCCACCCGTGCGATGCAGCTCAGCATGGGTGCCAGGCGGGTGTAGATCGTCCCCCGTGAGATCGCGATGCTGGACGGTACTCATGCCGTCTCACCTCCGTGCGAGCTGCGTCTGCTCGTAGGCCAATTGGCGCTCCAGCGCCTCGACAAATGCTGCCCGTCGGTGTAACGACAGGCGAGATATTTCCTCGAATCCCCAATGCAGCCCGCCATACGCCAGGAAGAAGGCATCCTGCATCAGCGACCGTGCGGGAAGAAAAAACCGGCATCGGCTTCCACCCGGGTGCGGAGCGGTTGTCCGCAGTGCTCGCAGACCGTCTCCACTGTGGTATCGACGCCGCCGTCGACCGCCAGCATCGCCTGCCGAAGGGCCTGGCGATCCTTCAGCGACATCTCGGTCACCGTCTTCTTGTTGGGTGCCGTGCCGTCGATGTCCAGGATACGGATGAGCATGCCTTGTGAAATCGTCGCCTCCGGTAACGCTGCCAGCCGCTTTTCCTTGTGGCCATCGAGGTAGCCGAACCGCACTACCTGCCCGGACCCGGGCAGCGTGCAGGTGAATTCCCGTTCCGTCGGATAAGGCGTGACCGGTAAGTCCTCCAGGTTGACGGGTACCATATTGATCCCCTGGCAATGGGTGTTCGGGCAGGTGAGCCGCAGCGTCATCTCGTCGCCAAGGGAAATCTGCCGCAGCTTCACCAGCATGAACAGGCGATCCCCCGCCAGCAAGTCGAGGACAGCGTTGATCGTGACATCCGCCTGCTCGCCCAACTGCACCAGGCAATTGCGGAGGAGCTGGTTGATCGAGTCGCCGGAGCGCAGCAGTTTGGCATTGGTGAGCAGCTCTTCCTCGGCGCCGGTCAACTCGCGCAGCGCGCAGGGGAGGCCGCTCGGTAGGGTATAGGGATACATGCATTCTCCTTCTTACGACCAGTACTGATAGGCCAGACTGAGCTTCTCGATGTTGTTGTCGGTCTTGCCGCCTTCGAGATCGTCGTAGTCCAGCGACTTGATCCAGGCGCCATGGATGTGCCAGCGACGGGTTTCGACCCCAGTCCGGTCGTACTGCACGATGTCGAGATCGCGCAGATACCGGTCCGGGGTGCCGCCGATGCCCAACGTGGGATCGCCCACCTGCAGGAGCCACTGCCGGGCGGCATCGTCGGAGCCGTCGGCCAGCGTGCCCTTCTCGAAGGTGAGCGCGTCGAATTTCATGCGTCCGGCGACCTTCTCATCGAAAAGCGAGCCGGCGGGCGCGAAACTGACTTCCTCAAACTCCGTCTTCGGAAGCGAGCACTTTTGAAAGAGCGCCAGATCGAATCCATTGATTTCGATGGCGAATTGCCAGTTCTGATAGAGGGTGTGCGGCGTGGTGGCCACGTGCAACGGCATGGTCTTGTCCTCCTAGCGGACGCGTCGGCCCGAATTGGCGTCGATTACCACAGATCGTGGTGCGGTCGGCGCCGGGGGAGACGTGGGAGACGAAGCGGCCGTAGACGCATGTTGCGTATTTCGCTTTCCGAGCGTATCGGTGGCCGTGTGTCCCGCGCCTTTCCCCAGCGCATTGCGGCGGAGCGTTAATTCGCAACTGTAGCCGCCGTTGTCGATGCGGTGCCGGACGGCTTCGACGTAATACACGCCGGAGAATTTCCGTCCCACCCCGCGCAGTTCGATATTCTGCTTGGCCCGCAATGTCGGCAAGCCGATGGTCGTGGCTTCCGCCGTGACATGACCGAGTTCGCCGGACACGAAGGCGTGCTCCGCAGCCGGCCTGGTCTTCACCGTGCCTGCCGCGGGCGTGATCTTCCCCGCACGTTGTCCACCCGGTTGCCCCATGATCCTGTCTCCTTACCGGCGCTTGCCCGTATTCGCGTCGATGACCACCGGTTTGGATGGCGGTCCCTGCGTCAGCGCGGATTTGTCACCGAGTACCGGTCGATCCGGGGTGGTGGCATTATCCGCCTTGGTGACCGTCGGCGCTTTGGCCTTCGGATCAACGCCCACGGCTTTCGCCGATTGCCCGCCGGCGGTCGCCCCCTGTGTCTGCGTCTGCGGACGAAACGACCGCAGTATCCCGTTCCGGCTGGTAAAATACTCCAGTACCAGCACCGGCGGTTTCTCCAATCCACGTGGATGGAAGTGCAGCTCGTTCCCCTCGACGTAAAACACGTAGCCGGTCGTCCCTTTGCCTTCCGATGCCCGCGCAGTCTTCGCCAGCTGTGTCAACCATTGCGCATCCGACCGTTTGCTCTGATGCAGCCGGGGGAACCGGTCGAGACTCGGCGTGACCACCGGCGTCAGGCCATGTTCGTTGGCGATGGTGGTCGCAATATCGCTCGCGCGAATCCCACCCGGCTGCTCCCACACCCGCTGCACCTGCTCGGCGGACAATGTGCACGCTTTGTCGTAGGCCTTGATGGTGATCGTCGGCGCCCCAGATTCCGGGAAGTCGTAGCCGATCTCCTTGATCACCGCCACCCTGGTCGGCGAGAGATGGTCCGCATAGCCGAAGCGGGCACGTATCTCCTTCCCCTCCTGCAGCAGCGGATGATCGATGAGCTGCAGGTCGGGATCGGTCAGCGTCACTTCCAGCAGATCCATCGCCTTCTCGTGATCCTCGTAGGTGAAGGCCAGCAGCGCTCCCGTCAGATCGAGGGAGAGGCGCGTGCCGTCAATTTCCAGCAGGACGATCGGTGATGAGATCATGGTGATGTCTACCTCTCTCATATGCGGAAAAGGGGCGTTTTCCTGAAAAAGCCGCCGATTTTCTTTCTCAGACGAACGACTCCCCGTTCTCACGGGCATACCGATTGAGCAAGGTAGTCAGCCGTTCCGCATCAATCCGCCAGGCCCATTCGGGATTGACGTGGCGCCCGCCGCCCGGAATCCTGATGCGATGGGTGAATTCCTGCCGCGAGATATCTTCGGGCAGGATGATCTCGGCTTCCGCCAGTTGCTTGCCGATGGCCGAGGTGCTGAAATAGAGCGGTTCATCTTCCCCGCGCTTATAGGCGTCGCGCACGGCGCCCATCGCCAGCCGGGTCAGCAGGTAGACGATGTTGCGGTTGCGGGCGTAGTAGCCGACAATCGGCACGCCATGATCGTCATGGTCGTCAATATAGCGATCCCGAATGCGCACCCGGCCCGCCGCGAGCAGCTGGATCAGGGTATTGATGAACGATTCGCCGGGACGCGCGTCGTTGACCAGCGTGATCATCGTGCGCAAGATTTCCTGCAGGATGCCGGTATATTCCGCCGGCAGATCGCTGCCAGCCACCGTGAGCGGGTCCACGCCGACCGCATAACAAAACGCCCAGAATGCCTCCAGGCCGAGTTGCGAGAGCGCGGCGTTACTCGCCAGGCGCCGGGTATTGTCGGCTTCCAACCCTTCCCCCGTCATGAAGGCGTCGAAGCCATGGCGGATTTCCTTCAGGCGTTCCAGCCAGTAGGTCGTCTCCTGCTGCTGCCACCAGGCGATGAAGGGGGCCATCACCCTGCGATAGTCCTGCTGCCGTGCCATACACGCCGCATACTGCGCCCCGGCGCGTTGCTGCCCATCGAACTCGATGATGAGCGAGCGCGCCATCGCCGAGGTTTCGTTGAACGGCAGATCTTCGCCCGTCACCATGAGCATAGCCTGGATGACCGCGCCGGTGATGACTTTGGCCCCCGGCGTCGCCCGTTTTCGGGATTGTAAATCCGCATAGTCGGTTAACACGCGCAAGGCGTTCGTCCATTGCAGATGCCCAATCTTCTGCCGTTTGAAGTCGTCGATGAGCCACAGCCCTCCGCGGCAGCGCGCGGCTTCTTGCCGATTCATCTCCGGGGTCGTGCCCCAGCCGGCGAGCTTATCCTTGGTGGTGAAATCACCCCATAGACACTGCGCCAGGCGTGCCGTCTCGGTTTTGCCTTTGCCGGATGACCCGGCGATGAAGAGGGTGAACGGCGAGAATTCCCGCATGATGGCGGGGTGAAAGGCGATGGGTCCCAGGAAGGCATGGGCCAGGATCGGCAGTGTCACGCGCAAGGGCTGCAGCTGGACGAAGTCTGTCAGCAGGTGACCGAGCAGGCTCTGCAGGTCGTCGTCGGCACACGGCAGCAGGTCGAGGTGGCGCGCTTTATTGTATTCCGCTCCAACATCGACACGAATGCCGAGATCGGCGGTGGGGATGATCTGTCCCTGCTGCATGCTCAGTGTCGGCGTCACGAAGCCGGCGGTGGGATGCATCCCGAAGATGATATGGACCACCTCTTCGCGGGTGTCGGTGGACAGCGTGTTGCTGACCAGCCGAATATCGTCGAGATGCCGTGTGTTGAACAATGCTCGGTGGCGGGCAATCGCGGTGATATGTCGGGCGAGATCAGCGTTCGACCCCCAGGCACGGCTGTCGATGGCGAACGGTTTCCGCCACGTCTGGCCGATGAGCTCGCCATGCATCTGGCTGTGCGAAATCGTCGTGCCGTCGTCGTGCGTCTCCCCATCGTCGAACAACACTTCGCGCAGGACGTGAATATGGAAATTGCTTAACGTCTCGAGCGGCAACGCCACCGGGCCTGCCGGCGTCTCTTTCATCGACTCGCGCGCGATGCCCTCGTCGACCAGGTAATAGCGAAGGCGGCCGTTCGAGAAGAGCACACCGCCCATGTCCTCCACGGCGTGCTGCTGTGCCGCGTGCCGTTTCGCGGCATCGATCTCCTTCAGGATCTCTCGGAGCATGCTGCGCAACGTCCCCATGCGATAGGCGTTGCCGAGTTTGCCCAGCAGGGCTTTCAATTGACGGTCATGCTCCAATTCGGGTTGGCGTGCGATGCCGCGGATCAGCGATTCGACAGCATCCTGTCGTTCCCTGGGCGTCATCTCGGTGGGTAGCTGCGCGATGGCATACTCGACTGGCGCCTGCGCGGCCTGCAGCACGGCGGTGAAGTCCGCGGTGCTGTGCCCGGCCACGAAGAAGGAACAGATATCGACCTTGGCGGCGTCCAGCAACTGCCGGGCTACCTCACGGTCCTCCGGCGTGTGATCTGCTAGCTGCCCCTCCAGCGCGCGCGCTCCGACGGCCTCCGTGATGCCGAAGCGCGTCGCCAGTTCCTGCCGCGCAGCCTGTTGCGCCTCATCCAACGGCAACTCTGCGATACGGCACACCAGCTCAGCGTCTTCCAACTGGCGTGCAGTGTTGAGCGCCCCCTTCCAACCGGCCCCGGAGAGTTCGTTGTCTTGGCAGATCAAGACTTCTTTCACGCCGCGCAACGCCGGGATGATGCGCGCCCAATCGTCCTGGCGGATATTGGTCGTCACCGGACTGATGCAGGGAATGCCGCGCGCCGTCAATGCGATGCAATCGGTGATGCCCTCGGTAATCACCACCTGCGCAGGTCGGCTGAGCAGGAGATCTTCATTGTAGAGCAGGTTATTTTCGATCCCCGGCGCCACCCACGGCCGCTTGTCCGCATCATAGGTCTGCAGCTTTTTGTATTTCCCCTGCTCCCATCGGGCTTCCGGCGTCCATGGCGTTTTGCGTCCAATCAGATAGCCGACCTGTCCCCGACTGAAGTAGGGGAACATCACCCGGTTGGCAAAGGACGGCATGACCTGCCGCTCGTCCCCGGTCTCGTTCGGCGTGAAGAGGCCGCTCGCCAACAGGTCCTCCGGGGTAAAGCCGGCCTCGAACAGGTAGGGGCGCAACCCGCGCAGGTCAGCATACCCGATACGGAAGCGCTCGAACACCTCGGGGGTAAAGGCATACTGCTGCCGGAGCCAGTCCTGCACCTCGGGATGGGCCAGCAGCTGCTGGTGATACCACTCCGTCGCTTCGGTGAGTACCGCCCGTGCCCGCTTGACACGTGCCTGTGCCTCTTCCACGGCGGCGATCTCCTCCTCCGACAACCCCAGGTGGCTGAGTTTCGGCAGGCCGACCTTCTCGGCGAGCCAATCACGGGCGTCTCGATGGGTGTCCGACATCCGCCCGGACTGCCCTGCGGTGACGATCTCGTGGCGGGCCATCTCGACGAGATGGAGCACGTCCCCACTGATGCCGCACCCCCAGCAGCGCCAGAGCTGCTTGTCGAGTTCGACATGGAGTGACTTCCCGCTGACCGACGCGTGCAGCGGGCAGTCGAGGTGGATGGTGGTGCCGGCGTCACTAGTGATGCGGCTACCGAGCAGTTCACGTGCCACAGCGCCGATATCGATGGCGGTGACCTGGCGATAATAGGCTTTGATCTCATCAAGGTTCGACATGGGACAGACTCACTTTCTCGCTAAGCGTTAATCGGCGTGTCGGGACATCCGACGACAGGAGCGCGGGCGGAGGCCATGGCAACGCCTGCTCAGGATGGATTGTGGTATACCGGGCGACCTGTTTGTCACTGACCGGAATCACTGCGATCCGCACTGGCGCATCGTCCAGGCCGCGAGCGAAGAATGCAGCCAATGCGGCAAATGCCGTCACGCGTGGATGGCGGGCACAGGTGACGCGCAGTGCAGACACCGCGTCGTCATGGGTCGGATACGGTCCGGCCAGCAAATCGACGCCGGCTTCCACCACCACGGTGCGGCGCTGCCGGATATCGTGATCGACAATGAAGGCGATATAGAACACGGTCGTCATGCGTTTCCTTTCACGACACATTCGTCCAATCGCACGAGGGAGAGGAAGGTGCGCCGCGCATCCACATCCCGTGTCTCAATCGCTCGGCGCATCCCGACGCGCTCACCCAGCAGGATGGCTGAACGCTGAGCCCGGGTGACCGCCGTGTAGAGCAGGTTGCGATTGAGCATGAAGGACTGCCCGCGATGCACGATGGCAATCACCACCGGGAACTCCGATCCCTGACATTTATGGACGGTCGACGCATACGCGAGCATCAGGTCATCCGCCTCGTCGGAGTGGCGGGGGATGCGAATCTCGCGTCCATCGATCTCCAGCAGGAGCATCTCCACCCGTTTGGCGGCCTTTTCGTCAACCTCTAGCGCTTTGACCACTCCGATGGCGCCGTTCATGAGATCGAGATCATAGTTGTTGCGTACCTGCATGACTTTGTCTCCGGGGTAGAACTCCGGACGGCGGTGGTCCGGGACCGGTGGCACGCTGACCCCATAGCGTTGCGCCTGGTTGAGACGCTGCAGCAGGATATTGAGCGCTCTGGTTCCCAACGGGCCTTTATTGGTCGGCGTGAGCACCTGCACGTCACGTACGGGATCAATCGCCAATCGCGGCAGGATGTCGCGCACCAGTTCCTCGAGGGTCTCGACGACCATCGTCTCGGTGCGGCAATCGTCCATCAGGTACCAGGGACGCAGCTTGCCCGCCACCCCGTCCGCGGTGTCGCACACCCGGCCATGGAGGATGGCGGTACAGTTCTCCTTGAGCTGACCGGCCTGCCGCACCACCTGATCGAGCACCGTCGTCGCCAACACCTGGCGCATCAACAGGTCGCGCAGGAGATTGCCCGGTCCAACCGGCGGCAACTGGTTGGGGTCACCGACGAGGATGACCTTGGTGCGTGTGAAATCGATGGCATCCAGCAGGTGCCACAGCAGATGCACGTCGCACATGCTCACTTCGTCCACGATCAGCACGTCCGCCTCGATGGGGTTGTTCTGAGTGCGTCCCCAGCAGACGGTGTTGTATTCCAGCAGGCGATGGATGGTCTTCGCCTCCGTGCCGCAGAGCTGCTCCAGTCG
>Ga0172369_10007851_pt1 | contig 12280 bp, 17 predicted proteins | sample LakKiv25m_FD_114539 | JGI IMG/M metagenome (GOLD analysis project Ga0172369, IMG submission 114539) | Freshwater microbial communities from Kabuno Bay, South-Kivu, Congo - kab_022012_11.25m | ecosystem: Environmental > Aquatic > Freshwater > Lake | place: Democratic Republic of the Congo... | reverse complement strand
GTGAAGCGCCATAACAGGCCAGTAACGCCGGCCATCACCACAGCCTGCGCTGCCAGGCCCATCGGACCAGCCCAGGCGAATTCTTTTGCGCTCAATGAAATGATCGCGTTTTGTTCCAGCGACCACAACACGAAATGATAAATGAACAGACAAAACGGCATCGGGAGCGCAAAGATCAAAAAGACGACCAGCGCCGCCGTGCTTCTATTTTTGGGTTCAACAACTGGAATGGTTTCAAATGATGCAGTCATGGTTTTCTCCAAGTATAAATTACTCCGCTCCACCCTCGACCCCGGCCGCTACCTCCTCGTCAATCGGCTTATGCGGCTGGACTTTGAATATCTTAAACCACCATTGCACAGCCGGTCCAACCAAAATGGCGAAAGCCAGTGTGCCAAAACCTGCGGGACCGCCCAAAAACCAGCCAAGCGTGACCACGGTCACCTCGATCATGGCGCGCGCTGCACGAATGCTGATGCCCATGGTACGTTTGATCGCCAGCATCATGCTGTCACGCGGACCCGCGCCTGCGTCCACGCCGATATAAATGGCACTGGCCAGCCCCATCATAAAGATCGCCACCAATAACATGCCGACCTGCAAAGGCAGGTTCCTCGTCACAGAGGGTACGAAAGAAAGCCAGAAATCCTCCCACGGCCCAATCGACAGAATATTGGCCAGCGTCCCCCACCCTAATTTTTCGCGCATAATCAATGATCCTGAAAGCACCAGGAAACCCATCAACACCGACATCGTCCCAATCGTGATGCCAATTCTTTGCGCCAGCGCCACTTCCAATACTGCCCAGGCGCTCGTGCCAATATTGCCGCGGATCATCAACGTGATCGCCAGGCCAAACAGCAAAAAGCCGATTTGGATCCTGAAAAAATCACGGATGATCGTATTCCAACGAATAGGTTTTAACATCATGCTCCTGTAAATAACATGTCACTGCGAGGCAGTCTTTAGCCGGGCGAAGCAATCCCATAATAATTTCGGGATTGCTTCGGGCGGACATTCCCCAACCCCGCAATGACATTAATTTATGTGATGATACCATGCTGTGATAAACTCGCAGCATGGCGCAAATCTACGAAACCCGGCGTGACACATTTACCATCAGCACCGATCCAGCCCGCCTGGATATGAACGCCGTATATGATTTCCTTTCGCACACCGATTGGGCGAAGGACCGGCCGCGCGAACGCACCGATGAAGCCGTTGCCAATTCGCTCGTCTTTGGCATGTACGAGGGCCGGCGTCAGATAGGCATGGCGCGCGTCATCACTGATTTTTCCATCGTTGCCTATCTGTGCGATGTCTTCGTACACGAGGATTTTCGCGGTCGCGGTCTGGGAAAGTGGCTCATTCAAACTATTCTCGAGCACCCCAACCTTATCCACATCCGCCGCTGGCTGCTCACCACAGAAGATGCGCATGGCTTGTATCAACCATTCGATTTTGTACAACTAGCCGACCCCCATAAATGGATGCAGCGCCTGCATCCATTCCCCGGTGAATCATATGAAATTGACACTTAACCGCGGACGCGAAAAAAGCCTGCTGCGACACCATCCCTGGGTCTTTGCCAGCGCCATTCAATCCGTGGATAAAGAACCCGCTTTTCGGCACGCTTCGCGTCAGGACATCGCTTCCGGCGCGACCGTTGACCTGCTCTCCAGCGAGGGAGATTTCCTGGCCCGAGCCTCCTACTCCCCATATTCTCAGATCCGCGCACGCGTGTGGACGTTTGATGATGAAGTTGTGGACAAAGAGTTCTTCCGAAAGAAGATCAAATCTGCAATGGAAGTGCGTCGAAGGTTGAAAGTTGAAAGTTATTCCGACTCTTATCGCATATTGCACGGCGAATCAGACGGCATCGCCGGCTTGATCGTTGACCGTTATGGGGACATCCTGGTTTTGCAATCCTTAACGGCGGGCTCCGAATTTTGGAAGGAAACCATCGCCGATCTTTTGGTCGAGGAAACGGGCATCCAAAACATCTACGAACGCTCCGATGCCGATGTGCGCGGACTTGAAGGTCTTAAACCCGTGGTGGGAATTCTACGCGGCGCAATCCCCGATACCCGCATCACGATCAACGAATATAACCTGAAATTCAGGGCGGACATTCAACACGGCCATAAGACGGGCTTCTACCTCGACCAACGCGCGAACCGCCGTCACGTGGGTGAACTTGCCAGAGACCGCGAGGTGCTGAATTGCTTTTGTTACACGGGCGGATTTTCCATCCATGCATTGGCGAACGGAGCAAAGTCTGTCCTGTCTGTCGATTCCTCTGCCGATGCGCTGGCTTTGCTCGAAGAAAATATCGCGATCAATAAGCTGCCCGCCGACCGTCACACCTCTCTCGAAGGCGATGTCTTTCAGCTCCTGCGCAAATTCCGCGACGAGAACCGCTCCTTCGATATGATCATCCTCGACCCGCCGAAGTTTGCGCCTACTGCCGCACATGCTGAAAAGGCCGCACGCGCATACAAAGACATCAACCTATTGGCATTTAAGTTATTACGGCAGGGCGGCATCCTGGTCACCTTCTCCTGCTCCGGCGGCGTGGATGTGACCCTATTCCAAAAGATCGTCGCCTCCGCCGCATTGGATGCAGGCGCAGATGCGACGATCATCGAGCATTTGTCACAGGGCAGCGATCACCCGGTCAGCTTGCATTTCCCCGAGGGCTCGTATTTGAAGGGACTGGTTTGTGTGAAGGGGTAATGCTTTGCCTTGATATTAGACAGTCAGATTCTATTTTGGTTATTGCAAAAGTTATTATATGTTGTAAAATTAAACCAAGTTTGCGGTGGCAATATTATTCCATGTGGTGTTATGTGGTGTTCTTGGTCAGTAGGTTAACAAGTGCAATTGGACCATCGACACGGCTCCGCCAGTCAGTCAGAGCAGAGACCGTATGGGATCCGTCGCCATTTTCAAGCATTTTTCCCTGGACAAGCACCAAGGCAGGTTGGCTTCGGGTTTTTCCTGCTCCCAAGCATTGCCCACGCTTGCACTGAGCCTGTCGAAGTGCCCGCCCACAAGATTGTGCCAGCTGCCGATTGAGGTCAAGATGTTTGAGCGGACCGCTCACGCCGCGCAGGTACTTGTCGGTCAGGCTGGATGGTCAAAAACCCAACCCGATCGATGAGATGAAGGCGAAGATTGACAGCGAACTGGGCAAGCGCATCTATGCCAGGCGACTGGGGATTGTTGAGCCGGTCTTTGCCAACATTTGTGTGCATAAGCGCATGCATCGCTTCACGTTACGATCCAAATCCAAAGTGGATGTACAATGGAGATTGTTCGCTCTGGTTCACAATATCGGCAAGATCCACATGTTTGGGGCGCTCACCTAACCCCATTTAGACCCTGGCGACCTATCTCAATCCTTTCAGACTGAATTACCCGGCGCTTGATCTGCAATCCCCTGGCGCCTCCCCTCTGAAAAGTGGGTTTTTCGACAGTCTCGTTGGGCGCTGGTCATCTCGTTCGAAGGTGAATTAGAAGGAAAATTAATATGATTGTATCTTCAACAAAACCTACTCTCTGGTTAATGTTATTTTCAAGGACTTTGTTATTTGCTGTGTTTCAGATTCTCACTGCAATAGTCTTGTCGTTTACCAATTCACCTACTCCCTGGAGTGACTCTGCTGGTTGGTGGACATTTAGCGCACTCTTTGCCAACATAGTCTCAATTATGTTGCTCTTCTGGTTGTTTCGGCGAGAAAATAAACGGTATTTCGATTTCATTCCCTTTTCACGCCAAACGGTGTGGAAGGATATTGGAATTACTTTTTTATTGATGATTGTTTTTATGCCAATTTCCATATATCCAAATCAATGGTTGGCAAACTTGCTATTTGGTTCCAGCGAAACTGTGTTTTCGCTTTTTTTCAGACCTTTGCCACTCTGGGCGGGATTTGTTAGTATTCTATTTCCCGTTACAATTGCTTTTGCAGAATTACCTACGTATTTTGGGTATGCCATGCCACGTCTTGAAAAGCAATTAGGCAATAGTTGGCTTGCATGGGGTTTAGCATCATTATTCCTTGCATTCCAGCATATTACACTTCCGCTCATTCTTGATTGGCGATTTATGCTCTGGCGATTTGGCATGTTTATTCCCTTAGCCTTCGTCATGGGTTTATGTTTGAAAATTCGCCCACAATTATTTCCATATTTTATGATTATTCATGCCTTACTTGACATGACGACTGTAGCGATAATATTGACACTCTAGAAAATGCGCCCAACACAGCGTGGTGCGACCTGAAAAGTCGCTTGTTTAGCTGTTGAAACGTGTCCGAATGGCGCGGATTCAACCTGATGTTCTGCCATCAGTACCCTACCGACACATGCGTTGCGAGTAATTGCAGGGTGTGAAGCTGTTGGGACAATGCATCACTATCTGCTAGCAGGAAGGCAGTTAGTGGGCTAGGGTTGAGAGGTATGGTTAACAGATGTGAACCAATTTAAGCATCGTGAGTTGGAGTAAGTGAAACCTGCTGATACACTTGGACCAAAATGGTGAGCGGTCAAGTGCAGGGGGTCACGCTTCCCCTGCCGCAGATGTTGCACCGTCGACGTAGGAGTTGGAACCTAACCCACTCTGGTAAACAAGCCGAACAGGGTAAGCCCGTTGCGCTCCTCTGGGTAGGACGGTCGCAAGACCAACCGATAGTGCAGCGGGTAAAGGATGCTGGAGGAAGCGAAGGCGACGCTGTAATGGCGTCGATACGGGTTCAGAATTTGCCCGCTGTGAAAACGAGCAGACTTCCAGCAGGTGTCTAATCACGAGGAAGCCGGATAAACAACTTTTATATGGGAAAGCAGATAACGGCAGGTGATAACCTGCTGGTGCACCCATAAACGGAAACGTTGAGTTGCCCCCGGTCGATATCTTGAAGTCAGCGCAGGAATGTGCTGGCGGGTCTCCCTGTCAAGGAGCGCCTTCGAGATGCTTGAGCGGTATGCGATGAAAATCGCACGTACCGTTCTGAGGGGAGGGAGTGGCAGCAATGCCACTCCCTTACCCGACCAGCCGACGTGTGGGATTCTGCGCGGTTTTCGAGTAGTTTTCTGGCTTTAGGTTTTTTCTGCTCCCAGGCAGAGTCCACGCTTGTACTGAGCTTGTACTGAGCATGTCGAAGTGCCCGCCCCAGCGCCAGTAACCCCTACGGGAATGATAGCGCAAACCGTTGGGCGGCTTCCTTCCAAAACAAGATAATGAATTCCAGGTAAGTTCCCTGTGCTATACTCGATTTATGAGCGATACTCTTGTTCGCATCAAAAGAGCCATTCTTGCTGGGCATTATGCCTTCAGCGAAAAAGCCAGCATGGAACTGGAAGCAGATGGATTAACCGAATTGGATATTGTTGAGTCTATTGTCAATGCAGTGGCAATTTACAAAACCATCCGTTCAACAAGCCCTTATCGCCAGCAAATAAGAGAGTATTTGCATATCATCCAGAGCACAAATCTTGAAGGCTTGATGATCTACACCAAAGGTAAATTGGTGCAAGAATCGGGCGTCGAAACTTATTATTTCCTGATTTCGTCAAAAAAGGCGTTATGACTATGAACGATAAACTTCAAATCAAGACTTGTCCAACCTGTGGCAGTAGCAAGATTCGGCGCGTGGTGCGCAACATTACCCGCAAATATAAGGGCCAAACTTACACTGTTCCAAAGGTGAGTTTTTACGATTGTCCTAATTGCGGCGAGAAAGTCTACGACCGCGAAGCAATGCTAAAAATCGAAGCACATTCGCCCGCTTATGATAAAGCCGAAGCTTTGGTTGAAGCCTGAAAACAAATAACCGGGTTTGGCAATACAAAAGAGCCGCCGAACAAAGCGTGCAGCAACTGTCTTGAAAGTCAAGGGAAAACCATTCCTTAAAGGAAAGGGTGATATTGCATCTACCTCACAAATTGATACAACAACACGCCCGCCGCAACTGCAAGGTTGAGCGAACTTACGCGTCCCTGCATGGGCAGCGAGACGGTTACATCACAAGCCGCTATTTGTTCCTGGGTGAGTCCTTTTTGCTCGTTACCCAAAACCAGGACCCACGGGACTTGGGGAACAAGGGTGTGATACTCCACCTCCGCTTTGGCAGAAGTGCCTATCAGTTGAACATTCCCTTTACGCGCCCAGAAAAGAAAATCATTGAATGAAGCCTGGACGACAGGTTTCCAGAACAAGGTCCCCATGCTGGCGCGAACCACGGTGGGATGATAAAGTTCCACGCCGCCGTCGAGCAGGAAGAGCACGTCTGCATCGACTGCATCCAGCGTGCGCAGAATTGTTCCAACATTGCCAGGGTCCTGCGGAGAGATAAGCGCAACAGCACGTGCAAATCGTTTTACATCTTGAAGTTGACTTTTCCTCTGATGGACGATGGCGATAATTCCCTGGGGATTTTCTTTTTCAGCCAATGATTCCATCACTTGTGCAGTCACAGGCTGAGGTTCGAAAGAGAAATGCGAAATTAATTTATGAGCAAAGGGGCTGGTCAATAAACCTGAGGCATATAGGATCGATTTAACCTCCCAGCCGGCTTCCACTGCTTCGCCGACATGGTGAATCCCTTCGACGAGAAATAATCCGCTTTCATTCCGTGCTTTCTTTTGACGTAAAGCCCGTGCTTGTTTAATAAGTGGATTACTTGAACTGGTGATCAATGGTCTTTGCATATCCCCCATTGTAAATGATTACTCACTTTATCGTTCAGACCTGCTTCAAGGGAAGCTAGGAATCACAGGTCGACTTTACCCTAATATAAAACTCCCGAAAGGCATCTGCCCTCCGGGAGTTTTGTTTAATCAAATACGATTAAGGCGCAACCACAGTCAATTTACCGACCATGCCCGCCATGAAATGACCTTCGATGCCGCATATAACTTGATATTCACCCGGCTCAGTAGGAGCAGTGAAGGTTTTGGTAACTTTAAGGCCCGGGTCTGCTTCGACTTCCCAGAAGATATTCCCTTCATCTTCGGGGCCGAAATCATCACCCACGGTTTCGCCGAGTTTCATGATCACGAACTCATGGTTTACCGCGCCATTATTGGTGGCATTGAGGGTGATCTCCTGGCCGGCTGGAACAGTGAATTCTGCCGGGACAAAAGCAAATTCTTCAAAGGCCACATTGATTGTAGTGGCCGCGCCACTACCACTGCCGCCACAGGCTGCAAGTACAAACGCAAGGCCTATTACAACAGGTAAAAACACTTTCTTCATGATAAATATGCTCCTCTAGCTATAATTTGGGGGTATGCCCCGGAAACAGTTTACATGATTATAGTATATATTGCAATCAATTGTTTGGTGTGTAATGGTTATAATCAGGCAACACCATATCCCACAATATGACATTGTATCCATATTAAGGAAAAGCAATGACGGCTCTTATGCAAAAAAACACCCAAACCATCTACTGGAAATACGCTTTATGGCTCGCCATTTTTACCATTGCCTACAACCTCCTGGAGGGGCTGATCTCGATATTCTTTGGCATCGGGGATGAAGCCCTCACCCTCTTCGGCTTTGGGGTGGACTCGTTCATTGAGGTCATGTCCGGCATCGGTATTCTTATTATGATAAACCGCATTCGTCAAAACCCCGATACGTCCCGTACTCGGTTTGAAGTCACCGCCTTGCGGGTTACTGGCGCCGCATTTTATATACTCGCCTGCGGATTGGCAATAACAGCCGGATATAATCTCATCACAAATCACAAGCCAGAGACAACCCTGCCAGGTCTTGTCATTTCCATCCTTTCGATTGCCGTCATGTGGGCTTTGGTAATGGGAAAACGCAAAGTGGGGCGGGCGCTCAACTCCATGCCGATCCTTGCAGATGCGAACTGCACCATGGTTTGCATTTACATGTCGCTGGTATTACTGGTCTCAAGTGTTATCTACCAACTCAGCGGCCTTGGAATTGTGGACAGTCTCGGTGCAGTGGGGCTTATTTATTTTTCGGTCAAGGAAGGGCGTGAAGCCTTTGACAAGGCCAAAGGTTTGGCGTGTGACTGCGAAGATGAAACCGGTGATTAGTTTATAATTACCTTCATGAAATTTTTTCGGTGGCTGTCGCTTTCGTTGATGCTCTTCTTATCCGCATGCCTGCCCAACAAACAGGCACTTATTACGATCATTGACGGCGAAAACATTCTCAGGATCGAATCCAGCGAACGCGTGCCATCGATGCTGTTGACCGAAGCAGGAATCGCTTCGCAACCGAATGACCGACTGCTTTTGAACGGCTCCGCTGTTCCCATCGATCAACCCATCGCGGAAAAGAATTCCATCCAATTGCAATTACGCCGCGCCGTTACCCTGACCCTTGTCACTCCTCAAGGTGAGCAAGTCTTTCAAACTTCCGCACTCACAGTCGGACAAACTTTAAATGAAGCAGGTTATTCAGTCAATGTAAACGATAAGATTGACCCGCCCGCGGAAACTGCGATCACCGGCTCAATGACTGTGACTTATACTCCCGCGCGGGACTTAATCGTTTATTGCGGCGAGGACGTGATCAAGATCCGCTCAGCCGCAGGGACAATTGGCGAGGCGCTTGCCGAGGCTGGGATTCCGCTGATGGGCCTGGATACCAGCTCCCCGTTGGAGAATGAAGCGCCGCCCCCGGATGGACAAATCCGAGTAGTAAGAGTCCAGGAATCCATCAGCATCACCCTGGAACCAATTCCATTTGAAGTAAAAGTTGTAGATTCACCCGACGTTCCGTTTGGGCAGCAGGAAACCCTTCAGCCGGGTGTGACTGGGCTTGCGATGGTGCGCACGCGCATCCGCCACGAGGACGGAAAAGAGGCAAGCCGTGAGACCGAGGCTAAAACAGTCCTTCGCCAACCACAGGAACGTATTGTGGCGAGCGGGTCGAAAATCGTGCTTGCGCCGGCGGGAGGCGAAATCCCTTACGAGTATTGGTATGCGACGGAAATGTATGCCACGGTTTACTCGCCCTGCGCCTCTGGCACGGGTGGATGTTCATACGGAACCCGAAGCGGCGCACCGGCCGGCTATGGCATCGTGGCAGTGGATTATTCGATCTATAGTTATCTGGCGGGCATGAAAGTCTATATCCCCGGCTATGGCCTTGCGACCATCGGCGATACGGGCGGCGGACCGATCATCGAAACTGCGCTTGGCGTACCCCGCACAAAATGGATCGACCTCGGCTTCAATGACGGTGAGATCGCCGCCATGAACGGCTGGGTAACGGTGTACTTCCTCGCGCCCGCACCCGCTGAGATTCCTTACTTCTTAAAGTAATATGAGTTATGCCTCCATTCCTCCGCTCAACGCCGCCGCAGTTCTCAAACGTTCCGGCCTGCGCGCCGATAAAAGCCTCGGGCAAAATTTTTTACAGGATTCATCCGCTCTCGAAAAAATTGCCGAGGCTGCAGAAATTTTGGCGGATGATTGTGTTTTGGAAATCGGTGCGGGCCTCGGCAGTCTGACGCGCTTTTTGGCGGTTTCTGCCAGGGAAGTGACAGCGGTCGAACTGGATGCGGACCTGCTTGCTCCGCTACAGGCGGTTCTCTCGCCTTATCGAAATGTGCGGGTTGTGCACGGCGATATTTTGAAGCTATCCATTTCCGATTTAATTGACCAGACTAATTACATCGTCGCTGCGAACATTCCCTATCACATCACCTCAGCCATTATTCGCCACCTGCTGGAAGGCGAGATCAAACCACGCCGAATTGTATTGACCGTCCAAAAGGAAGTTGCCGAACGCATCTGCGCCGAACCCGGTGATTTAAGTCTGCTGGCATTAAGCGTACAAGTCTACGGCAAACCAGGCATCGCCGCCACGATCCCGGCAGGTTCATTCCACCCCGTCCCCAAAGTGGACTCAGCCATTCTGCGAATTGATATTTACGAGGAACCACTTGTTCCCAATGATTTATTAGGGAGGTTCTTCAAACTCACCAAAGCGGGCTTTTCTCAAAAGAGAAAAATGCTTCGCAACTCCCTCTCCTCCGGCTTACATATCCCGCCTCCACAAGCAGAGGCATTGCTCACCTCCGCAGGGATCGATCCCATGCGAAGAGCAGAGACCTTGTCAATTGAAGAGTGGAAAGGCTTGTGTGAAGGAAAATAATCATGTTATACTTTTATTGTAATTAGTATAACAAAGGAGAAAAACATGGTTCTCACAATTTCAAACAAAGGCTGGGTGGTTATCCCTGCTGAAATGCGAAAAAAATATAACCTTATTCCTGGCACAGAAGTCGTTATTGTTGACTACGGCGGGGTGCTTGCCATTGTGCCTGCCTTCAAAAACCCAATTGAACAAGGATATGGCTGGTTAAAAGGAGGGGCTTCTCTAACTGATGCGTTAAAAAAAGATCGCGAATTCGAGAAAAAGAGAGAAAAGAGATTCCTCAATGGCTGATCTTCCCGCCTATGTTTTAGACGCTTTCGCATTTATGGCTTATCTACAGGGCGAACCCGCCGCCCAAAGCGTAAGGAAGATATTAAGCGACGCTAAAGAAAACAAATGCCGTGTATTTATTTCCATCATCAATGTAGGCGAAGTTTTATACAATATAGAAAGAAGTAAAGGGTTGACAAGCGCACATGAAGCTTTGGCATTAATTCAAAGCCTTCCTATTGAAATTCTGCCGGCAGACAATCAAACTGTAATTGCCGCCGCGCATATTAAAGCAAATCACCTAATCTCATACGCGGACGCTTTTGTCGTTGTCGCTGCGCAAAAGATCAACGGCGTCATCATGACAGGCGATCCAGAGTTTGAAGAAGTTACCGAACTTGCACAAATTGAATGGCTGAAAAAAAGAAGTTGAAGATCATTCTCAAAACGCCGCACCAAGATATTGTCCATTGAGGAGTGGAAAGGCTCGTGTGAGAAACAATTGAAGATATAGTACTATTGACATAGTACCAAAAGCATATTCCCCTGCTTGACCTTCAATAAAAGTATGTCATAATCTTATTGAAAAGGAGAGAGTAAAATGTTAATAATGAAACCAATCTTCTTATTGTCTGCCCTTTTGATCCTTGCCCTCCCAGCCTGTAACCTCCCCACCGGACTAAGCCCTGAAGTGCCCGATCTGGCATTGACCATCACTGCTCAGGCGCGTTTGCTTGAACCCGGCGCACTGCCCGTGGTTCAAGCTACCCCCCTTCCAGTATCCACATCCACACCGGAGTTCACGCCCACCATCACGTTGACCCCAACGCCCTCCGTCCCCACCGTGACAGTCAGCTTGAACACAAACTGCCGCACAGGCCCGGGAACACAATATGATCAGATCGGGGCACTGCTGATCGGGCAAAACGCCGAAGTGGTCGGAAAATATTCAGCCTCGAATTACTGGATCATCAAAACCCCCGGCGGTATAGGGAATTGTTGGCTCTGGGGTCAGTACGCAACTGTCAGCGGGAACACAGCCAATCTCCCTGAATATCCGGTACCTGCCACACCTACTCCCGCCTTGCCGGCAGCAGTTAAAAATCTGAATGCTACCATTAGTTGTGTGCCAGGTGCGCCCTTTACCAATAATGTCACCGTTAACCTGACATGGAGTGACGCCGCCAATAATGAAGATGGTTATCGCATATACCGGGAAGGCTCGCTTTTGGTTGCACTAGCCGCTAATTCAACCAGCCATACTGACAACACCACCCTCCCATCTATCTGGCCAATCGCCGACCCACAACCCAACCTGACATATGAGGTGGAAGCTTATAACGCAGCAGGCGCGTCCAATAGAAAAAATGTCAATGTGAAGTGCCCATAAGTTTTCATGAAGAATCAATCAGCCCCGCGAGAAAACTCGCGGGGCTGATTGATTCTATTTTGTCCGAATGAATGTTTTACTTTCCGTTAACTCACGAAAGGGTTAGCATTTGTCTTCGCAAACTGGCTCCGCAAGGCTTTACTGATTACTGGTCACTGATTAAGTGCCTTCTTCCCAGGAACTCAAATACTTCAACTGCTCATCAGTAAGGATGTCAATCTTCACGCCCATAGCTTCGAGTTTAAGGCGAGCAATTTCATTGTCAATATCAATTGGCACGGAGTAAACCTTCTTCTCCAGAGTTTTCGCATTCTTTGCCATATATTCTGCGGTCAGGGCCTGGTTGGCGAAAGACATGTCCATAACGGAAGCAGGATGTCCTTCCGCGGAGGCGAGGTTGATCAAGCGGCCTTCACCGAGGATGTTGATCTTGCGGCCGTCTTTGGTGGTGTACTGTTCTACAAACGGGC
>Ga0172369_10007850_pt1 | contig 12281 bp, 9 predicted proteins | sample LakKiv25m_FD_114539 | JGI IMG/M metagenome (GOLD analysis project Ga0172369, IMG submission 114539) | Freshwater microbial communities from Kabuno Bay, South-Kivu, Congo - kab_022012_11.25m | ecosystem: Environmental > Aquatic > Freshwater > Lake | place: Democratic Republic of the Congo... | reverse complement strand
CAATTACGACATATCAAGCTACTTACGACGATCTGTTGAAATATCTGATTCATAACGATAAATACGAGCAGAAGAATAAAACTGTTGATGTGAGCAAATTATCTCAAATTAGCCAAACAACTTTACAGGTAAATTCTGATAATGATTCTTCTATGCCACTGTCAATCGGTGATAATGGCATATGGTTCGTGCAAGCCAACTTAAACGGTGTTATGGGGGAGGCTTTTATAATAAGGACTGACGTTGGTGCAATTGCTTCGGAGGGTGATAACGAAATTATCATATGGAATCAGAATTTCAAGACTAAAAAATCTATTCCTAATGCGTCTGTTGCTGTTTACAATCTTAATGGAGGTGTTAAGCAATTAGAGTCTACGACTTCTGATACTGAAGGTATTGCCAAGGTGAAGGCAACCCAAGATGCCGACATTGCATTAGTTGAAAGTGATGGCAATAAAGCTGTTCTTCCCTTGAATTATAAATATTTAAACATAAGCAATTACGCTTCTTATCAAAAGAAGAGTTTGGATAATGAATATTTTGTCTTTACTGATAGACCCCTTTATAGACCGGGAGACAAGGTAAAATTTAAAGCTATTATCAGACAAGAAGATGATGCTGTATTCACTTTGGCCGAGGGAAAGGTAAACGCAAAAATAATAAAAGGCTATGATGATTCATCGGTAATCGCCCAGCAGAATTTTACGATTTCGGGCAAGGGAGCTATAAACGGAGAATTTGACCTTCCTGCAAATGCCGAAGCTGGAAATTATACTCTTGTGGTTAAGTCAAAGGATAGCGAGGGAGTCTGGGGCAATAATTCTATAAGTTTCGACGTGGAAGAATTTGTTAAACCAGAGTATGGCATAGAAGCTACGAGCGATGATTCTATTTTGATAGCTGGAGATACCATGAACGTTAATGTGCACGGAGGATATTTTTCTGGTCAACCTCTTGCTGGTGAACAGGTCAAATATACGGTTTTTTCTTCATCATATAGTGATTACGGATATCGCGATGAATTCGATCCGAGTGCAAAATGGCATTGGTCATGGGACGGTTCAAGCGTATTTGACGGATCGGTAAAATTAAATGAAGCCGGGGACGCTGTTATTTCTTATAAAACACCTAATACAAAAGAGGGAGAGCACAGTAAGGTTTATACTATTCAAGCTGAGTATGTTAATGAGAGCGGAAGACCGTCTGTTTCTACGGTGAATGTTTTGGTTAAGTCAGGAGAGTTCGGTATTTATAAAAAGGATTATTCTTGGGGATCTAGCGTGAATAAAAATGTTACCATGCCGTTTGTGGTAACCGATACTGCTGGCAAGACTGTAACAAACAACATGCCTGTAAAAATTAAGACCGAGTGGTCTTATTGGAAAGAAGTGCAAGAGGATGGTAAAACAAAATACGAAAAAGAAAGTGAAGATCTTCCTGACCAAAGCACAAATAGCGGGAATGGTGAATTTTCATATTCATTCACGCCTTCAAAAGTAGGCCTTTATGAAGTCACAGTATCAGCAAATGATCCTCGAGGAAATGTGGTTGAAAATACATATTCAATCTGGGCATATTCCGAAAAAGAATATAGTCGTTTCAGTGATTACGGACAGGGCTCTATGGGAATCACTGTTCAGACCGATAAGGAAAAATACAATCCTGGTGACGATGCAAAAATCATAATACTTTCCAAAGAATTGGATCGGGATGCGCTTCTAACAATGGAAAGAGGAAGAACTCGCAGATACAAGGTCATTCATTTGAGTGGTAATCAAACTACTATAACGGAAAAAATTCAAAATGATGATATTCCCAATATTTTTGCAAATATTTCAACATTTGGCTCTAAGGACATAGATAGTGATAGTGCTAATTTGTTGGTATCTAATGCATCCAAAAAGATAAATGTGAGCATTAAGCCCGATCGTAGTACATATGGACCTGGAGATATGGCAGTAGTTGATGTTTTGACAACTGATAACAATGGCAAGCCACTTTCCACCGATACCGCAGTTTGGGCGATAGACAAAGCCCTTTATGAGTTGGCAGATTCCAATATGCAGAGCATTTTCGACACATTCTGGCATCAGCGAGGAAATGATACTTCGGGATCTTATTCTTTACAGGGTATAAATTCATTCGGCGCAGAATCGGGAGGATGTTTCGGCAAAGGCACTCAAGTATTGATGGCGGATAAGACATCGAAAAATATCGAGGAGGTTGCAGTTGGAGATGAGGTTGCCACTTATGGCGGAAACGGAAGCAGTGAAATGGTTATCGCAAAAGTGTTAAAAACCGAGGATGTCGTAGAAAATGGATTTTTGGTGATTAATGAAAAATTGAAAATAACAGCAAATCACATTTTGTGGGTCAATGGCGATTGGCGTCAAGCTGGCGTAATCCAAATCGGTGATACCCTTAGAGGTGTTAATGGTGATGAAAAAGTTTATTCGATTGAATGGAGACGGGAAAAGGCTCACGTGTACAATTTGGAAATCGAAAATCAGCATACATATATTGCGGAAAACGTATGGGTTCATAATGGCAAGGGAGATAGTATGAGAACCGATCTTAAAGATACGGCTTACTGGAACCCTTCCGTGCAAACTGATTCGACTGGGCATGCCAAGATCAGTTTCAAGCTCCCGGATAATTTGACGACTTGGGTTATAGCGACTGTGGCTGCATCGGACGATACAAGAGTTGGACAGCAAACTGCAGATATTGTCGTTTCCAAAAATATAATAGTAAGACCAATGCTTCCTAATGTACTGCAGGAGGGAGACAAGATAATTTTGGGATCCATGGTTCAAAATTTTTCCGATAGTGATCAGAAAATGAATGTGGAAGCTACTTTTGATTCTGGAACTGTAGAAAATCCCGTGCAAACTGTAAATATTAGCAAGGGAGAATCTGCTAAGGTTTATTGGAGCGTGTTGCCTAAGACCGTCAACGAACACGCAAAGTTTTCAGTTAAGGCGACTTCCATTGAAAGACCTGAGTTAAATGATGGTATTGTTTTGGAAATTCCTGTTAAAAAGTTTGGATTCCCAGAAGTTTCAGGGACATCTATTGTTAATGATGGTCAGTTTCCGCTCAACTTCCCTCAGGATGCTTTCAATGAAAAATCTTCCGTAAAAGTCCAAGTTTCCGCTTCGCTAATCGGTTCTCTTTCTTCCGCAATGGATTATTTGCTGGAATATCCATACGGCTGTGTTGAGCAAACTACAAGCAGTTTTGTTCCAGCAATAATCTCAAAGCAAAACAAAGATTTATTCCAATTCAAAAAAACCGATATAAGCATAGATGATGTTGCCAACAAAGGAATTGCCAGACTCAAGGATTTGCAGAATTCTAACGGAGGTTGGGGTTGGTGGGGTCAGGACAATAAAACCAATCCGTTCATAAGTGCGTATGTCGTTGAATATTTATTTAAAGCGAAAAAAATAAGCTACTCCGTGGATGAGGATATGTACAATAGCATGTTGTCATACGCAAAAAGTGATCCAGATGAAACACTTACTCCTGATGAAAAACGCTTGGATAAAATTGGAAAAACTTATGCGCTTTCTGTAATAGAAAAAGGAAATCATTCCGATAGATTGATAAGGGATTTCAATGGCATAACTCCTGATGAACTATCGCTCATAGTGATGGCAAATGTAAATAATGGAGACATGAATCCTGCTGACAATGGATTAAATGTACTAGCTGGTCTTGCTAGGGATAATGGCGAAAGTACTTACTGGGATGCGGGAGACATGAAATATTTCGGAAGCAAGGAGGCTTCAACCGCATTAGTACTTCGTGCGCTTATTGCAGGAAAAGGAAATCCTGATTTGATTGATAAGGCGGTGAAATATCTGACTCAAGACAGAAAGGGAGGCAGTTGGCAAAACACTTTTGCGACAGCTCAGATTCTGCAAGCATTCGTTGATTGGGCAAGATTGAAGAAAGTTACTGCAACGAATTCATCTTACGCTGTACTTGTAGATGGTCAGCAAGTTGTTCAAGGAAAATTCAACGACTATCGTCAAATAGATCAAATAAATATCCCGGTAGAAAAATTGAAAGCGAATGGTTCACAAATATCCATCAAAAAAGATGGTGAAGGGGATGTATATACGACTATTATATCTACAGCGTTCAGGACTGATAGAAATGCAAGTGCTTTAAGTAAAGGATTTTCAATAACACGGTCGTATAAGCCAGAAGGAGCCGATGTTAATTCTCCTCTTGCTGTCGGGGATGTAGTTGATGTCATGCTTGCTGTCAAAAGTGACTTTGATGATAAGTATGTGGTAATAGAAGATCATTTGCCCTCAGGACTGGTTCCGATCAATCCGAAATTTAATAATGAGCAAGCGAGTGGTGGAGGAGAAGCTGCGCAAACTACGAATGGCAAGAACTACGGTAGTGATAATAGAGAAGTCACCAAAGACGGCATGATCATTTCAGTAGAGGATCTTTCCAAGGGCACAACTGAGTTCACTTATAGGGCACGAGTAGTGAGTCAAGGAGAATTCAATGTTGTTCCAGCAGTTGCTATTAAAATGTACGCTCCTGAAATATACGGAAGGACTGCTGTGCAAAAAATAAGTGTGCAAAAAGAGAGACAAAATATTATTAAAAACATTGCGCAAAAGAAAAACACTCTCATGTTAATCATTGGCGGTGCAGTTGTTGCTGCGTTGCTTGCTGGAGCTGGAGGTTACTACATATGGAGAAAAAAACGCAACGCTACATTGGAGCAATAATCTTACTTGCGATAACTATTGGCGGCATAGTCTTTGCTATGCCGCTTTTGAGTCGCTATGCTGGTCAGTGTTCAAAGAATCCTGACATTAATATAGTTGGTAAATTTGAAGCTGAAAATTTTACAAGGGCTTTGGATGAAACAGGCAGTAAATTCGCAAAGTGTGACGGTAAAATGATTGGAGCTGTTGTTCCGCATCATATGGTAGGAGGAAAATTCATTGCAGATGTTTTTTCTGAAGCGAAAGATGTTGATACGGTTGTTGTTATCGGACCGAACCACTGGGAAAGGGGAAACTCGCCTATCATTACCTCTAACAGTGACTGGGTGACAGTGAAAGGCAAGGTGCACATAGATACAGATTTTGTGGATGGGTTGATATCTAAAAAAATTGCGACAGCAGAAAATGATGCCATTGGAAACGACCATTCTGTCGGGAATATATTGCCTTTTGTTGCTTATTACCTTCCCACTGCAAATGTTGTCCCGATAATATTAAAAAGAGATATTCCAAAGGAACAGTTTGATAATCTTTTGGAATATATTGCTGATCAACAAAAGTCAATGAATATGCTGGTCATAGGCAGCGTTGATTTTTCTCATTACCTTACCGCTGAACAATCTGAAAGAGAAGATGAAAAAACTATCAAGGCTATTTTGAATAAGGATTATGCTATGATAAGCTCGTTTCATAATGACAATATGGATTCGCCATCATCCATTAACGCCTTACTTAAAGTAACTGACATGCTTGGATCAAATAAAATGCTTTGGAGGAATTCTAACTCGTTCAAGGTTTTGGGCAGTGATATCAATAATACAACCTCGTACTTTGAATTGGTATTTTGCAAGAATGAATAATATTAGAAAATTAATCCTGGTTGCGGTTATATTGGCTAGCGCATCTGCTATCTTGTTTTTTGTTGGCAAAAAGACCATATCTTTTAGTAATGATTCGAGTCAAAAAGTTGTTCCGATTGCGAGTGCCACAGATAAAATGGAAAACACGGTCAATATACTTTTTGTAGGCGATATGATGTTTGATCGCTATATACGTCAGACTTCTGAAAGACATGGGTACAATTTCCCTTTTCAAAAAGTTGAATCATTGTTCAAGAGTAGTGATTTGGTGGTTGGAAATCTTGAAGGCCCCATAACGGATAATGAGTCCATAAGCCTTACTTCTAAAATAGGAGAAAGGGATAATTATGTCTTCACGTTTGATCCTAAAACAGCTCGGGCTTTGGCGGATGAAAATATAAAGCTTGTTAATATTGGCAATAACCACATCACAAATTTTGGAAGCAGTGGAATTGCAAGTACGAGAAATTATCTTTTGCAATCGGGCGTGGATTTTTTCGGAGATCCTGAAAGTAGAGGTTCTTGTATGACCCTTGAAAATATCAAAGGGTTGAAATTAGCTTTTGTTAACTACAATCAATTCGTGACAAATGCAAGGCAAAAGACGCTTGATGATATTAATAAAGCCAAGGATTCAAAAGCAGATATAATTGTTGTCTATGCTCATTGGGGAATGGAATTTGCTGATCAACCCGATCAGAAAATAAAAGATTTGGCACATGAGTTTATTGACGCTGGCGCAGATTTAATAATAGGTTCACATCCACACGTTATTCAGCCAAAAGAAGAATACAAAGGTAAAATGATTTATTATTCACTAGGAAATTTTATTTTTGACCAGTATTTTGATCCACGAACGCAAAAGGGGTTAGCTGTCCAGATAAATATAAATGCTACCAACAAGAATATAAACTCTAAGGAATTTCAGGTTGAGATGAGAAATAGCGGGCAATCCGTGAGTTTATGATAGACCTCTCGTGCTTTTGTTTAATACTGGATAGTTGCCAGTCTGTTTTTGAGGTGTTCCGGCTGTTGACAGGATGTCTCAAATGGTGTATACTTATCGATCACAATACATAAACAAACAACTCGAGTCTTTCGGGTTTATAAAAGGTGTAAAATACCTATTTCAAAGGAAAAAGGAGACTGAAAATGAAGAGATTGTTGCTTGCGGGTCTGATGGTTCTACTTACGGTTACTCAGGTATTGGCTACGTCCAGCGACTTAGCTCAACGGAAACAGATCATCAAGCAGGAGTTCGCCGAAGGAGACAAGATCGCCAAATTGACCAAGAACGAGAATGCTGTGGCTATCATGAAGTTTCTTCACGAAACAGCTTTCATTGGTCAGCCCATCTACAACAAGAATGGGCGCGCAGTGAAATTCTTGGAAGTCGGCGGCAAAAAGGATTACTACCTTTGCGTAGTGCCTTTGCTCAAGAAGGACAGGAACGCGAGCAAGGAGTGGAAAGAAACATATGACGAAAACCTTGCAGCATTTCATGTTCCCGATCCTAGTCAAGCATTGCTGGTATTCAAGGAAAGCTCGCAGTTTTCTCCCACATGGCAGGGTTTGATCCTCATCCACGAGGGAAGTCATGCTCTCGCTTTTGCAGCTCACGTCTTTGACGAGATCGAAGATCCTCTCAAAAGGAGGACTATGGACGAGCTTTATGCTTACAACCTGGAATCCGAACTCACAGAGAAGATAGGCGGGCGCGAATACAGCAAGCTCGTCCAAGAGGAAGTGAAGCGTCTGGAGCAAGGCTACAGAAAAAACAAGGAGATTTCCCTTCCTGATTATCTGCGTTACAGCGAAAGGCTGGATAAGATATTCGGGAAGTCATGCTCTAAGCTGGAAACTGGCGTGCGCGGCTCAATCCTCTGGATTACTGCCGTATTCCGTGTCATCGAGAAGAGCTACAAATCTCCCGACGAACAGCAACAACGCAAAGCCGATTTCCTTTGGTCTGCATATAAGAATGGCAACATGCAGTAATTCAATCTGCATCTATAGCTAGAATTTGCCCTGCGTATAAATAACGCGGGGCATTTTTTTGTGTTATAATAAACAATATGAATGAACGTGGACAAATATTTTCATACTACATATACAAAGTTGGACTGCATATTTTTGCTGTGATTGGTTTTGTGTTGGTTGTTGGTTTTTTTGCGGTGCGCTGGCATTGGACAGACGTCACAGGATCAATTGATGTCAATAGTGAGCGTTTTTCTCAGACATTTTTAGGCAAAGAAGCACAAGCACAAAGTAAAGTTTTGGGAGTTGAAAATCAAAAAAACTCTACGGATATGAATTCACTTGATGGTTTGGATTCCCAAATCAAACGACTTTCTGAAAAGAAAATGTTGAAGGCGAAAAATTATTGCATGATTGATATAATTGGACAATATTCCCCTGGAGCGGCATCGCAAATAATACAAACATATCAAAAGACCGATGCTGATATTCTGGTTTCAAAAATGATTTTAGCTGCAAGAATAAGGATTGAAGAAAAGAACGGAAGTGATATTTTTGCCAATTGCGATGCAGGCAATATTCAGACTGACGATGATTTAATTAGTAAAAAATATCTAGGAATGGAAAGCAAGACAATTTTTCCCTGGATGGATAATGAGCAGTGGGATACTATTAGAGAGGCAATCGTTAAGGATAAGGATGTGATAGAGAAGGCCGCATCAGTTGCTGGAATAGAACCTCGATTACTTGTATCTTGCGCGATTGTTGAACAGGTGCGTTTATTTAATAGTGATCGCGAGCTCTTCAAAAAATTTTTTGAGCCATTGAAAATTCTTGGTAATGCTAATAAAATCTCGCTTGGCATAATGGGAATCAAGGAAAATACTGCAGTTGAAACAGAAAATCATTTGAAGGATTCGAGTTCTCCATATTATCTAGGAACTGATTTGCAGCATACCCTTGATTTTGAAAATGGAGATGGTGGCGGCAGTAGATATGATCGACTGACTGAAAACACGCATTACTATTCCTATCTATATGGCGCGATATATTTGAAGCAAATAATGACCCAATGGGAAAAATCGGGTTATGACATCAAGTATCGTCCAGAAATTGCCGGAACACTTTTTAATGTTGGTTTTCCGCGATCCAAACCGAATCCCAATCCGAAAGTTGGCGGAAGCAATATTGAGGTAGATGGTGTAAAATACACCTTTGGATCATTAGCTTATGAATTTTATTATTCAGGTGAGCTTATTGATGCGTTCCCCTACGTAGTTAACTGACATTTGTTGAATTTTAACGAAAAACAATATTAGCAAAAACTTGACAATCGTCTAATAATCGTCTATTATTAGTCTATAAGCACTAGCTAAAAATTCCATGTTTAGCCCAAAATATTCAATAACTAATAGGCTTTTAGGCAACATAAAGCGTATTGCGGAGATTGTTACTGATCTCAATAGTCGCAGCTTTTCCAGAGTTGTGTTTTTGGAGATGGAAAGGCGGGCCAGGGAAATATCGGTCTATTCTTCAACCAGTATTGAAGGCAATCCCTTGCCACTTACTGATGTTAAAAAAATTCTCAAAAACAAACCTGAATATGTTCGCGACAGCGAGAAGGAAGTATTGAATTATAATAAGGCCTTAGTTGAATTGGATGAATTGATAAAAACAGAAAAAATTTCTTTGGATATTGAGTGGTTGGAGAAAATTCAAAAAATGGTTACGGATGGACTTATTGCTCCCCACCGTTGGGGGCACATTCGCAAAGAACCAGTTTTTGTTAATGATCCAAGAACAAGAACTACAATATATTTGCCGCCAGATCATCAAGAGGTCATTGGTATGCTGAATGAATTGTTTGATTTTTTGAAAAAAAATACCAATGCAGTTGATCCGCTTATTTTGGCAGGTATTTTTCACAAGCAATTCGTTATTGTTCATCCTTTTGTAGATGGAAACGGTCGAACGGCGAGATTAGCAACCAAAGTCTTATTGGCCAAAATGGGCTTGGATACGTTCAACTTGTTCAGTTTTGAAAACTACTATAACAGCAATGTAACCAAGTATTTTGAAGAAGTCGGTTTGAGGGGTAATTATTACGACATCAAAGACCATATAGATTTTACGAACTGGTTGGAATATTTCACAGATGGAATCATTGATGAACTTTTACGAGTTAAAAAAGAACTGGAAAAGGAAACCGTTAGTCCTGATAATGCGTTGAAAGATTATCATCAAAAAATTATTGATTTTATAAAGGATAAAGGTTTCATCACTGACAAGGATTACGCTGAGCTAACTGATCGCGCTAAGCCAACTCGAAATTTGGATTTTAGAAAACTTATTGAACTTGGGATAATTGTCAAAGTTGGTAAGGGAAAGGCAACTTATTACAAGTTGAAATAGCGATATGAAAGAAGAAGAAATCAAAAATTTATCAGATGATTTAAATACTGCGAATATCGACAATCTTTTGCAATACAAGCAATTGGGGGTTATTTCGAAAGTTGAAATTTTGGCTAGTCCTAATTCGTGCGAATATTGCAAGAGTCAGTAGGGAAAAAGGTATACTGTTGTAGACGCTATAAAAAATAGACCATTGCCATGCAAAAGTTGCAGTCATGAGATGGGTTTTTGCCGATGCACATATGTGCTCGTGATTGAATAGTTGGATTGATGAAAACTTGACAAAAAATGAAATTATGCTATAGTATGCTAATGAAAATGTCACAATATCAAAAAGAAAAAAAGGATGAACAGCAGGAAAAGGCAATTGAGCTGTATAAAAAAGGTTTGACGACTCGGGAAGTTGGCAAGGCTTTGGGCAAGAGTCACACTTGGGCTTGGAATGCAGTCAGAAAGATGTCCACAGTTATGGCCAGTGACAAGAGTTGACAAAATAGCTGATCGATGTATAATTACAGTGTTATTTCAAAATCTTCAAACATTTCAGTTCGTATTGTGAATGCTGGCTAGCCCCTTAGACAGTTTGAGGCAATAGCCTATCCCTTCAGTGGGCAAAACGTTAGAGCCACGCCTTCTTTCACAGAATACATATCAGAAAAACACTCACAATATGTGGGTGTTTTTTATTTTTTGATGTATACTAAAAAAGTGAAATGTAATTAATAAAATGAAGAAATTATGAAACCTTTTTTTATTGGCATCGGAGTTGTTGCCGTGATAGGAGTGATATATATTTGGACGACATATAATCGTCTTATCACTATCAATGAAACAATCGACAATCAATGGGCACAAGTAGAAACACAGTATCAGCGTCGTTTTGACCTGATTCCTAATGTTGTATCAGCGGTAAAAGGAGCTATGGCTCAAGAGCAGAAAGTATTTGGTGATTTGGCTGATGCAAGATCACGTTATGCTGGTGCGGGTAATTCTGATCAAAAAGCGTTGGCTGCTTCACAGCTCGAAGGTTCTTTCTCGAGACTCCTCGCAGTGATGGAAAATTATCCACAATTGAAATCGATAGATGCAGTACAGACGCTTATGACAGAATTGGAAGGAACAGAGAACAGAGTAAGTGTCGAAAGGAAACGATATAATGATACTGTAAAGTCATTGAATGTGATGGTTAAAACTATTCCTGCCAAGTGGATTGCTTCTTCGATGGGTTTCTCTGAACGCAATTATTTTGAAGCTGTTAAAGGATCAGAGGATGCCCCAAAAGTTGATCTCCAAAACTAATGAAAACTTTTTTACAGAGAGTTTTATTTTTGTTGTTTTTTGTAGGAGCGTTTGTTTCACAAGCTAACGCTTATTACAATCCTGGAAATCCAGCTGGATTTGTAAATGATTATGCCCACGTACTCACTGAAGAGCAAAGACAGGCTCTCGAAAATAAACTATCTCAATTTGAAAAAAGTTCCACAAATGAGATCTCTGTTGTAATAATTCCAAATTTGCAAGATGATACAATTGAAAATTTTGCTGTAAAACTTTTTGAAGCATGGGGAATAGGAAAGAAAGAAAAGGATAATGGGATTCTTCTTCTGATTGCAATGCAGGACAGAAAAATGAGAATTGAAGTCGGATATGGTTTGGAAGATAAGGTTACAGATGCTCAGGCTGGGTGGATTATAAATAATGTGATGAAGCCAGCTTTTAAAGAGAATAATTATTATGCTGGAATGAACGGTGCAGTTGACAATATAATTGCATTAACAAGGGGAGATGTAAATGTGAGTACTTATTCTAGTACGAGTCAGAAGACGGGAGGGTATTGGAATTTAGAGATTTTTCTTTTGGCGATATTAGGACTCGCTGTTTTTTTTGGATTGATGGTGTTTATAAGAGCATTAGCTAGTAGTAGATCATGGTGGTCTGGAGGATTAATTGGAGGTATAATTGGAATTGGTATTGGAAGAGGCTCTTATTCCTCATGGACATGGACGATAATATATACACTGGTTGCTGTCTCGATCGGTTTAATAATTGATTATTTTCTTTCCGCTCTCTTTTATAAAAGAAAAAAAAGTGGTAAATCGACGTGGTGGTTAGGTGGTGGATTTGGAGGTCTCGGCAGTGGAGGTTCTGGAGGTGGTGGAGGTGGTGGATTTGGAGGTTTTGGTGGTGGAAGTTCTGGAGGTGGCGGAGCGAGCGGAGGATGGTAAATGGCTTAGATAAAATGCAAAACACCCACAATATGTGGGTGTTTTTT
>Ga0172369_10007849_pt1 | contig 12281 bp, 8 predicted proteins | sample LakKiv25m_FD_114539 | JGI IMG/M metagenome (GOLD analysis project Ga0172369, IMG submission 114539) | Freshwater microbial communities from Kabuno Bay, South-Kivu, Congo - kab_022012_11.25m | ecosystem: Environmental > Aquatic > Freshwater > Lake | place: Democratic Republic of the Congo... | reverse complement strand
CCCCATTAGGTTACGCATAGATGTTTTCAATCCACCTCATGGCCTCAGTGTCAGGCACCTTTCCAAGGTAAATCTGTGTCGTTGACAGGTTCGCGTGCCGTAAGATGACCTTGCTCACGATCTCGATGGGCACACCTGAGCGGCTCGCATATGTCGCAGCATGCCTTCTGAGATCATGGGGCCTGAGCCGTATCTTAACCCTGGCCCCTGCCTTTTTGACCATTGTCCGGGCAGCTTCGTAAGATACGGGGAAAATTTTTTGATCCGGGTGAATCGCATTTTCCCTGATATATTCCTTAAGCCTGTCAGCCACTTTCTGTGGGATAAAGACATGCTCTCGCTCTTTGGCACTTTTCGGGTCCCGAAGGGTCAGTTTCCTGTCGTGGACATCCATCGCTCTCAGTTTCAAGACCTCGCCCACTCTCATGCCGCCTCTGGCCATCAGTTCGAGCATGAGACGGTTCCTCAGTTTGGGCGTTGTAAAGATGATTTCGTCGATCACATCTTTTTCGATGATCTCCCATGAGACGATGGGTCTGGACCGGAACATCTTCCTCATCATAGGGTTGTCGCAGGGATTGCGGAAATCGGTATTGATGTTGGCTCTGATGAAGTTGAAGAAGTCTGAGAGGTGGGCATATTTGATGCGTTTGGTCTGTTGCTTGCGGCCTTCGGTGATCCCATTTAGGAACTCAAGGATTTCGTCTGTCGTGATGGTTTCGATGCTCCTTTCTCCAAAATCCTGGTTGAATCTGAAGAGGAGCGCCTCGTATGACTTAACCGTATTTTTTTTGTGAATTGAACCTGTGATACTCCAGCCATAGTTTTCCCGCTTCTTTGATTTCCATGTTTCGCCCTCCTTGTGTTGAGGTTAATAAAATTGCTCCAAGAGAAATCTCACAAATAGCCCGTGTCCGTATTGTATGCTGTAGACACATTCAAGCGCTTTCATCTGGCCAGTTTTGCGCTGATAAGACGGTTTAGACTTACGCCCTCCTCAGCCGCCTCGATGGATAGGTCTCGATGAACTATCGGCGGTATCCGAACAGAAAATTTTCCACTGTATTTCTTTTCCGATAAAGGCGGCGGGATTGGGTCGCCATCGGCCTCCATGATTTGTATTCCCTCTGCAACGACCCGGCGAATACCTTTCAGCGCCGCCTCCGGAGTTCCAGCCAGCCAACTGAGTGCCGGGAACTCCGCACAAAGACCGACATACGCCTGATCACTATTTGACCATATCACCCGATAAGCATATCTATCATTTTTTAAGGTCATTTTTCCTCCTCCAACACCTCAATAGCACCCAAGACTTGTCTTACCTGATATTCTTTGGCCTTACCTTTGAAATTCTGGATGTTTATTAGCGGAGGGGTAATCCAGGGTACTTTGAATATTCTATGGCTTGAGCTTTTTTGTCTTGGCTCACCAAAATAATGTTCGCAGACTTTGCATGCATCTCCAAATTTTATATTGGATGCGCCTCATCTTCTCCAATATTTTGTCGATGTTTGTCATAAATAGTATGATACCACTATTGGTGTCACTGTCAAGACAGAAATCTAATCCGAACTCAGCAACACTGGAAAAACTCCACTTGAAAAGGCGTGATTCGAATATGGGAAAGTTCTGCGACCAATTCCTCGCGAGGGGCTGGCTGCAAAATATTGATTGCCTCGATGGAAATCCATTTTTGACCAGTAAGGTCGATTGGGATGGTCATCATGGTAAGAAGATACCACCTGCGCGTGCTCCAGAGCTACTATCTGGATATCTCACACATTTAGCACCACCCGAAAGCTGTGTTATCTGCCATTCTGGCAGGCCGTTACAGGCCGTAAATTCGAGCTATAGCAGGCAGTTACCTCACCATGTGGAACTAACCAATTCCGGTTGAATCGGCGGGAATTGTAGTTTTTCAATCACATGCTCACCGAACCCTATTTCTCCAATTCTTCCTTAACCGCAACCCCTATCTTTTCTAAGGTGTAAGGCTTCTTAATATACTTCCCCGCACCTATATTTTGGGCAGCACTCACTTCCTCGGTCTTGGCATACCCGCTGGCAATAACCGCCTTCTGCCCAGGCCGAACCTTGATGATCTCCTTGTAGGTCTCACGTCCGTTGATTCCTTTTGGCATCACCATATCAAGGACAATTAGATCCACCGGGTTTGTTCTGACATACTCAATGGCTTCTTCACCACTCGAAACGGCTTCGGCATGATATCCCAGCTTGGTCAATATCCCTATAGCGATTTCTCTCTGGCTTTCCTCATCATCCACCACGAGAATTTTTTCACCGTGCCCCATGTAGTCTTTAAGGTCAACCGGTTCCTTTGCGGCGGCAATCTCTTTTCGGGTAACGGGAAAATAGAGTTCGAATACTGTCCCCTTTTCACTGGTCTTGACATTGATGTATCCGTTGTGGTCCTGCACCGTATTCCAGACAACCGCCAAACCGAGGCCTGTCCCGCTCCGGCCCATGACCTTCTTGGTGTAGAACGGCTCAAAAATCCTCTCCATGTCTTTGCTGGATATGCCACGACCATCGTCTGAAACAGAGAGGACAACATATTCGCCCGTTCGAACATCATCATGGCCCTTGAGCGGCTCATCCAGATACCGGTTGAAGGTCGAAATGGTCACCGTGCCCCCGCCCTCAATGGCCTCTGAGGCGTTGGTCACAAGATTCATCAGGGTCTTTTTCAGGTGCATTGAGGAACCACGCATGTTTAACAAATGAGAGTCCAGGTCAGTCCTGAAGTTGACAAGTGAATGCGTTTCTTTGAGCTTCTGGTATTCAGGCGAGCCCATATATTCACTGACAATGGTGTTGAGGTTCAGGGCTTCTTTTCCAGTGGCCACCCCTCTGGCAATGGTCAGGAGGTCCGATACCACACCGGCAGCCCGCATTCCGGATTCATGTATGGTCTTCATCGGTTTTCTCAGGGGGCTGTTTTCAGGCAGGTCCATGAGAATCAACTCAGGATAGCTGACGATCCCTGATAGGATATTGTTCAAGTCATGGGCAACCCCGCCGGCCAACAGGCCCAGGGCCTCCATCTTCTGGGCACGGCGTAGTTGCTCTTCCAACCGCTCGGTTTCTGTAACATCTTCGTAGATAACCAGTTGATCGCCGCTTTCCATCGTAACGGGTCTAAAATGGATCACTTTTCTCGATCCGTCCTTGCAAGTTACCTGATAGGTTCTGGGTCGAGCCCCTCCGATGCCATACCTTCTATGGTCATCTATCCAGGAGGCCAAAACCTCTTTTCTGTATTTCTCATCAGGATAGGCCTTCCTGAACCATTCCTTTCCTGTAGGGATCTCCTCAAGCGTATACCCGAATATCTCAACAAACTTGGGGTTGAGATACCGGTAGCGACCGTCCTTGCCAATCAATGAGACGCCTAACGGGGATTCCTCCACTAAAATTCGGTATCTTTCTTCGCTCTCCTGCAACGATTTCTCAATGGCGTTCTTCACCAGGATTCCCTGTAATACGGGGGCCACATATTCAGCGATCGCTTCGAGGGTCTCCCTGTCGGATTCATCATAGTTGGTTTCCTTGTTGGCAACAGTCAGCAATCCTATGGACCTATCCTGAAAAACCAGAGGCACCGTCAAACATCTCTCTATTGGAATGTGACCTTCGGGGACTTTGAAAAGCCTATTGGAGTAGGCTGATTTTCTTGTTCTCAATCCCTTCCCCCAGATACTGTCGCCCCAGGTGTCTTCAGGAAAAACAATATCCTTGCCTGGCATCTGGCATTGATCCCAGATGGTTCTTGTCATAGAGGGACAAACTAACGACCCCTTGTCATCAATATACCCAAACACTCCAAACCTGCTTTTCAATTTATCCAACACCAATTCCAAAATTTCTTGATACATCTCCTCATCCGTTTTGGTAAGAAAAATAGCTGCAATCCGGTTTCTTATCCGTAATTTCTCTTCGCTCTCTCGGAGGGCCTCTTCGGCCTGCTTACGGAGCGTAATGTCACGTACAATGGCCAGGAGATGCTGTTCTCCCTTGTACTCGAACAGACTCCCGTGAACTTCCACGTTAAAGGGTGATCCGTCCTTACGAACGTCCACAGATTCTGTCCGGAAGTGACCTGTCTCAGAACACTCCCGTATGAACGCTCGAAAAAGGTGGCGGCAGTCGGGATGGACAATATCCCTTCCTGTGAGACCGATCATCTCCTCCTCATTATATTCATACATCCTGGCAGCCGCCGGATTCGTCATGACAAGAGCACCTTCGGCGTTGAACACCAGAATAGCATCCGACGAGGTATTGAAGATGCTGCGCAGTCTGGCCTCGCTTTCCCGCAAGGCCTCCTCAGCCCGCCTGCGCTCCGTGATGTCCACAACGATACCTTCGTAACATGTAACTTCGCCATCTTCCTCGAAATACGCCCGAGAGCTATCTGAAATCCATACTTCAGAGCCGTCTTTGCATCGAACCTTGAACTGGAAATCCTCCACATATCCGTTGGCTTTTAAAGCCTCATGGTATCGGCTGCGGTCTCTGGGATCTGCATAGGTTTGGGATGCAATGTCATGAACAGAGGAAACAAGGTCTTCGGGAGATTCATAGTGAAGCATTTTGGCTAATGCAGGGTTTACGTGAAGAAATCGTCCCTCGGTCGTGCTCTGAAAAAACCCGACCACTGAGTTCTCATAAATCCGGCGATAATTCTCTTCGCTCTCGCGGAGTGCCTCCTCCGCCTGCTTGCGGTCAGTTATATCCTCGACTGTCGCCACCATGCCGCTTACTTCACCTGCCTGCGCGAAGAGAGGTGCGGCGTTGATCGAGAGAAATATCCTTCTCCCGTCAGGCCATTCAATGGCATGGCGCACATCGTGCACGGGCTGACCGGTAGCCATAACCAGATTGAAAGGCAATTTCTCATCCGGAAAAGGATTGCCATCATAGTCGGTGATATGCCAGTCCGGTTTGTTGTAAGTTCTCTGGGCAATATCCTTTTTGGCCAGTCCCAGCACCTTTTCTGCCTGCGAATTCGCAAATGTTATCTGTCCCTCGTGATTCACGATCGTAATTCCTGCCGGACTGGTCTGAATGACACGTCTCAACAAATCCCTTTCTTGCTGCAGTACCTCTTCCGTCTGTTTGCGCCGGGTCTCGTCCGAGTAAATGCACACGATTTCTTCAGAGGGCAATTTATGGACAAAATTTTGCCTCCACCCGACAATCCTTTCATCCTTGTACATGGAGACAGGATGATGTTCCGACCGGCCTGTTTTCCATACCCGCCTATAGACGTCCAGAAGTCCGAATTCCTTTACCCCTGGAAACACGTCCGTGACACGTCTTCCCAAAACCGCTTCTTTCCGAATATTCTCGATTCGCTCTGCGGCCTCGTTAAAATCGACAAAAAGAAAATTATCCCCGTCATCCACAACCTCATAAATGGCGACGCCGTCGCTCATGTTCTCAAAAAGCGCCCGGTATCGAGATTCACTTTCCTTCAGGACTAACTCAGCCTCTTTGCGATCGGAGATGTCTCGGGTTATGGTCAGGACCATGGATTCATCACCCAGTTTTGCCCCACATGCGGTTACCTCCGCATCATAGATCGTTCCATCCTTGCGGCGATGTCGGGTTTCAAATGTCGTTTTGGTTTTAGTGAGGTCCGCAAAATTAGAACGAATCTCTGCCTCAGTCATTATAGCTTCCCAGTCCCATGTGTGCAGACTCACCACCTCTTCCGGAGTATAACCCAGCATCTCTGCAAAACGCTTATTGGACTCAACAACTCTGTGTTTCTGATCGATGATTGCTATGCCGTCAAGACTTCCGTCCATGAGGATGTTGTGATGCAGTACTTGTTCCTGCAACGCCTTTTCCTTCTGTTGGCGTTCAGATTCGGCTTTCTCTAATTCCAGAATCCTCTGCTCCAATTCTTCATATGTGGGCTTTTGATTCATCAGGAGATCCTCCTGCTACTTCTAAGAAAGTATAGGCCCGTACTCATCTGCTTCACAAACCTTGCAAGGGCGATGTGGAACAGTTGTCTATCATGCTGGGCTTGGATGGACACGCTCCGAAATGTGAAAGCCAATTCTTGCTGAAAATAGCTATAGATAGGAACTTATCACATCCTGGGGATGGATGCAAGGCTACGGCGGGATAGCCAAAAGGAGGATAACCTGATCGGCTGGGATAGTTTCGAAATTTTTTCCTGATTATTCTGGGAATGCGGTTAGGTCATTTTGACAGATCGAGCTTCGCTTGCTCCAAGGCTTACCATTTGGATATCCTAAAGATTTGGCACCACCCAAAGCGTGACATTTCTGCCATATCCCCTTTGATATCAACTGGCTATGTAGCATTCTAAAACGCCCCCACCTCTTTCGATGAAAGTTCCATCACATTAAAAAGCGGTCTTAGCCATGGCAAACCATTCTGTTACCAGTCACGAAGCAACCTATATCTACCAGCTTTTTTTTGAAGCGCATGAGTGGACATATGCCCACTTGAGGAACTGCCCCTTCTCTCTCCCAATTATCGTTGCCTCTCGACCAGCCTTATGTCCAGACTCTGCACTTTGGCGGGGTCGATGCTGATCTCCCTGTCCGAGGCCTCTCCCAGCAAGCCGTTCTGCGCCAGGAATCCCTTTGCCGCCTGGAGGGAATCCACCTCAAGGATGAGACCCTCAATGACATTCTTACTGCCGTTTGATATGAGGATAGAGGGACCCGAACCGAAATTGAGTTCACCATCTATCGACATCACGGCCGGGGCAAAGACCGTCTCCCACAGATCGCGCGTCTGGCCAGACTGTGTGCTGGCAAGGATAATCTCCTTCACCCCCATCAGACCGATCCCGCCCAGGGGAACCGGGTTGTCCCGGGTGCGCTTCTCCAGGACTTCCTTCATCACTTCTGTGTACTCGCAGAGATAGACGATGTAGTTATCGGTGCACAGCCCGTTCAGGGTCACGTTCGTCCACACTTTCACCTGCTGCCCGTCTATCTCCCGCATCTGGTCCTGGGGATCACCTGGGTCCGCGCCGCGCTGCCGGAAATCGTCCATCACCTCGGAGAGGGGATAGGACTCCAGCACGATGCCGTAGATGAACGTAGACTCCGAAGAACCTCCCGTTTCCCGCCCGGCATCACCGAACCGCAGCGTTTCTATGTTCACGTTTCCGCAGTAGACGCCCCCCGTGGTGAATCCCGGATAGGAGGATAAGGGCCAGGCCAAGGGAAGTCCCAGGGTCTGAGTGAACGTCTCGAACAGGGCTGCCGGGTCTGCGCAGCTAATGGTGATGTGGTCTACCTTTTTGACCAACGACCGAGACTCCAACCCCGACGATCCGCAGCCTGCCGCCGCCAGGGCCGCGAGCAGTGCAACGAAAAATTTAAGAAAAATTTCGGTTTGAAACGGAACATGGCCATCGCCTGTGGGAATCTAAGCTCTCTTTATCATCTACACTTACTTGTTGTGTTAAACCAATCGTCGGTTATGTCTACCCGCTTGGGGTATTCTTTTTGACAGTATCTATATGCCAACCCCACATACGTGCACATAGGGACAAGAGGTGGGTCCAATTGTTGGTCGTCCGAGCCTTGCTTTGTTCCTTTGGTTGCCCCCTCGAGGGCCTCTGTAAATTTCATTTGCGGGTTATTATCCATAAGATACGCTATATGAAGGGCGCCTGTTCTATCTGTGCCTTGAACACAATGAAAATAGATTAGCCTCTTCTTCCCCGACTCGGAGGAACCCTTGAGTAACTCATTGAGAAACTTAGAGGCTTCCGAAAAATGGAATCTGTCGAGTCCAATCTCTGCCTGATCTGAACCGCAGGGAATAGGATTAGCGCAGGCATACACCGGCCACCATACCAATCTCCATGGTATGTTTTCGCTCGAGGTTGAAATATAGAGCGTTTTTGGATCCCAGGTACAGCCATTATAAGGAGGCCAATAGCTGTGTGACCCACACTTGATATCTTCAATGCCAAGCCCAATAGCGTTCGCTTCAGCCGTCAATTCATCGAATGTACCTTGATTGTCAATCAGAGAAAAATCTATGATTTCATATTGATCAATATCAAAATCTTTGCGGACTTCCTTCATCTTGGAAGTGAACGCCTCTAAGGCAAAACAATGCTCCTGTCCGGGGAAGTCAGGATGGCACGGGTTGTCCGCATCCTTTTTCACAAATGGAAAATTTCCCCTGACGAGTAAATTATCATTATAAACATCAACAATGGCCAAACGTTTTGGGTCAAATGCGGGGGCATGGTATTGGGGCAATAATACAATAAGAGCGTTTTCCGAAAAGGAAACTGCCTGAACATCCTTATAAAGCTTTTCGTGAGTGGTTGTGTGATATTCAATGGCAATTGACGTAGTACTTCTGGGAACATCCTCGAGTAGATGTGTATCTGACATAAGGAATTCAGAAGATTCATATATCCTGTCGCCATTAAGATCATAACCTGAATAATGTACATGGTCTATGCTAACCGGAAGATCCTCAATGGTGTAGTTAATTGTTATAGCACCATTAGATTCCGTCCCATCACCGCTACATGATATCGCGAATAAAGTTGCCAAAAAGATAATAATTGCATTTTTCACCAAACCGATGAATTGTCTTGTGATCATTGAGCAGTTTCCCTCCATAAGCTAGTTTCTGCAAAATCCTGAGCTGTCATCTTGACTAAAGGATGCCACCAGGCATTAATCTACTTCTTAACCGGCCCTTCCGCCGTTCGAGCACATGGATAAGCTTCCGCTGAATTTGATGCCATTCGCTTGAACTTGAACCCACAGTGGTTACCTCGAAGAGTGATCACCCGTGCTTGGCCAACCAAAGCTCCCCTGCAATCACTAATTCTGCGCCCGGGGGAGGAGGTGAGATGAAGGGCTCAATTCTTTGGAGAGAAGTATGAGAAAAAGCAATCCTGGGTGTCAAGATAAATCTAAGCCCAGCCCGACTGGCGGAGGCTTTGGAAGGTCGGACAACTTTCGTGTGCCATAGGGCTTACCATCTGGGTATCTCAGGCTTTTAGCACCACAAGAAGTGACAGTTATCTGCCATCTAACGGAAATCGCTGGACAAATGGAAGCCTGTCTGGAATTTATTGGTGGATGAAATTGCAGCAGAATTAGATTGAAGAAAATTCAGCTTGCTTGCTGATGGGGTGAAGAGGACACGGGCCATTTCGCAGAATTCCGGTATATCGACGCCCGGATACCTCCCGCCACGTCTGGCCATGGTCTCGCATAGTTGTTTATACACTTCTTCTCCCATGAGGTTGACCTCCTGTCTCAAGATGTTAAGATACCTTCCGGTATCCCGCTCTCACAGGGCACCTTCGTCTGGCAGAGGCCACAGCCGTAACCGTCAAAGTGGTAGCGCGCTTTCACGTAGTCTGCTGTTGTGGGTCTAAGATGGCTCAGACACTTCAGCTTGTCGTGGCCCCTCTTACTGATGGCTCCTACGGGACAGCGCGCGATGCACTCGCCACAGCTTCCGTCTTTGAAAAAAAGACAGTACGCATGATGTTCCGTGTAGGGTCTCGATGTCGGGGGAATCCTCAGACGGGTTACCACGGAGCCAGTTCTCATGGCCTTTCCCTTGGGTGTGATCAAGCCATCACACAGCCCAAAGGTCCCGAGACCAGAGGCATAGGCGGCATGCCGTTCCGACCATGTGGAAGCAAAGGTAAATCGATCTGATTTTTTTCTTTCCCACTGCGGGGAGAGCATAGGCGCCACAGCCTCATACCCTGCTTCCCGGAGGACAGCCACCACCTGTTTGCGTAGTTTGACATTGACCTCCTCCCCATAGATCCGTGCCCTGGCCCAACGTTCAGAAGGGTATCTCTCCTCCTTCCTGTTATCCGCCTTGGTTGCCTCCCTCTGAGGGAGGATCCAGCTAATAACCGTAAGCTCGTCCGGGGCTGCGACCCTCTCAGGAAAGGTACGGGTGAATATCTCCCAGGGCGTCCAGTGAAAAGGTCCCACATGTTCCTTATAGGCATCGAAAAGGGGGTCATCCCCGCTGGAAAATCCGACAATCATATCTTCGAATGCCTTTTCACCTGTAGGGTCCTGAAGGGTGTTGTCCGGAGAGCCTTTGAGGAAATCCCGAATGATCCCTTCAATCCATGATCCTGGGTCACGCAAACTTTCTTCCATTTTGAGCTCCTCTCACATCTTGCATCCGAATTTCCTTATGATCTCTTTCCGTTCAGGCTCAGCGATGTCCGGGCGTTGTTGACCTTGATGGCTTGTTCCCACTTTGGTATTTAAACCTCGCTGATTCAGAAGTCAATGGAAACTGGTCGCTTTAAGCGATAACTGACCCTACGGCTATGCCCTGATATACACGTAATATTGCAGGCAACTTTGTCAAATCCGGTCACAACCCAATTTTAAAACCCTCCAAATTCTTTGATTGAATCTGGATTGATTCTCCAGTTCTGGTTATCACGAACGGGGGCATCGTAAGGACGGTCAAGTCTTTTGTGCCCCAGAAGTACCATCTGGATATCTCAAAGGTTCAGTACCAGCCGAAAGCTGTGTTATCTGCCATGGTTAGGAACTTGTCTCTTCAGGAAAGCCATCCTTGGGCAGATAATTCCATGCAGGGAAGGATGTATTACCTGAATTTTGCACGCAAATCATCCTTTCGAGCCCTGAGCGACATTTTTTTGATGCCGCCCAACCGGACCCGTGTAAAACATGCCGGGTAAATTTAGCTTCTCGTGCAGGGTTTTCCAGAAGTAAATTGTCCTAATCGGTTCTCCTTGGCTATTGAATTTATTGTGAGATACATCCGTGCAAGAAATTTCTTGCCTATGAAACCTGTAAAACAAAACGCTTTGGCCAGGTCGTTCCTTCGAGCCAAGGCCGTGGTTTGGCTCGGACGGCGTCTAAAAACCTCAGAAAATGCATCATTGCCGGGGTCCTTGCGTCATGAATAGAATACTTCACCTTGTCTCGATTGGAATCCCTGACGACCTTGGCAGCGATAAAGAGGAGCTTTAATCGTGCGATCCGAATGGTATTTGTCACGATGCCACTTAGCCCTTTTGAATCTGGCGTGCTGTCCTTGGCGCTCATTTGACCCATTATTTTCATGTAACGCCAGATGTTGTAGGCCAGCATAACAATTTGAAAGAACGCGTAGTTGTTTTTAAATTTGCCCGATGGAATGGCCTCCAAGCCCTCGCGCTTGGCTTCGCCGACCAGGTTTTCAACATCCGCCCGTTTATCGTACTCGGCGATCACTTTGTGGGGCTTTCCTTTTAGGCTGGTGCAAAAGATCCGGTAGGTATGGCGGTCATCTTCAAAAAGCTCACATTGAACCGGCAGATTTGAGGGCGACTTCTGCTCTTTTGGGATCCGCATGGCCACGAATCGGCATGGGACTTCCCATCCTATTGGCTTGTATGTGCAACTGTTATATGAGATATCCTTGCGTTTCCATGGCCGGTACCACTCTTTAGGATCAAATGGAGGATCGCACCCTTTATTGGCAATGGTAAAGTGAAAGCCGGCTTCAATACATGCCTTCACGCTCTGCCAGCTTAAAAACTCCCCATCTGCCCTCAATAAAACCCATTTCACGCATCCAGGCAGGTGGGCCTTAATCGTCTTGATGAAATCCGCGGTTTCCTTACCGCTCATGGTTTCGCCCCGGCGCAGTTTGCCAACCAGGTACTCACGGGTTTCATCGATAAAACAGAGCACAGGACGGTAGCCCTTTTTCCCTCGGTGTTTGGTATTGTGGCCCTTTCGTCCGCCCTGCTGCTCTCCATAGAGCGTCTCAACCGTTGTATCAATGTTCAGGTGGACACGGCGATAGTTTAAATCGCACAGCTGCCAAATCCGTTCACGCAGGATGCTCATTATTTTGACAAATGCATTGGCCTGGTTGATGCCCAAGCTGTCAACATAACGCCAGAATGTACTGGCAACCGGTAGACACGGAAGTCGAAAAAATCTACACAGTAGGGCATCCAAGCGAATATAGGTAAAATGCCAAATCCGGTTGAACCCGATAAATAGTAGCATCAAAACACCCACAATCATCGAATAGTGGCCCAGCTTGGGTTCACGAGTCGGCTCATGATACGCAGAAGAAAAAATCTCTCTGAGCTTGAGGGCATCAAAAAACTTGATCAATGCCAAAAGCCCTCCAAATGGGCTCAGTTGCTCGGTACACGTGTCGTAGCCCGTAGAAGCATTGATTTTCCTGGCCTTCTCGCCGCTCGCTTTAAATCCTTTACT
>Ga0172369_10007847_pt1 | contig 12282 bp, 10 predicted proteins | sample LakKiv25m_FD_114539 | JGI IMG/M metagenome (GOLD analysis project Ga0172369, IMG submission 114539) | Freshwater microbial communities from Kabuno Bay, South-Kivu, Congo - kab_022012_11.25m | ecosystem: Environmental > Aquatic > Freshwater > Lake | place: Democratic Republic of the Congo... | reverse complement strand
GTACCTTACGAAGTCAGAGAACTGAGCGAGATCTGCCGCAAGAAAGGCATATGGCTGATTGAGGATAATTGTGATGCTTTAGGAAGTAAATATGCTGATCAGTATACCGGTACATTCGGAGATCTGGCAACCTTCAGTTTTTACCCGGCACACCATATCACTATGGGTGAGGGTGGGGCTGTTGTATCAAATAATGAAACACTCGCTAATATTGCAAGAAGTTTTCGAGACTGGGGCCGTGATTGTTACTGCAGCGGAGGAGAGAATAATACTTGCGGCAAACGGTTTTCACAGCAATTCGGCACTCTGCCATCCGGCTTTGACCATAAATACGTGTATAGCCATATAGGCTACAACCTGAAGATTACCGATATGCAAGCCGCAGTGGGAGTTGCACAATTGAAAAAACTGAAACGGTTTATTCAGATACGCAAACAGAACCATACCGTATTATCAAAAGCGTTTAGCAGGTACCAGGACCGTCTTTTACTCCATATGGCTCCACCTAAGGCTGATCCATCCTGGTTTGGATACGTAATCACGATCAAACAGGAAGCTGGAATTTCCCGTTCAGAAGTCGTAAATAAACTTGAAGAAAGAAAAATAGAAACCCGGAACCTTTTTTGCGGAAATCTCTTAAGGCACCCTGCTTATGAAAATATTCCCCACAGGGTGGCCGGTTCTTTAACTAACTCCGATCTAATTACCGCAAATACCTTTTTTATCGGAATCTATCCGGGTATTTCTGAAAAAATGTTAATTCATATTATTGAAACATTCAAAGAAATTTTTGGTTAAAGATGGCACAACCTGTACATTTTAAAGCAGCTGTTTCTGAGGTCATTGTCCACAGCGAGGATGTGCATTCTTATACATTGGTTTCGGAGCGAAAACTCCCTAAATTTTTACCCGGGCAATTCATCCATCTATCACTTGAATTATATGATCCATGCACTTTCTGGCCTGTAAGCAGGGTTTTTTCAGTTGCCAATGCAGTTACTGATAATCTTACATTAAAACTGGTCATTGCGAACCAGGGGGTATATACAAAACGGATTATTGATGAATTGAATGTTGGTTCAATTGTGAGTTGTAAGGGGCCATACGGGGATTTTATCATCAGAACAGAAGTCCGGAATGGCAAGTCCATTGTGCTGATTGCAGGGGGAACCGGAATTACCCCTTTCAGTGCTTTTATGGAATCGATGTTACAACATGATTTTACGAAGTTTTTAAAATGTTTTTTATTTTATGGTTCGCGTACAACTGATTTATTGATTTACAAAAAACTTGCAGATGAATGCGCAGCAAAGTTCAACACGTTTAAACCATTTTATTTTGTTGAGAAGGTAGCTCAGGGGAATCACCTTCCTCCTGGCATAAGTCTTGGCCGTTTGAATGTCAACTCAGTAATAGATGACGTCAAACCGGATAACCACACATTATTCTACCTAAGTGGGCCAAAAACGATGATCGATTATTTTTCAAATGAATTGACTGTGGTTTTTCACCATCCGCAGGAAAATATTTTAATTGATGCTTGGTAAATATTAAATACAGATGAAACGATTGCCTGAGGAGGATCTTAAGCATATATATAATCACACAGCTGAACTATGGGAAGAGTTGCGAAATAAATCTATCTTTATCACAGGAGGAACCGGTTTTTTCGGGAAATGGTTATTGGAGAGTTTTCTTTATTGTAATAAAGCTTTAAAGCTGAATGCCCGGGCTATAATACTTTCGCGATCACCTGAAAAGTTTTTAGAAGATTTTCCTGATTATAGGAAAGAAGAGTCCTTGTTCTTTGTTAAGGGAGATATTGAATCTTATTCTTTCCAGACCAGACTTTATGAATTTATAATCCATGCAGCGGTTGAATATAAGGAGAGCCTGGAGTTATCTGATTCAATTATCAACGGCACAAAAAGGATTCTCGATTTCACGGTTCGCACCGGGGCAAAAAAGGTTCTTTTCATCAGTTCAGGGGCGGTATATGGAAAACAACCGTCGTCTATTAGCCATTTACCTGAAGATTATCCTGGTTCTCCCGACCCCATGCTATCAGGTTCCGCCTATGGTCTGGCGAAAAGAGTTGCAGAATTTTATGGCGCAGAATCAGCCCGCCGTAACCAATTCGATTTTTTAATAGCACGGTGTTTTGCATTTGCAGGTCCATACCTTCCACTTGATAAAGGCGCAGCCATAGGTAATTTTATCCGGGATGCTATATCAGGGAATGATATAACTATCGGGGGGGATGGTACCCCTTATCGATCGTATTTATATGCATCTGATTTGATGATCTGGCTGTGGACAATACTTTTTAAGGGTTTTTCCGGAAGACCTTACAACGTTGGATCCGAAGATGAGGTTTCCATTCAGGACCTTGCTAATGAAGTAAAGAAACTGGTTAATCCGGCAGTGGGGATCTTCGTGAGAGGACAAAAAAAGGGAGACACTCTTCCTGAGCGTTATGTCCCTTCGACAAAGAGAATACGGACGGAACTGGATCTGAAAGTCAATATTCAACGAGTGGAATCAATTATAAAAATGGCTAATTGGATTAGGAAGTAACATTAAATACTGATGAAAAAATTATCAGACTTTGTTTTCGAATACCTTGTTAACAAGGGAGTATCAGATGTTTTTATGGTTACCGGAGGTGGCATTATGCATCTTTGTGAATCGGTTCGTATCACAAAAGGTCTCTCTTATTACTGTAACCATCATGAGCAGGCCAGCGCCATTGCCGCTGAGTCTTATGCAAGAATGACCAATAAACTCGGCGTTTGTCTGGTAACTTCCGGGCCAGGTAGTACAAATGCTTTATCAGGAATAGCAGGTGCATGGGTTGACTCATTACCTGTTTTAGTTATCTCCGGCCAAGTGCGCAAAGAACTTATTGCTGATTACACAAAATTGCGCCAATTTGGGCCACAGGAGATAAATATTATTGACATGGTTCGGCCTGTGACTAAGTATGCAACTACAATCATGGATCCATCATCGATTTTATATGAATTAGATTATGCCTGTCATCTGGCTGTTGAAGGGCGTCCGGGACCGGTTTGGTTAAACATCCCGCTTGATGTCCAGGCTGCAATGATTGATGAAAAGAAACTTACGGGTTATATCCAGTTAACTGGTGGGGAGGAATACGATGTTTCTTATAATGAAGTTGATATTGCCCTGGAGTATATTTATAATTCTAAACGTCCGGTCTTGTTACTGGGGGCCGGAGTTAGATTATCCGGTGCTTTGCCTGGCATATTTGAACTGATTGAAACCCTGGGTATACCGGTTTTAGAAAACATTGGTGCGATGGATATACTCGCAGAGGATCACCCATTAAATATGGGAAGATTTGGCCCTATCGGACAAAGAAGAGCGAATTTTACTCTTCAAAATGCAGATTTGATTCTCGCTTTGGGAGCCAGCATGTCGGTTGCTTCAATAGGTTTCAATACGAAAGGATTTGCTCCTCGGGCGAAAAAGCTCCTGGTTAATGTTGATGAAAATGAATTACACAAAAGTTCCTTCATCCCTGATCTTGGAATAAAGTCTGATGTTGGTCATTTTATAATGAAACTTTTAAAAAAATTTCAACCAGATAAATTTGTTCCGGATCGGAGATGGAGAGAAGTTTGCTTGGAATGGAAACATAACTATCCGACCATTACTCCAAACTATTATGAGGATAAGGAACATGTCAACAGTTATATTTTTGTTGACAGGCTATCTGAGTTGTTGAGCCCTGAAGCTGTTGTCATTACCGGAAACTCATTGGATATCGTTTCTGTTTACCATTCCTTTAAAGTAAAAAAGGGCCAGCGTGTTTTTACGAACATCAATTATGGCTCAATGGGTTGGGACTTGCCGGGTGCATTGGGGGCATGTGTTGCACATAAATGCAGGGAAACAATCCTAATTTCAGGTGACGGCACTATTCAATTTAACATTCAGGAACTTAATACAATTTCGACCAATAAATTGCCGGTGAAGATTTTTATTCTTAATAACCAGGGTTATGAATCAATCCGGTCGACACAGAATAATTTTTTCAAAGGAAACTTTATTGGAGCTGACTTTTCTTCAGGGATCCGCAATCCTGATTTTAAGAAACTGGCGGAAGCATATCAATACAAATATCTGAAGATTGAAAACAACGTGGAATTAACGGAAAAGATTAGCGAAGTTCTGGAACATTCAGGTCCGGTAATATGTGAACTTAATCTTTCATACACCCAAGGCCGCAGCCCGAAAATTGTTTCGGTCAGAAGAGAGGACGGAACCATGGAATCCAAACCACTGGAAGATCAATTCCCGTTTCTTCCAAAGGAAGAAGTACAAAGAAATATGAATATTTTCAATTAATAAATAAACAGATGATTAAATCACGGGTTAAAAAAGCGATGGTCAGTAAGATGAACTCAATTCATGATGCCATTCGGGCAATGGATTCATCACGCTTTGGCATTGCATTAATCGTTGATGAGTTTTTCCACCTGATCAGTGTTGTTACTGATGGAGATGTGCGCAGAGCAATATTAAATGGTGTTGATTTGTCATCTTCTGTAACAACAATTATGTCGCAAAAACCAATTATTTTAAGAGAAAATGATAGCTCGGAAGATGTAATTGAATTATTAAACAGTGATACCTTCTTAGGAAAGGCTATTCTTATCCCAGTTGTGGATAAATTAAATATCCCTGTCAATATCATTAATTCAAACGACTTTGTCACACAAAAATCGAACAAGAAAAAAATCATATCCTCTGAAAGACCAATTCATGTTTTATTGATCGGAGGGGGTGGTTATATCGGATCAGTACTTACGCGGTTATTACTGGCAAACAATTATAAAGTTACCATATTAGACAGATTTCTTTATGGAGAAGAATCCTTAACCGGAATAAAAAATCACCCTCAATTATCCATTTTCAGTGGTGACACTCGTCATATTGATGAGGTAGTTCCCTTAGTAAGAAGTGCTGAAGTAGTTGTACATCTTGCAGAACTTGTAGGAGACCCTTTATGTGCCCGGGATTCTCAAACTACTTTTGAAATCAACCTAATGGCGACAGCTACTATTGCAAGAATCTGTTCCCATCTCCAGGTGAACAGGTTCGTCTATATTTCGTCTTGTAGTGTATATGGAGCAAGTGTGAAACCTGATGCCTTATTAACTGAAAAATCCGAACTGGCTTCAGTGTCATTATATGCAAGTACAAAAATTAGTGCTGAAAACACCATTAAAGAATTTCAGAATGGTAATTTTTCTCCCTGTATCCTAAGATTAGGGACTGTGTTCGGATTTTCATTCAGGCCGAGATTTGATCTTGTTGTGAATACACTAACTGCAAAAGCAGTTGCTGATAAGGAAATATCAATTTTTGGAGGTAATCAGTGGCGACCGCATGTTCATGTTAAAGATGTTTCCCAGGCGATCAAACTTGTTATGGAAGCTCCAATTGAGAAAGTGAAAGGTGAGATATTTAATGTTGTTGGTGAAAATTATAAAATAAATGACATTGGCGAAATGATTATTGAAGTTATTCCAGGGACAAAAATGGTTATTTCGACCAACTCATTTGATCAAAGAAATTATCGTGTTTCTGCTGAAAAATTTAGAAAAAATTTAGGTTTTCAACCAAAATACAAAGTAACAGACGGAATCAAAGAGCTTTCAGATTTTTTAAAGAAAAATCCAATCATTGATTATAAGGATAAAAGGTATCATAATATACTTGCAATTTGATTTTAAAGATATGAGTAAACCTGCATTAGAGGGAGGCAAACCGATCCGTGAGAATTATTTGCCGTTATGCAAACCTTTTATTGGTGATGAGGAAAAAAGGGAAGTAATTGATGCACTTGAAAGCGGCTGGCTTTCTACAGGCCCCCGAACTAAACAGTTTGAAAAGGATATGTCAGCTTATCTGGGTAATACAGGGGTACTCGGTTTAAGTTCGTGTACTGCGGGGCTTCATCTGGCATTGGTAGCATTGGGGATAAAAAAAGGAGATGAGGTAATAACATCTCCATTAACATTTATTTCCACAGCAAATGTTATTCTGCATACAGGTGCAATACCTGTATTTGCTGATATTGATCCGAGGACTTACAACATTTCAGTCGACGAAATCAAAAGAAAAATAACCCCTAAAACAAAAGCCATAATTCCTGTTCATTATGCCGGTCAGCCATGTAAAATGAATGAAATAATGGAACTGGCGAAAAAAAATAATTTATATGTTATTGAAGATGCCGCGCATGGGATTGGAACTAAATACCATGATAAGTTGATTGGCAGTTGGCCGGATAGAATTACAGTATTTAGTTTCTATGCAACAAAAACAATGACTACAGGAGAAGGTGGCGCCATAGCCACAGACATGGAAGATATCCTCAAGAAAGCAAGAATTTTATCACTTCATGGAATTACCAATGATGCCTGGAAGCGTTACTCTTCTGCCGGAAGTTGGTACTATGAAGTAGTTGCTCCCGGGTTTAAATACAATATGACCGATATTCAGGCTGCTCTTGGAATTTGTCAGTTACGTCGTTTAGAAAATTTTATTGAAAAACGTGAAACAATTTGTCAGAAATATAACAACGCTTTCATAGGGCTACGTGAAATAACTACTCCTTATGTCGATCAGTCTATCAGACATTCAAGGTATATTTATCCAATTCTGATCAATTATGAATTTTTAAAAATAAACAGGGATAAATTCATACAGGCTTTACGGGCAGAAAATATCGGCACAAGTGTTCATTTTATTCCTGTTCATCTGCATCCTTTTTATCATGATACATTTGGTTATAACCATGGAACATTCCCTCAGGTCGAATCCGTTTATGATCGTCTTATCTCTCTTCCACTTTTTCCTGATATGACTGAGAAAGACACAAATGATGTTATTGAAAGTGTAACCAGAATAATTGACTACTACCATAATTAAAAAAATGAAAAACATTATTAAAGTAGGTTCTAAAAAGATTGGGGAAGGAAATCCGGCATTTATTACAGCCGAAATTGGACTAAACCATAACGGAGATCCGGAGTTAGCGAAAAAAATGATTTATCAGGCCTCTTCTGCTGGTGTTGATGCAGTCAAGTTTCAAATCTTTCATGCAGATTCGTTTATTTCAAAAAATATCGAAAAAGCGAAGCATCAATCTGAGAGGCTTGATCAAGACACTGATGTTTTTCAAATGTGGCAGCGTTTGGAGTTAACATTTGATACATTAATTTCATTGAAAAAATACAGTGAATCCATTGGTGTTATTTTTTACGCCTCAGCCTTTGATTTTGAAAGTGTTGAATTATTAGCAAATTTAAACGTCTCACTTTTTAAAATAGCTTCTGGAGAAATTACGAATTTGCCCTTGATTAAAAGAATGGCCTCTTTGCAGAAGCCAATGATGATTTCTGTAGGTATGGCTACTCTGGGCGAGATTGAAGAGGCCATTACTACAATTCTGCAAACAGGAAATGATAATATTGTTTTATTGCATTGTGTTGCAAATTATCCTACCGATTATGAAAATGTCAATTTACGCAGAATGAATACCCTGAAAAATATTTTCCAACTACCTACAGGTTATTCTGATCATACTACCACCATTTGGCCTTCTATTGCAGCTGTTACATTAGGTGCGGTTTGTATTGAAAAGCATTTCACACTTGATAAATCCTTACCTGGTACAGATCATTTAATTTCGGCAGATCCCACAGAAATGAAAACCATGATTAATGGTATCCGCATATGTGAAACTTCTTTAGGCTTCAATAAATTTGAACTTTTATCTTCTGAACTTGAAGGCCGAACATTATTCAGACGAGGAATAGTTGCCATAAAAGACCTTAAAAAGGATACTATTCTTGCACCAGAAATGCTAACATTTAAACGACCTGCAACTGGTATCGAACCAAAATATTTGGAAATCATTATCGGAAAAAAAATTACTCGGGACATCTGTGACGGGGAACCAATTACATGGCAGGATATTTGAAATGAGAAGTACAGAAAAATTAAGAATAACCATAAGAGTTGACGGTGATAATGGAGAAGAAGCAGGCATGGGGCATGTTTACCGAAGCTTAGCATATTCTAAATTGTTAATTGCTCACAACAGTGATTTATCAGTTTCCTTTTTAATGCGTGAGATGCCTGAAGGAATCGCAAAAGTTTCTGAAGCCGGATATAATGTTACAATCATTCCCAAAGTACCATCGCTCGATGATTATGACAGAGTTCTATCAATACTCAGTCCTCATATATTAATTATTGATATTCTGGGCGGTTCGAATGATCTTATGATATCTGCCAACAGGCATGTTAAATCCATAATTACACTTGATGATTTAAATGATGCTGCCCGTTATTCGGATATAATCATTAATGGAATATTATGGGGCACAAGGTTGCTTCCAGAAAGGTTCGGCAGGGCAAAGGTTTATCAGGGTATAGAATACCTTACTCTCAGGGAACAATTCGCAGAAGCAAATAAGCAACAAAGGATTCTAAATCAGAAGATCAATTCAATTTTGATCTCAACGGGTGGAGCTGATGGCCGTGGTTTTACAGTGGAGCTCATCAATATTGTAAAAAGCATCTCATCTTTATCTGAGATTTTCGTGATTGTCGGACCTGCTTTCCCTGATGATTTTGTAAATATAGCCGCTGTAATTAATGATGGTAGATTTCATTTTCTCAAGGATATACAGAATATGGATTCCTATTATTTGAAGACCGATCTGGCCATCATTACAGGCGGTACAGTAATGTTTGAAGCTGCAGCATGTGGCACACCTTCACTTGTAATCAGCAGCTATGAACACCAGATTCCCCAAGTAAGATGGTTTAGTGAAAAGAAAGCGGTCATTGAAGCTGGATTTTTCCCAGGCTCAATAAATCCTGATATTATTTTATCTAAAATACTTATGCTTGACACCGATCACAAAAAGCGGTATGAGATGAGTTCAATTAGTAGGAAGTTAGTGGATGGGCATGGATTATTTAGAGTTGTGAAAATAATTGAATCTGAACTAAACAAGCAATTCAAACCAGGATAATTGACGGGAGAAACTGAAATCTAGTAATAAAGTAAATAATATTTTTGTGACCACAACTGGATTTTCTTACTATAAAGGTTTTTTGGAGACTTATACAAAACTCAGAATCGAAAGGTTAGGATTTGAGCCTTCTTCTCATTCAATATCAGCATATACAAAGAAGCTTTATGACAATAACCAATATGCTTTTTTTAATTCACATAATGAACCATCTGTAATTGCAACGATCCATTATCTTGGATTTGATAGTAGTATTTACAATAAAAAAATTGGAGCGTTAAATATTTTTAACAACCCTTGCAATCTTTCAAAAGAGAAAGAATCCTCTCAGGCATTATTTCTTGTTGATCAAATATTGGATTATATAAAAGCGAACGACTATGAACTAATAATTTGCCGGCAATCCTTGGAAGAACTATTTTGGATTCAGAGGCTGGAAAAACTTGGATTCCGGATTATGGATATTCAATGTCCATTAAAACTTAAAAAATCAAACAATACTATTTTTACTAAAAGTAATTATTCTTCAACTATTGAAATTCGTGATCTTTTACCTGACGATGTTGACCCGATTATTAATTTTGGCAAGTCTGCATTTGGTAAAAGTCATTTGTATGCTGACAGGTATCTGCCTGAGAATTTGTCTGATAATTTGCACGAAATGTGGTTGAAAAATGATTGTACAGGAAGAGCCGATTTTGTCCTGACATCTTTATTAAATAATATAGTAAATGGGTTTATTGCCTGTTTAATAGATCATGATCAGAAAGCTTTATTGGGCATTCATCATGGACATATTGATTTAATATCGGTGATTGATGGCATGCGAAACCAAGGGATTGGAAAATTGTTGATGCAAGCCGCCTTAGAGAGGTATTCAGAATTAAGATATGATGTTGTCACTATCAGCACTCAGGCAACAAACATCAAGGCTATTAATCTTTACCAAAAAATTGGATTTAAAATGTCAGGATTTGAAGTAACATTACATGGATGGTTTAATTGACCGAAAGGATATGAGAATAGTTAGAAATTGTCCAATTTGTGGAAATTCAGAGAAAATAATAATTTTTAAACAGCATTTGCCTGCAAATGAAGTATTTTATGCCAGCTATGATGTTGTAATCTGTACCAAATGTGATTTTGCATATTCTGATAACACTGAAGAGCAGTCTGATGTAGAGCGATATTACAAGTCAGATTCAAGAGCAGATTATGATTTACTTCGGAAGAACAGGACTATAGGACAACTCGAAAATAAAGATATAGTTGAAAATGAGTGGGATATTAGAAGACATGAGAATACCTTGAAAAATATTTTATCATTTGTTTCGAAAAGTGATAAAATCTTAGAAATAGGATGTGGGACAGGTCATATTTTATATTGTTTAAAGGAATCGGGTTATTCCAATTGCGAAGGGATCGAGCCATCTTTCTCAGCATCAATGGTGGGATCACAAAAATATGGCTTAAAAATTCATAATTGCAATCTCCCTGATTTTGTATCGAATAGAAAATCAACCAATTATGATTTCATTATCCTTAGTCATATTTTAGAACATGTTGTAGATTGAGATCCTTCATTCTTGATATTCAAGAATTACTTGCGTTTCAACGGGGTCTGGTTTATATAGAGGTTCCGGATGTACATAAATTTTCTCTTTCTGCTGATCCAGCTAAAGTTTTATGTGAACCTCATGCAAATGATTTATTTGTCCAATTCACTCCAGAACATGTGAATTTTTTCTCGGAAAATTCCTTAATTAATTTGATGCGAAGGTTTGGGTTTAATAAAGTATTTTTAGAAACTCAAGTTTCTACCATGGGTATAATCTCATCAGTTTGGCAAACTTATCAACCGATAAAGGATGATTTAATCGTCGAAGATTTGAACTACTATATCGAAAGATCAAAAGAAATGTTATTTAACCCTATTTCAGTGATAAATTCTCTTGTAGAAAGCCGGAAACCTATTATTATATGGGGTGCCGGTCTTCATACACGACGACTTATTTCTACATGTAATCTGGGGAAAGTAAATATTATTGCTTTTATCGATAGTGATCCCAGATATGTGAACACGACTTTAATAGGAATACCCATATATAATCCATCTCAGATTCCTACACTGCCTAAAAATCCAATTCTGATAAGTTCAAAAAGACATCAAACAAATATTGCAACTCAAATAGAAAAAGAGGGTTGGGGAAATGAAATTATTCTGCTTTATCCCAGCGATATAACAAAGTATTAACAAATTCATTTGAATTTAGATTGTTCCAAATTTGTGAATAAGTATAATTTATCACATTAAGAAACATTTCGGATGCCTGTCAATGATAAAAAGTTTGAATTAAGAAATTTTATCCCAATCCCTTTAAAGAAATATATCACAGAACGATTCATTATATTTCTATTAGTAGGAGGACTTAACACAATTTTCGGCTATGGTGTATTCGCTTTATGCATATACTTAAAACTTCATTACTCTCTGGCATCCTTAATTTCTACTGTTCTTGGAATATTATTTAATTTTAAGACAACTGGTATAATTGTTTTTAAAAATAATGATAACGTATTAATATTCAGATTTTTTCTAGTTTACGGTATTTCTTTCTGCATAGGTTTGTTTCTCCTATTTCTCTTAAATCAAATGGGTATAAGTAATTATATTGGTGGTGCTATTTTAATAATACCGGGAGCTATAATTGCTTATACTCTCCAAAAGATGTTGGTATTTAATAAAAAGAAATAATTTCTTTACCTTAAATATTATGAATGAGACAAAGAAACTTATTAGTATTATCACCCCATGCTTTAATGAAGAGGGAAACATTCCTGAAGTTTACGCGAGGGTAAAAAAAGTTTTTGATGGATTTCCGCAATATGATTATGAGCATCTCTTTATTGACAACGATTCAACTGATAGATCACAGGAGATATTAAGGGCGATCGCTTCGCATGACAAGAATATTAAAGTAATCTTTAATACCCGGAATTTCGGTCCCGGACGTTCTCCATGGTATGCGTTTCATCAGGTAACCGGAGATGCCATCATCAGTGTTGTTTCTGACCTGCAGGACCCACCGGAAATGATCATTCCGTTTATTCAGAAGTGGGAAGAAGGGTATAAAATTGTTATCGGGGTCAAGAATAAAAGCAAGGAAAATTTCATCATGTTTGCCATACGCAAGGC
>Ga0172369_10007842_pt1 | contig 12286 bp, 6 predicted proteins | sample LakKiv25m_FD_114539 | JGI IMG/M metagenome (GOLD analysis project Ga0172369, IMG submission 114539) | Freshwater microbial communities from Kabuno Bay, South-Kivu, Congo - kab_022012_11.25m | ecosystem: Environmental > Aquatic > Freshwater > Lake | place: Democratic Republic of the Congo... | reverse complement strand
TGACGGGTGCTGGCGACTGGCGCAGGATGGCTTCGCCGTGGCTGGCGGGTCCAGTTCGGCGCTGATCCGGCCGTGCGTGGAGGGCGGCCGTTAAGGCGGAGGGCTCTTGCGGCTCCTATGCCTCAAGCGCTTGAAGGGCAGGGCATGGTACGAGACTGGAAGGCAAACGATGACCTGCGACTAGGCATCAAACGCTCACAGAGTCTACTGATCGACGCGCTGCCATGCAAGGCGGGTAGCCATGACCCGGACTACCACCGCGACCGAGTCCAACCGCACAGGCACTGCGTCGTGCGTCGGCCTCGACAGGGACCTTGAGTGCTGGCCCGCGGCGCCGCCAGGCCCATCGAGGTCTCGCCTGTGACCGAGCGGGTCCAGTGACGCACGCCGTTGCCGCTCAGACATCGCCAGCGTCGTATGACATGGCAGTCCATTGATACGGCGGAATTCTATCTAGCAACTTACAGGGATTCACCGAACATGCTCAGGCTTATTCTACTGGTTTATGCCTTGACCGCAGCTTGCGCCAACGCTATTCTCGGCGGCGTGCTGCCCGTCCAGCTTGTTATGGGTTTGTCCTCACCTTGCTCCGACGCACCGCAGTTGAGCGCAGGAGGTGACCCTTGGTCGCAGGTTCCGCCTACCGGGTCATCGCGGTCGCCGTGTTGTCGTGGCTGGTCGCCTCGTGTGGCACGCCGATCTCGCGCCGACAGTCCTTCAACGACACTTGCGTCCGGCGTTATGGCGGGGCGTCGTGCGCCAAGCGCATCGCCGCGGTATCCGAAGATTGCCGGGCGGGCGATGCTGCATCCTGCAAGCTGGCCTGTGAGCACGAGTCACCTCACGGAGGCAAGGCGGCTGCCTGCCAATCGTCGTGCCAGCAGGGCGTCGCCGCGTCCTGCGGTATCCAAGCGGCATCCCTCTGGTTCCTGGTGACAAGGGACAAGATCTGGGGCAAGAACCCAGACGTGCGGCCGGTGCGCGAGGCAGCCGCTGCGGGCTGCGCCGGTGGCGACGGCGACTCCTGCGTTCTCGAAGCGCGCGTGACACCTGGGCTGACGCCGAGCCAGAAGTCCGCAGCCTTCCGGCGCGGTTGCGACCTCGGCGGCAGGTTCGCATGTCTGCTGGTCGGCGTGAACGAGTTGGAGGCCGACAGGACCGAATCGGCGATCGGCGATTTCCGCCGCGCAGCGGGTGTCCCCGGCGACCGCGGCATTGGATCGGCGGGCTTTCTGGAGTGTCTCACTGGCGGGGTACTGCCGGGTACAGAACAGGAAATGGCCATCCGGAGGCAGGCGTTCTGCGTGCGCGCAGCGAGCAGGATCAACGACGACTTTCAATGGGCGCGGACCTCGGCCGGCAACTTGCTGGCACGCTTGCCGGCGGCCGCCGTCACCTCTCCCTTTGCGTTTGACTGGACGGTTCTGCCGCCGGGCCGCGACGCCTACTGCTTCGTCGCCGGGCCGGCCGTCGGTTATGACGGGGCCCTGAAACAGGAAGCGTGCTCTCTATCCGAGGCGGACTGCCGGCGCGAAATCGCCCCATATGCTCTCAACAAGACTTGGGCGGTCCGGGGCAATGCCGGTCGGCCTGCGTGCGAGCGTGACAGCTACACATCCATTCGCTACTGCTTCACCTATGCCACTGCAAGTGGGCGCGGTTACGCGTGCCACGCTGAAGAGGCCTCCTGCCGCCGCATCGAACTGGCGCCGCGCCAGCTGATTGGCAAGTCGGAGTGCCTGCACTGGGCGGACCGACCCGACCCCAAGATGCCGTAGTCGAGCCCATCGGTCATGCGTCGGGGACAGCGCCCGCCATTGTGGTCTCGCGCGAACAGACCGGAGATCGCGTCATGTTGAGGATCATATCCTACCTTCTCCTTGCGGGCCTCCTCGGCGGGTGCGCGGGCGCGTGGCACCGCGTCGGGCCGATCCGCCACGGCGTCGAGCGTGCCTATACCCAGATCGAGCGAAAAGGGATGGTCGATCAGTACAGCTACGTCGTGGCTGGCGATCAGGCTGCGCCCTTCGGGATGATCCTTGGCGCCAGGCTCGGCTACGCCCTGTCCGATACACCCATCGGCAGCGGCAGCGGCCTGGCGCGCGAGGCCTACATCAGTTACCTGTATGCTTTCAAACGTTTCGCGGTCGGTCTAGCGGGCGGTGCAGCGTGGACGACAGCATTCCTGCAAGACACGAAGTCGGTGGATGTCTGGGGGTTCCCGATCGACGTCGAGCTGCACTATGGACTCGTGCCGCGCATGACGGTGTACGGCGGCATCGGCCGCTGGCTCGCCAGCAGCGTGACCGCCAGCGTGCCTGCGTCCAAGACCCACGGCGGCGACGCATCGGCAGATTCAACTACGACGCGTGGCCGGGCCGGCGTCCTGTTCAACCTGCGCCAGGGCCACGGCGACGAGTGGGACGTCACCCTGCGGCTGGAAGGGCAGTACACCCACGCTGCCGGCGGACCGGTCGTGATGAGCAGCCGCAAGGTGCCCAGTGTAGCTGGCCTCAGCGCCGGGCAGATGCTGTCGATGGACAGCACGGCGCTCATGGTCGAGTTGATGTTCACGTCGTTCTGAGCGCGCACCTGCCGTCAACAGCTACCCGGTGCGAGCAACGACCGACTGCCTCACAACTGCGCGGACTTCAGCAGGTACTGCGTCGCCTTGCCCTGGTCGGGCACGACCTGCAGCCAATAGAGCCGCTTGCCGCACAGCACGGGCGCGCCCTCCAGGCGCACACCGGCCGCAATCAGCGCGGGCGCTCCGCCTTGGGCGGGCACCGCGACGAGATCCGGAGCCGGCATGACGCCCGCAACGGACGGGTAAGGCCGCTCGAACACCACGAGCCCGTCCTGGGCCAGCACGACATCGCCTTGCCCGGAGCCGACCGGCGCCACGGCGGCAACCAGCTCCGTTTCCGTCGCCGTCGTGCCCTGCAGGTCGATGCGCCGCAACGCGCGGGGAAACTTCGAGTTCACCGCGGTCATGCCAAAGAGGCTGCTGCCGTCCGAGACGAGCCCGCCGCCGTACTCCTTGGCGAGCTTGATGGCCGCCTGCTGCGCGCCGTCCGCAGTCGCCATGGCAATCACGCCAGTGCCCGTCGAGTTCACAATCACGAACTGATCCGGCCCGTGCATCACGAGTTGACCGCTCGGGATCGGGCTCTGCCACACCAGCTCCGGCGTGCTGGCCGCTTGGGTCGCCAGCTTGTAGTAGCCGGGCACCGCGGTCTTGCCGTTCATGACGGTGCCGAGAGCCCAGACATGGCCACTAGCAATGCGCAGGCGGCTGGCCAGGTTGATGGTCACCGTGGAGAGATCCTCCGCGGCCCCGCCCGCCTTGGGCATGCGCTGGATCCAGCGATTCAACGTGCTGCCGCTCGCCGTCTTGTGCCAGTAGACGTGGTCGCCGTCGGTGGTGAGGCCGACGAAATTCGCCAGCACGGTGCTCTTCACCGCCGGGCCGCCGCCGTGCGGGATGCGTGCGAGGTAACCCGGTGAGGTGAACGAGCCTTGGGGGTATCGGCTGACATACCAGACGTTCTGGCTGTCGCACGCGATGCCCTGCGGCAGGGCGTCGTCGGCCAATTGGGCCACCGTCACGGTGGCTACCGCTGTCGTGTCGGAAGCGACTGCAGCATCGGGGACCTGCGCGCTGCCATCCTGGCCCGCAACGTCCGCGGCGGACGCATCGGCGCCACCCGCCGCCGCCGAGTTGGTCGGTGCCGCAGCGTCGCAGCCCAGCGCAGCGACGACCAGAAGCAACGCAAGATGCCGAAATGAACTTCGCATGGGAACTCCTTTGTGCGCGAACACACGCCTCACGGCACCACGTCCAGATACACCGTATTCGATGCGCCATAGCCCTCGGGCAGCACCGTCACCGGCACCTTGCCCGGCGCGGCTGTCAGCATCGCCGGCACATCCACCTGCAGCTCCGCGGACGAGACGACGACAGGCTGCGCCCACTGCTCGCTCTGGAACGACACCTGGATATAGCTGGAAAGATTCAGATTGTTGCCGAGGATCTTCAGGCCCTTGAGCACGGTGCCCGCCTTGACCGACGGCGGATCCAAGGCGGTGATCAGCGGCTGCGGCATCACCTTGACCGACTTGGCGGGCGCTGTGCCGCCGCCCGTGGCCGTGGCGCCGGTCGGCGGGTTGCTCACCACGATTTGCAGGGTTGCCGCCTGGGCAAGCAGCGCATCGGGCAACGCAACCTGCAGCGATGTCGCCGTCCACTGCGTCACGGACAGGCTCGTGCCGCTGGCCGTGTCCGCGACGGTGCTCTGCGCCGAAAAGCCCGAACCTGCGATGGTCAGCGTCTGACCCTTCGCGCCAACCGCAAGAGAATAGGGAGAAATCGATGTGACCTGCGGCGTCGGCAGCCCGGCCTCGACCAGGAACTTCAGCACATTGCTCGTGCCGCCGCCGGGTGCCGGATTGCTGATTGCGATGGCGATCTCGCCCGGCTGCGCCAAGAAGGCCGAGGGGATCGTGATCCAGCAACCAGTCGGCTGCGGATTGTCGTTGCACTTCAAGGGCCAGGCCAGGGAACCCACCGTCGCTGTCAGCTTGGTCGCCGGCCCGAAGCCGCTGCCCAGCACCTGCACGTTCAGATCGCCGGTGCCCGCCCCGGCAGTGGACGGCGTCAGGGTCTCCAGCGCCGGCAGGGGGTTGGTGCCGGTGACGGTGAAGGTCAGCGGCTTGCTGAATCCGCCGCCGGGCGCCGGGTTGGCCACGACGAACTGGATCGGACCGGCCGAGCCGAGCTGATAGGCGGCCGTCAGCGTCGTCTTGAACTGCGAGCCGCCGGTCAGCGACTGGCCGCTCGGCTTGCCGTTCAGGTAGACCGGCGCCCACGCCAGGAAGCCCGAACCGTTGACCGTCACTTGCACGCTCGCCGTGTCCTTGGCCGCGCTGGTCGGCGTCATGTTGCTCAGCCCTGGCACCGCATTGCCGGTGGTGACGACCTTGAAGGGCACGGGCGCGGACGCCACGCTGCCCAGGCTGCCGCCCGGATTGGTGACAACGACGTTGAGCGTCGCCGCCGACTTCAGCAGCGTATTGGGGATCGTGACGATGAGCTGGCTTGGCGTGAGGTACTGGACGGTCAAGCTCGTCGTGCCCGCCTGCGCGGTGGCGCCGGGCAGGAACATGCCCTCGGTCGGGTTGCCGGCGCTCCAGACCATCACGTAGGCGTCCCAGCTGCCGGCGCGCACTTCGCTTGGCGCGAGCGACGAGATCGTCGGCTTGGGCACGGCCGCAACCACCGTCAGCGTCAGGCTGTTGCTGGCGCCACCGCCCGGGCCGGGGTTGAAAGCATCCAACGTGTGCACACCCGCCACGGCCACCATGGCCGCCGGCAGCGTCGCCTCGAGCACGAAGGCCGGCGCCTTGCCCGCCAGCACGGTCGCCACGGGCTGGCCATCGACACGGATCTGGCTGGACGCCAAGAAGTTGTAGCCTTCGAACGTCAGCTTGACGTCGGTCGGCGAGGTCGGCACGGTCGGCCAGCCCGGCGTGCTCTGGGCCGCCAACCACGGCACCGGATTGCCCGGCCCGGTCACCGCGAACGGCAGTGCCGCCGACTTGCCGCCTGCCGCGACCGGATTCTGCACGTACACATCGACTTGTCCCTGGCTCGGATGCGCCGAGGTCGGCAGGATCGCGTCCAGCTGCCATCCCGACTTCCACACGGTCTGCAAAGGCTTGCCGTCGAAGAAGACCTGCGCGGTCCCGGCCAGGAACTGCCCTTTGACGGTGAGGATCTGCTCGGCCGCATCCACCGAGGTCGACGCGGGCGTCAGCGCTTGCAGGGTCGGCGTGCCCCAAGGCGGGTCGATGGCGGCCTGCACCTTGACCATGACAGGAGCCGTCGACTTGCCGTCCGGGTTCTTGACCACGAGCACAAGGTCGCCGGGCTCGGTCAGCAGCGCTGCCGGCACCGTCGCGACGACCTGATTGGCGGACGTCCACGACGCCGTCAGGGTTTGGGGGCCCGTTGCCGTCGAGGCCACCACCTGGCAGCCCTGCTGGAAGCCCGCACCATTCAAGGCGAGCGAGCTGTCGCCGGAGAACTGCATCAGCGCCTTGGGATCGGTGGCAAACACCAGGAATTCGTAGATCCCGCCGGTGTCGGCCACGCCGCCATCGGTGCCGACCGCGTCCGCGCCGGCGTCGCTGCCGCCCGCGGTGTCCGTGCTGCCCGCATCGATGTCGCCGCCGCTCGTGTCGGGAGAGGCAACGATGTCGCCGCCGCCCTGGACCAGAAGGTTGGCCGGCAGGCTGTAGCCGCCGCCGGGTTCTGGATTGAACACCTGGATTTGCAGCGTCTTGGCCGTCGTCAGGTAGCCCGCCGGCACGACCACGAGCAGCTTGCTGGCAGACACGTACTGCGTCGCCAGGCCCTGTTCGCCCAGTGTGCCCATCGAGGCTTTGACAAAGCCGCTGCCCAGTACGCTGACCTGCGTGTCGGTCGCGCCCGCCGTCACGGCATTGGGCTGCAGACTGGTGATCTTCGGCTGTGGGTTCTGCTGCACATACGTCACCTGGAAGGTGTACGACGCGCTCTGGGTCCCGTCCGGATTCTTGACGAAGATTGGGATGTTGCCGTTCGAGACAAGCAGCGGCGCCTGCACCGTGACCTGCAGCTTGTCCGCCGCCTGGTAGACCGTCGGCAACGGCGTCGCGACGGACTTCCAATACGCGACACTGCCCTGCGCGAAGTTCGTGCCCGTGAGGCTCAGCACCGTCTCTGCGCTGCCTTGCGGCACCTGGGGCGGTTGGATCCAGGTGACAGCGGGCTTGGCGGCGCCGACGATGACCTGAAAGGCCTTCTCCACCTGCGTTCCCGCCGCGTCGGCACAGCGAATGGCGAAACCGAATGAGCCCGGTGCGCTCGGCATGCCGGACAGGACCCCCTGCGGCGACAAGTCAAAGCCAGGCGGCATGCCCGTGCCTGGCAGCGACCACGTGTAGGGCGCCATGCCCCCGGCGGCGCTCAGCGTCAGCGGCCCGTAGCCCTTGCCGACCGTGCCGGCGGGCAGCGGCGATTCCGTCATCACGAAAACCGCGCCGGGAGCCGGAAGGACCGGGACAACCCACGAAAAGTGCGTCGTTTGCGCCGTCACGTACGCGCCGGCCTCATCTACGCCGAAGGTCGCGTCGAGGGTCACGAAGGCCGTGCTGCCCTTGGGCGCAATCATCAGCTTGGCGCCGGCCCAGTCGACGTTGCCGGCGATGGCCTTGTCCAGCGGGACGCGGATCTGCACGGGCTGAAGGAACGTCTGGCCCTCCGGCCCCAGCACCAAGGCGGCGCCCACCGGCTTTGCGCCACCGAGGTCCCCCGCCGTCGGCGGCGCCTGGGAAGCGACGGAGACCAGAACCGTTCCCGGCAAGGCGCCAGCCGGAATCGTTACCTGCGCGCCGGATGGCAGCCCGACGCTGCCGCCTGCCGGGCCGATGTCGGCCTGCGCGGCCGCCGGGTTGACCACGACGTCCTGGGCCGCCAGGTCCAGTTGGGCAGCGTCGCTCGCCGCCGGGTCGGGTTGCGCTGCCTGATCAGCACCAGGCATCGCGTCGCCCGAGCCCATGGCACCGTCCGGCTGCGCATCGGGACCGCCGCCAAGTGGTGGGATCTGCGGAAGCTCGCACGCGGCGAGGACGAGGCACAGCGAGATGACAGCGGGAATGCGAAACCGAAGGAACATGGCGTACCTGGAGGCGTGGCCGATCGACGAGCCAGCAAGAGTGTGGAGCCCACGTCGCACCCACTGGCGCGAGCGCACCGGAACGTGACTTTGCGCTTGGGGGAAGGAGGCGACCATCGCACGTTCATGCGAGCCGCGGCGGTGTTGGGGTGCTGCGCTGAAGGCGGTGGTCAGAAGACTTCGCCGGCTCCTGGATTCGCCGCGGAGGCCGAGCCAGGATCGCGCAGGAGTCCCCGCAACTGGCCGGTGCGGACGGCCATTGTGCGGTTGTGCACACCCAGCTTGTCGTACAACGACCGGACGTGCGTGCGGACGGTGTTGGCGCTCAGCTTCAGGCAGGCCGCAATTTCGTCGTAGGTTTGGCCGCGCGCCAGCAGAGCCAGCACGTCGTTTTCGCGCGCGCTCAGCCCCTGCGCCATCGGCAGAGCCCGCGCGGCGCGCGCAAACGGCAACGCCGTGGAATCCGGCAGCGCTGCAGACCCCGGCGCCGCGGCAGAGCATGGCGGACCCACCGTTCGCACCACCAAGTCGCGGGCCACCTGCGCCGAGAGCGGACAGCCGCCCTGCAGCAACTCATGCAGCGCGGGCGCCAGCCTGCGGCAGATGTCCTCCTTGAGCAGGTAGCCGGCCGCCCCGGCCTGCAGCGCCGCGTGGACCCGGCACCACGCCGATGCCACGGTCAGCACCAGCACCGGCATGGCCGGCCAGCGGCCGCGGCAGCCGGTGATCACGTCGAGGCCGCAGCCATCGGGCAAGCCCAAGTCGACGATGGCAGCAGAGAATCGCCTGTGTTCAACCAGTTTCAAGGCAGTGGCGACGTCGCCGGCCAGGTGCGTCGACCAACCGGCTGCACGCAGCACGGCCTGCACCGCCCGCGCGATCGCCGGGTCATCCTCCACCAGGAGCGCCACTTTCCACATACCTACCCCAATGGCAGCCGCAGCCGCAGCCGTGTGCCCCGCTGCGGTTGGCTGTCCACGTCCAAATGGCCGCCCAACGACGCCGCCCTGCGCCGGAGGCCCGCCAACCCGCGACCGGGCTGCGCGTCGGCGGGCCGGAAGCCACAGCCATCGTCTTCGACCAGCAAGTCGAGCCAGCCTTGTTCCGCCTGCAGCCGCAACGCCAGCCGCGTCGGTCGCCCATGGCGCAGCGCGTTGGCCGTCGCCTCCTGGGCGGCGCGCACCATGGCCAGCCGAACGAGGGGCGGCACCGGGCGCTCGGCCGGCCCGGTCCGGGTGCTCCTCGCCTCAAGGCCCAACCCCTGCAGGCGCTCCGCCATCTGACGCAGGTGCGCCTCCAGGCCCGCAACCGTGGTCGCCTCGGGGGCCAGGGCGTTCAGCACCGCGCGCAGCTCGCTCAGTCCATCGCGCGCGGCCGCTCGCAGCGTGCCCGCAAGGTCGGTGATGGCCTCGGGATCGCCTTTCTGCTGTTCGATCAGATCGCCGTACAGCGCGACCACAGCCAAGTGCGAGCCGACCGCGTCGTGCAGGTCGGACGCCAGGGCGTCGCGCTCCAAACCGGCGGCGTGCTCCCGCGCGGCTTCCAACGCCTGCGCCTGCTGCAAGCGCACATGCCGCCAACTCTCCGCCGCGGCGGCGATGCTGTAGTAGACCAACGCGGCCATGCCTCCGGCCACGCAGGCGCTGCCCAACACAGTCGCGATCGGCACGCCGGCGGCAACGAAGAACGGGACCGTAACAAACGGGACAACCCCGAACAGCAACACGAGGCCCCACGCCGCATCCAGCGCTTGAACCGCTCCGCTCAGGGCCGCATAGAGGATGAGCGCATTCCACCAGGGCGTCTTCGGGTCGCCGGTGCGCACGATGATGGCCAGGGTCAGGCCCAAGTTGTAGGTCAACACCCACAGCAGCCGCACGTGATAGTACGCGAGGTTGCGCTGCACCAGCCGCTCCATGCCGGCGGCGAGGACCATGGCCGCGGCGTGGACCACCAGCACGCCCAGGAGAAACGGACCCGGCAGGCCGGTCACCCGCGCAACCGGTGGCAAGCTCAGCAGGCCGAGGACCGCGGCCTCCACCACGAAGGTGCGCGCCAGGAAGCCCGGCTCATAGTCGACCAGCGGCGCGGCGTTGGCCCGCGGCCACCACCGCAGGGGCGACCTGGGCAGGGGCGGCAAGGAACCCACAGTGATCTGAGGTGCATCACCCATGCTGCCCGCCTTCTTTCCGCCCAACGTTGGCCGACCTCGGCATGGTCACGCCGCGGCGTCGATACCGCTTGGTCGGCACCGCCTGGATGGGCCATGCCGCCGGGCGCCTGGCATCGGCGCACTCCGGGCAAGTCTCCGTGGGCGCATCATCCTTTGGATGCCCGGACCCGGTCAAGCTCAAACGCCTGGAACAGCGATTGTTCCGGCCGGTCGGAGTGCACCGGAGTTCTTCAATCGCGATCTTGGATTGCCGGGTTGGCGAATCAGAGTTTCGCTAGCGGTGCGGACCGGCCGATCCAATTTGGTCCATTGAGTACGAGGTCGGCAAGCGCACCCCATCGGGCCTGCGTTGGCGCTGCCCTGGGCGCCAAGCCGGTCTTGGCGCGCTCAGCAGCAGTTGCTAGGGTGCGAGACGGTGAAGACGACCCCGAAAACGCCAGCACAGACCCAGACGAGCGCGCCGCGCCGGCGTACGCAGCCGGGGCGCTGCTGGACCTTGTGGTTGACGCTGGCCCTGGCCGCCTGTTCGACAATCTCGCCTCCGCCTGCTGGTACGCCCGCCTTGAACGCTGCCGACGCCACTGCACAGGACGCGGCGGACGCCGCGCCGGCCGATGTCGCTGCGCCGCAGGATGCCCCGGACACAGCACCGCAGGATGCCCCGAACGCTGCAGCGCCGGATGCGGTCGACGCCCCTGCGGATCTCGAAGAGGACGCCGCACTGGACGCGGCCGATGCGGAGCAAACCGGCGATGAAGCCGAAGCGGACAGTGGAGATACGTGGAACGCCGCGGAAGCTGTGGAATCAGCTGAAATCGTGGACACTGTGGACACGATGGAAGCCGTAGACGACGTTGCTGCCGCGCAAGAGGCCGAGGCTGGCGAACTGGTCGATGCCGCAGCGGACGCGGGCGCGGAGGATGCAGCGCTGTCTGCCCCAGACACGCTACCGGATGCTGGGGCGGATAGCGCGACCGGCGACCTGACAGACGTTGCGGCCGACGCCCTGCCCGATGCGGACGTGCCGGCCGACCTGCTGGCTGGCGTGGATGCCCTGGGCGACCTGGCGCCTGAAGACATCGGCTACGTGCCGAGCGAGCTGGTGCTGTTGCCCACCGCCGCCTTCACGGATGTCTCCGCCGATTTTGGTCTGCCAAACGGCAGCCTTGGCCCCAACAGTCCGCCGCCCTACGCCTTCTGCACCATCGGCGCCGACCTGGACGGCGACGGGCGCGATGACCTGTTCGTCGTTCAAGCCGTGAAGGGCCAGCTGGCGGCCCACGCCGTGCTCTTGCATCCCGAAGGCAAGATCCACGTCAAGTCGCCGTTTTACGGCACTCCGCAGTTCGGCGACACGGGCTGCGCCGCCGCCGACGTCGACGGCGATGGCTTGCTGGACGTCCTGTATGGCACCCCAGCGGGCTTTGTCTACTTGCACAATGAGGGCCAAGGGGTCTTTGCCGACAAGACCGACGCGGCGCTGCCGCCCATCATGGATTTCAACGCAACTTCAGCAGCTTGGGCCGACTTCGACGGCGACGGCACGGGCGAGATCCTGGTCGGGGCCGGCGGCTTTTACGGCATCTGCAACGAAATCGCCTGCCAGTACACGGGCGACGACTTCTACTGCGCCAGCACGTCCAAGATCGTCCCGGATTCGTCGATGCAGGATCGGATGTTCGTCAAGAACGGCGCGACGTGGCAGGACAACACGGCGGCCTGGAACCTGCCGCCCGGTGGCTGGCTGACCGAGGTCACGGCCGTCGATCTCGACCAGGACGGCAAGATGGACGCGCTGGTCGGCAACGACAAGAGCGACCATTTCTTCTTGCACAATGAGCCGGGTGGATTCAAGAAGTACGCGACCGACATCGGCTTTCTCGGCTATGCGCACCACATGGGCTGGGGTGTCGGTGACCTCGATGGCGACGGTCTGCTCGATGTCCTGATCGGCGATGCCGGACCGATGCCGCTCTACCGTCAGGTGCCGGCGCCGGCTCCGTTGCCGCTGGCCTTTACCAACAGCGCCGCCGACTGGGGGCTGGCGCAGGTGACGCACGATGTGAGCGCGTGGAATCCGTTGCTGGTGGACTTCGACCAGGACGGCTGGCTGGACGTCTACATCGGCACCGCTGCCATTGCCCCCAATGGCACGCTGGCCAACCTCGGCATCTATGCGCGCCTGCTCGATGAAAAGGGCCAACCGATGTCCGGCGAGCTCGACACCGGTGGCGTAGTGGCCAGCGGTGCATCGTTCTCGCCCGGGATCGGCGCCTTGCCGGGCGGCCAAGCCCTGCTGGTCTGGCAAGGCGCGGCGGGCGGCGCCAAGGGGCCGCAGGTCGTGCGCGGGCGTGTACTCAAGGACGACGGTTCGGCGCTGACGCCGGTGCTCACC